>Ga0210044_10001017_pt1 | contig 42706 bp, 38 predicted proteins | sample CryGey13umfilter_2_FD_183959 | JGI IMG/M metagenome (GOLD analysis project Ga0210044, IMG submission 183959) | Groundwater microbial communities from aquifer in Utah, USA - Crystal Geyser 4/9/14 3 um filter (SPAdes) (version 2) | ecosystem: Environmental > Aquatic > Deep subsurface >... | reverse complement strand
TTGTCAAACCAAATGGCGAGGAATTGTATCTAGAATTAGACTATGACAATAGAACAGTCCATCCTTGGGTAACTGACAATGTCGTCCCGTTTTTATCTGGTAAAAAGATTAGTAAAGAAAAAGCTATCGAAAAAATTTGGGAGTTCGTTGGTAGGGGAGAAGAGAAGCCTTTTCTTATGGCTTATGTCAATCAATTTGATAGTATTTATTGGTATAGACTGTTTGCTGATCCAAAAGATCATCCAGTCTTTTGGATACCAATTGACTTTGCCTCCATTTTATTTTCTTTTGGTTTTGATCCAGAAATAATGAGGGTAGAGGAGTTCTTCAAGTGGTTGAGTGTAGACCTGACAAAATACAAAAAACATAACGCGTTGGAGGACGCCAAAATGCTCAAAGAAGTTTATGAAAAGTTCAAAACAAAAGTCTTAGTGTCGCACAATGTAGAGTAGTATTTTTACTAAGTTGAAAAAGGGGAGGACTACTTCCCTTTTTTTGTTTGCTTACCAGCCATAGGCTGGTCAGCCTTTGGCTGAAAAAACATTAGCTACTTTCATTTGTTCTAAATTATCCAAAATTTAAAAACAATTTTTATTTAAAATATCTAGCTAAATTTGAAAAAAATATTTAAAAAAATGTAAAAACAAAATTGGAAAATAAAAAATTCATAAAAATACTTACCAATTGTAGATGTTAAAAGTGGTTATAGGACAAGGTATGATACTCACCACGAAAAGTTGTAGAAAAAGTCGATACTCTATACCTTTAGTTTTGAACCCACTTTTTGTGGTGTCGTAAAATATAGAGAATAGTGGCTCAACCTAGCCAAAAAGTAGGTAAGTTGGGGAAGTACCATTCATACTATAAATAGTCTGTTATGCCGACTATAATTGTTCTAATTATTTAGAATAATTATATATTAATATTTTTTGAAACAGGTTATTGAGATGTAAATAGTATTATAAAAAGAATAAAGTGACTCAAGTTAGACACTGAAATTATTTTTTATTTTAGTTAAAATAAGCCTTTATGTCGCATAAGATATATTGTGCGACATTGTATTAAATAGACTTTCTAACAAGAAAATACTACTCTCTTTGTTTAGCTAGCTAGTAACGCTTCCCTCTCTTAGTCTTTGTATCTATACATAAAACTTAAATCAAACATTGTTAATGTTTGATTTTGTTTGATAAATAAAAAAAGTAGCGTGGGTGGTCAGACAGAACTAGACAATTAAGTCTTTGCGTTCTGTCTGACCACCACTGGCGTCTATCCCCTCTTTTGAAGGGTATGGACGCACCATTATTTATTTAACTACTTTGGATTGATTGTGTCAATATCAAAAAGTGATTGGACATATTCAGGATTGCTTTTGTACAAAGTATTCATATTTTTTATTACACGTAACAAAGTTGGATCAGAGTCTTTCACTGTTTCACCAGACTAAACTTCATTATCATAATCTCTCGACCGTTGATAGTATTTTGTCCGTTCCATTCTTCTTTGGTAGGACTCCAAGTATGATGAATTACCAATTTATTTGGTGGTTTAGGACCAAAATCTTTGGAGTTTACATAGCTAGTAAACTGATCCTTGTTTATTTTTTGGTTGATTATCTCCATAGTTTAAACTTAAATTATTTATTTATTTTAAATAAACTTAAGATTATTTCCAATAGATTCTGTCTGGGTATCTTAGGTCTATATATTCCAAAAATTTATTACCATCTATTTTTTCTTTATACAAAGAATTTAATTTATTTGCTTGGTCAGAGACCAGCATATCAAAACGTGTTTTGATATAAAATCCTTTGTAAGTTTTTATTGTTAGATCTTGTTTATTGTCTTCAAACACGAAATATTTTAGCGGAATTTTTTCATTACTATCCAATTGTTTGAACCAATCTATAAGTGTGGTTACTTCTGCCCTATCCAAAACATTCTCGTTGAGACTGACTTCTTCTTTATTATTTTCATCGTAGATAATTGGATAATTACCTAAATCTTTTTTGACAGTGGTAATATCTGGTTCATGTATTTTATCAATCACAACAGTGGTAGTGACACTTTCACCGGATTCCGTGGTAGTAGCAATATCTTGAGTAATATCTTTCCATTCATAATCACTCGTTTTACGCATTATTTCTACTATCTTACCATCCAAATCTACATAGCTATATTCCAGACCATTGTCATAGATTATTGTAGAAATTTTTTCTTGAATCAGTATAGACAATTTATTAGGAAAACTTTTGGTAACAATTATTTTTTCAATAGGATATCTTTCTTTCAAAACGTCTTTGATTTCGTTGACATTACAAAGAAGATAACTATTTTCTTTTATCAGACCAAATTGTTTGTAATTGAGAAGACCATTTACAGTATCCAACAAATCTGTCTTTTTTATCCTTTGTAAACCATCTATTTGGACATCTTCTATAATAAAAAAAGGATGAAAAACAAAGATAGAAAAGGTCACTATAATACTGCTAGCTATTATAAAAATTTTAAAATACAATAATTTCTTACTTATTTTTTCGTGTATAAAAGGATTTTCCACTTCCCTACCATCCCAAGAAAAATCTCGTCTAGTTTTTTTGGGATTAAAAAAATAACTAAAAAGTTTTTTGGTACTTTTTACTTTGTTATGAAACTTTCTTTGTAGTTTGTGATGATTGATGATTTTTTTGATTGGCACAGGCAATTTTGTTAAAGAAAGATGGAAAATTTTTCTGGGATACGAAATACGAAAGCTACAAAATTACGAACTTTGCATTTTTTCCTTATACACATTTTGAGAATAGAATATTTTTCGTATGTTCGTAAATTTCGTATTTCGTATTCTAAAATCCACGTTTTTTACTACGAACAGTTTCAATAATCCAAGTAATCCAATACTTTGGTGAGATTATAAAATCTTGACAAGGTAATAAATCTTTTTGAAAACCACCAAAACCTTTTTTGAAATGAGTAATACCTTTGAAAGGGTGATTTGCCGGAGCGTTATCTGGAGCTATTCCCCAAAAATTGTAATATTTTAGTCCCCTATTTTTGGCTTCTTTGATAGCTTCCCATTGCAAAAGATAAGATGTTGGTAATTTTTTGTCTTGTACCAAAGATGCCCCGTGTCTATAGGCTGCAGAATTTCCATAAAAATAAACCACAGCTGAAGAGTCTAAGTTGGGATTATCTGGCAAATAAGCCTTGATGACAGAGACTTCATCATCTTGTTGAAAAGCCATAAATTCTTTTTCCACATAAGAATTGGAAAATCTAGTAAAGTGATGTTTTTTGGCCGTAAAATCGTGCAAAACATTGAATTCTTCCAAAGCTTTTTTGTCATTAGAAAATATTACTTTTACTTTTTCTCTAATACAACGGTTTATCAAATTACGATGATTTTTGTTCATGTTGGCCAAAATTTCTTCCTCACTTTTACTCAAATCCAAAAGCCAAGTTGTTTCAGCTAAGGCGTGTATGGGAGATTTCCTAAAACCAATGTTTTGGTAAATATTTTTGGTTTCCAACAAATCATCGACAAAGGGAGAAACTCTAATAAAATCATAATGTTCTTTTTTGGCTTTTTCTTTCAAAAAATCTATAAATAATTTCAAGATATTTTCATAGTCTTTGCTAATGACTGGTCCATAAGGTAAAAAAACAAAATTACCACGTCTGGCATGTACAGTCAAAATCAAGCTACCAGCGACTAGTTGTCCTTCTTCATAAACACCTATAAGCCAATGTTTTTCGTTCATTGATTCATAAAAATCACCATATCTGTAAGACTGGGTCATCAAAACAAATTTCTGTTTGGCTAGAAATTGTTCCCAATCTTCTTTGTTTAATATTTCTTTTATTTCGTACATATTTATTCTTTGGTACTATGACCTACAATGGTTCTTTTTCTTAGTTTTTGGATTAGTGAAAATATTTTATATTTGAAAGGATTCAAAACTATTTCCAAAGGTTTGGGATAACATTCTAATTTACCATTGAAACCAGCTTTGAATTTGGCTACGCCGTCTAACGGGTGAGATTTTTTCCAAGCGTAATTGTGATGTGAATTTCTGTCCTCGCTTCCCTCTTCGGCTGGTGGTGCCATACCCCAAAAATCATATACTTTACAATTTAATTTTTTAGCTAGTTTTATAATTTCAAATTGATTCAAATAAGGTCCCATGAGGTTGCGATGAGTATTGGCAGAAGCACCAAACAAATAATACATAATATCATTGTATTTGAATACAATGGCTGAAGAAATAATATCCTCAGCAAAATAAGTGCTTAGTTGATAAACACTATCCAATTTCAATAATTTCTCTATATAATTTTTGTCATGACTTTTGATACTATTACGGTTAGTAGTCATTTCATTTAGTTGCCAATATTTTTCTAGATCTTTTTCAATTTTACAAACCACGCCTTTTTTTATAGCCAAATTTATATTGTACCTAGTTTTACTATGCATTTCAGACAAAATTTCTTCTTCGGTTTTTTCTAAGTCTAGAAGCCAAGTACATTCTGGTTGTCTATTTTTTACCAATTTATAATTAAAATTTTTTGGAATATTATTATTCAATCTTTCTACTCGCCAAAAGACAAAATTATTTTCTTTGAAAAACTTACTTATTTCATCCAACAATTCTTGACTAAAAGACACACGAGGCACGTAAATAAATTTGAAACCTAAAGCATTGGAAGTTATTACACCTTGAAATTGGGTTACTTCTTTGTTTTTGGAGAGGTATTCGTATCTTACTAATTTTCTTCCAGTGTCTTTTAGAAAATCACCATATTCCCAAGATTGCAGAAATTCTTTTTTGGTAGTCCAATTTTCTTTTTTTGTAACTTCTTTGATCATAGATTATTATTTATCAGTTCGGCTATCATTTTGGCTTGAGTATAGGTGATATCTTTGTTAATTGGCAAATTGAGAGATTTTTTGGCCAAATATTCAGCCTTTGGACAGTTTCCTTCTTGGTAACCGGTACCTGGCATATTTAAATATTTGTCAGCAGGCGCAATAACAGAATCATACCAATTACCCAAAATAATTCTTTTTTTCTTAGCAATTTGAATAAACTTTTGTGGATTATCTATCAAAATTGTATATCTCAATAAAATTTCATTCTGGAGTAATTGTGGTTTTTTAATTTTGTCTGCCTGTAAAATTTTGTCATAAATTGCCGATATCTCCTGTCGGTGATTATTCATTTCTGCTAATTTAGTAAATTGATTTAATAAAATTTTGGCCAAAGCATTGGGATATTTAGCAGGATAAAAATTTAATTTGTGACATGCTTTTTCTTTTTTATAAATTATTTTTCCAGTTAGTCCAATCTTTTGAGCTACTGCCAAAGCTATCTTTCCTAAGTATAGAAAATCATATAAAGCCTTTCCAATATAAAAAATGGGGAAATTACAAAGATTTTGTAAAATAGTTTTGGTGGTAGATTCTGGTAGTTTTTTGTTTAATTCCATGATTTTTTCAGCCAATTTTTCATGGTTGGTAATAAGAGCACCACCTCGTGACGAAGAAATGACTTTGTCAGTGCCAAAACTAAACATCCCAATATCACCCCAAGTACCTGCCAATTTACCTTTATATTTTGTCCCAATAGTATGTGCGCAATCTTCAATCACAATCAAATTGTGTTCTTTTGCTACTTGTATTATTTTTTCCAAATCAGCTAATTTACCAAAAGTGTGTTGAATGATTATTATTTTTGATTTTTCTGTTATTTTATTTTTTAAATCCTCTACATTCATATTGAAATTTTCATTTATATCAACATAAATTGGTTTTCCTCCTGCCCAGTTGATAGCGTTACTAACCACAAGACAGGTATAAGCTTGAACTAATACTTCGTCTCCATACCTAATATTCGTAGCTTCTATAGCTTTTTGTAAAGCTGTGCGTCCACTATCAAAAGTTATAGCATATTTCACAGTAAAATAATTTTGTAACCAATTTTCAACTTTAAAAGTATTATTACCTTTTTTTAGTTTGAACCAATTCCAAGGTAAAAATAAAAAAGACAAAGCTGTGTGTACATCTTTTTTGTAAATATTGGGATGAAAGCCAGTAAAAATCATAATTTATTTTTTTAGTTCATATCTTATTATCTCTGGTATTCTATTTTCCAATAAAATGACAGAATTTGTTTCTTTACATTTCTTCAAGTAATTTAATAATTCTATACTGTTAGTTTTTACCATGACATTTGTTTGGTATTTGGTACCAACTCCTTTTTTGAGTGGCTCTACAAAGTCTGGTGCCGTAATAACCAACTCATCTGCCATAAAAGCTATCTCACCACCGATTTGTTCGTGGATTTCATTGCTTAATTCACCAAGTTCAATAATACCTCTTGTAATTACTATTTTTTTATACTCATGAGAATATTGAGCCAACATATTGATAGCAACTCGGAAACCGTCAGGGTTGGAATTGTAAGTATCATCAATAATAGTAGATTTGCCATACTTATAAATATGTAAGGCATTTTTGGGATTTTTGACTTTCAATACAGCTTTTTTTATTTCTTCTACTGACATTCCTAAATAATTAGCCACCAAAAGAGAAGGTGACAAATTCAAAATATTGTATTCGCCAGAAATTTTGGTTTGTAATTCTATATGAGTTTCTACACCATTTAGATTTTTTTTGAATTTGCACAGGATTCCTTCCTCATTAGTCTTTATATCTTCAATTAGACAAGTTGGATGATATTCTTCTTCAAACCCAAAGGTCATAACTTTTGCTTCAATCTCGTCCAAAAATTCTCGACAATATTTGTTGTCAGCATTAGTGACGGACAAACCATTTTTTGGTAAATATCTGAGTAGTTCGTATTTGGCTTTTTGAATATTTTCTATAGAACCAAAGAGACTCAAATGTTGGGGACTAATAGCTGTAAGTATGCCAATTTCTGGATGAACAATATTGCAATGTTCAATCAAGTCACCTACCCTATAAGCACCCATCTCAACTACAAAAAAATCTAGATCTTTGAAATTTGTTTGCAAGATAAACTTACTGATACCAAAGTCTGTGTTGATATTTTTTGGAGTACAAATTACTTTGAATTTGTACGAAAGTAATTGGGTAAGAATTTCTTTGGTACTAGTTTTACCATAACTTCCAGTGATACCAATAACACGCAAAGTTTTGAATTTAGATAATTTTTTTTTAGCCAACAGAGCTGTATATTTTTTTATTATCTGAGTGGCAATATTTAATAAATGTATAATAATAGTAATAGTAATAAATCTCAAAAAACTAAAGGCAGCAATAGTTTGGAAATTTTTAGTCTCAACAAAAAAAGCCATTTCGATGAATACAGAAATAACTAATATCAAAATTATTTTCAAACTGAAGACTGGTTTTTTGAGAGGTTTTTTCAAAACAACTTTGGCGATGAGATAAAGAAAATCCAAAACATAGATTAATAAAACCACCCACTTGATTACAGTAATATGTTGATTCCAAAAGAAAACAACCAAAACAAGAGGTATTTTGTAAAAAAAATCATAACGGAAGAGAATTCTCTTACCTTCATTAGTACGCAACAAATCCAAAAATCTATCCCAACGATATTCTTTTAACTGCCAAAAATAAGCAAACTGAAGATATTCATTGCCCATGCTGATAAACCAAAAAAAGATAATAGCTATGTCTAGAATGTTATACATATATTTATAATAATCCTGAATGAAATTCCTGAAGCATGAAGGAATTGAATGAAGGATCCTTCTCAAATAAAGACATTTTTATTTAGGAAAGATCTCTCGTTGTATCCTCAGTTCAAGATTTGCAAAAATTTTTAATAATATTCAATAATTCTTCTTTTTTCCAAAGATGTAGACCATGTGTGCCATTTTTTATTATTTCCAATTTTGCACCTACAATATTTTCAGCAATGAGTGTTGCATCTTTGACAGACACAAAAGTATCTTTATCTCCCCAAACCACTAAGGTTGGAATTTTTATATCTGGCAAAAACTTGCTAACATCCTGCTTAGTAATTTTTAGGAAAATATCACGTTTAATTCCATTTGCTTTGTTGTAATCCCCTGTTCCAGCAGATTTATACAATACTTTACGCATAAAACTAGCTAATTTGTTTAGCCTTGGTAAACTAAATACTATTTTACCACTTTTGGCAATAAATTTAAAGATTTTGTTTCTAATACTTTCTGGCCTGCGATAAATAGCAGCGCCACTCAAAATAAGTTTATCAACAATGTTTGTTTCATGAGCTAGTAAATAAGTGGCTACTTGTCCACCAAAGCTATGTCCGAGGAGGATTACTGGTTTATTAGTTGATTGGTTTATTAGTTTTATTTTATCAGAAATAAACTTAGCGTACTCCTCCACGCCCCAGATTGAGCTAGGACAAGGTTCTGCACCAAAACATGGTAGTTCTATCACTTCTACTTCAAAATCGCTCTCTGCCAAAGATACAAAATCAGACCAAGTTTGCCTTGATCCTCCCCAGCCGTGTACGATGATTAGTTTTGGTTTTGAGTTCATAATATTTGTAACTCAGGACTTTATTCCTGATTAAAAGTGTTTCAAGGCTAAAGCCTTGAGTTACTGAATTTGTTGAATGCTTAATTTGCTTACTTTGCTGTTATCAGTTCTTTCCCCACAAACTTCTGCAAAACTTTTGGAACTTTGATACTGCCATCGGCTTGTTGATTGTTTTCAATCACAGCGATTGGAAAACGACTTAGTACCACAGCGGTACCATTCAAAGTATGAACAAATTCATTTTTTCCTTCGTCCCGCTTGTATTTGATATTTAGTCTTCTGGCTTGATAATCTGTACAGTTACTAGTACTAGTGATTTCACCATAACCACCTTTAGTTTCGTCCTTGCCAGCCGAAGCTTCAGCGGAGGCTGGTTCAGCTTTCATAGTCATCCAAGCTTCTAAGTCATATTTACGAAAGGCCGGACCACCCAAATCTCCTGTTGGGATGTCTATCACACGATAAGGAATTTCTAGACCATCACAAATTTCTTTTTCAATATTTAATAATTCTTGATGAAGAGCTTCACTTTCTTCTGGTTTACAAAAAATAAACATTTCCAATTTGGTAAATTGGTGGACACGATAAAGACCTTTGCTAGTACGACCATAAGCACCAGCTTCGGTACGAAAACAGTGAGACATCGCAGCATATTTTTTTGGTCCAGAACTCAAATCCAAAACTTCATCAGCGTGATAGCCAAGCATAGTAATTTCGGCGGTACCAACTAAACTCAAATCTTCATCATCAATATTATAAATTTGTTTTTCTGAGCCACGAGGATTGAAACCAGCACCAAGCAAGATTTCATGTTTAGCCAAATCTGGAGTTTCTACAAGATTGTAACCATGGTTAGACAAAATTTCTATACCGTAATTTAACATCGCTTGATTTAGTCTGACCATGTCATTTTTGACAAAATAAAATTTACTGCCAGTCACTTTGGCACCACGTTCAAAATCTATCAAATCTAAATTCAACATCAATTCTTCGTGATCTTTTGTTTCAAAATCAAAATTTGGAATGTTGCCTCTTTCTTCTACAGTCACAAAATCTTCTTCACCACCAATCGGACTTTTGGCGTGAGTCATATTTGGTACTTGAAGCATCAAGTCTAAATAAATTTTTTCAATAGTTTGCAATTCTTCTTCCAGAGATTTTATTTTCTCCCCTACTTCACGCATTTGTTTTATTTCTTCATCAGTAGGTTTAGCTTTTGAGCCACTGTTTCTTTTTGAACGTAAATTTTCAATTTCTTGCATCTTTTCTCTTTTTTGTTTATCCAAATCAAGTAGTTTGTCAATATCTACTTTGACTCTTCTATTTACACAATTTTTTTTGACTAGTTCGCTGTTGTCGCGAATGAATTTTATGTCTAACATAAGGGATTATTAGATTATTGTTTTAATTGTTTATTTGTAACTCAGGATTTTAGTCCTGATGCCAGCTAGTCTTCAAGGTTAAAGCCTTGAGTTACAGATTGTTTTTTTCTACAACATCCTTAATATCCGGCAAAATTTCTTTCAAAAATTGTTTATTCTTTTCTATAAACTCATAATCTTGTAATTCATCTAGTTCTACAAATTTTGTTTCCACAACTTCTGTATCATTTATTCCTCCTTTATTTGAAATAAATTTGCAGACGAAAGGAATTAGATATACTTGGTAAGAAAAGTCTCTGCCAGCACTGGCTACCACTTGTATTTTGTTTAGTTGTTTCACGACTTCTACTTCACAACCTGTCTCCTCCAAAATTTCTCTTGTTACATTTTCTTCCAATTTTTCACCATATTCCATACTGCCACCTGGTAATTCCCATTTTTCATGGAAACGTGGATTGTGTGGGTCATTACGTTTGGAGATAAGTATTTTACCTTCTTTGATAATTATTCCCACAGGAACGACAATGTGTTTACTAGAAAAGTGATCTGTCAAAAAATATTTTATTCTGTTTAGTGCTATCCCCCGATGGGAGGTAGAATTTTTCTCTACAGTCGTGAGTTCACTATAAGTTTTACCCAAATCTTCCAAATAAAAAATAGGGTCATAGCCAAAACCATTTCCTATTCTTTCTTCCTTCAAAATTTTACCTTTTCTTTCACCGTAGGCACAAAATAATTCTTGTTTATTGGGATTGTACAAAGTTGAAACAATCTTGAAACTAGCTCCTAGATTTTCTTCACTTATATCTTTTACTTTTTCTAATAAAACTTTTCTTCTGTCATCAGCATCTTTACCAATGCGGGCACTAATCACACCAGGCCAACCGTCCAAAGCATCGACAAAAATTCCACCATCATCAGCCAAAGAAATAAGGCCAGTCTCCTCAGCATAATATTTGGCTTTGAGAATAGCGTTACCTTCAATTGTTGGTTCGTTTTCTTCCGGTTCTTCTGGAATATTTTTCAAATCTTTCAAAGACAAAAAATCAAAGTTCAAGTCATGTAAGAATTTTTTTATTTCTCTAAATTTACCTTCGTTGGTAGTAGCTATTAGAATTTTCTTTTTTTCTTCATTCATAACATCCTACTTATTTTTTTTCTTATATTCCCAGACTTGTGTTGCTCTGGCTTATGAGATTTCATACGAACAACTTTGGTGTTCAACTTAAATTCCTTAATTTTATCTTCCAACTTGTCAATAAAATTATCTTGGTCATAACCAAGTGCTATCACATCTGGTTTTTCAGTCTTAATAACTTTGTAATAATCTATTTTGTCTCCCAAGATTGCCTGGTCAATGGACTTAATATTTTTCAAAAATTCCAAACGTTCTTTTTCATTATTAACTAAAGTAATATTTTTGATTTTTTTGGAAGTTTTGTCTCTGGCTACAACAACAACTAGATAATCCCCTAGTTTGCGAGCTTGTCTAAAAAGATTTAGGTGTCCTAAGTGAACAATATCAAATGTCCCAAAGACCATTACTTTCTTCATAATTTTTATGTAGATTCTTTTTCTAGTTTTTCTAAGTTTTCTTCAACTGGTTTCATAAGTGGAAAAGCAGTCACTTCACGCAAAGTATGTGAGCCTGTAATCAAAGCGGCAAACCTATCAATACCAATACCAGTACCAGTAGCTGGAGGCATACCATGTTCTAGAGCTTCTACATAGCTCCAGTCATTGGCCATTGCTTCGTCATCCCCTTCTTCTTTGTTTTTTACTTGTTCTTCGAATCTTTCCCTTTGGTCAATTGGATCATTTAATTCTGTGTAAGAATTACTAAGTTCAAAGCCATTGACGATGAGCTGGAACATCTCAGTATAACGAGGATCTTTGGCTTTTTTGGCCAGAGGCTTGAGTTCAATCGGATAATTCAAAACAAAAGTTGGTTGGATAAGTTCTTTACGAGCTGATTGTTTGTATAAGTTATCCAATAATTTACCACGTTCTGTAAGATTTTCATGATCATAGCCTTTGGCTGACATGACTTTTTTTAGTTCTTCCAAATCTGTGAATTCGTCAATATCAATACCAGAATATTTGAGCACAGCATCATGAAAAGTAATGCGAGGATAAGGACCTATAAAATTTATTTTGTGATTGTCTATTTCTACTTCTAGTTTACCAATAGAATTTTCAACTACATATGGAATCATTTTTTCGTGCAAGGTCATGTTATCTTCATAATCAGCATAAGCCCAATAATATTCAAGCATGGTAAATTCTGGATTATGTTGATGATCCACACCTTCATTACGGAAAGCTCTTCCCATTTCAAAAGTTTTTTCAAAACCACCTACTAGCAATCTCTTTTGCCAAAGTTCACCCATACAAATACGCAAATGAACGTCCAAGTCATAAGCATTGAGATGTGTATCAAAAGTTTTGGCCATCGCACCTGAAGAAATTGTTTCAAGAACTGGTGTTTCTACTTCAATAAAGTTTTCATTTTGTAAAAATTCACGGAGATAACGCAAAATTTTGCCACGGACAACAATCTTGGCTTTTTCCTCTGGATTTACCAAGAAATCCAAATATCTCTTACGATAACGGCTTTCTTCGTCGTTTAGGCCATGAAACTTATCTGGTAATGGTAAAAGTGTTTTGGCTAAAACTTGCCAAGTACTTACCAAAATAGAAGGCTCACCTTTGTGAGTAATGAATTTTTTACCTTTTACTTCTATAATATCTCCTGCATCCATTTTTTTACTAAATAATTTGTAATTATCAACCCCAACTTCATCTTGCTTGAAAGCTATTTGCATTCTTCCAGATTCGTCTTGCAAATGACAAAACATCAACTTGCCCATATCACGCTTGGTCATAATGCGTCCAGCAACACTAAGTTTGGTATCTTCTGCTGAATCAAGCGCTTCTTTGATAGTTTGTTTACGATTGATTCTGGCTGGATAAATACTTATACTCATTGCTTCTAGTTCTTTCAATTTGTTGAGGCGAATCTCGCGTTCATCATTGATATTGATTTTTGTGTTATTAGACATAGCTTTTTAACTTAAAATTTGCTAAATTACTGCTTAATTGTAGCAGATTTCTCTTAAAAATACAAATACTCCTGAGAAAGGAGTATTTTGGCTAAAATAGGATATTTTTGAAATTAAGATACAAGTTACAAGATACAAACAATGACCAAATATAAGATAACAAAATCTTCATTTCAAATTAACTTTTAAACTAATTAGCTTATTTTCATAGTTCGTAATTTCGTACTTTTCGTATTTCGTATCCTATTTTATATCAACTATCTTATAAACTTGTACTCCTGCTGGCAAAGTAGCTTGAACTTCATCATTTTTGCTTCTACCTAAGAAGGCCGACCCAAGTGGTGACTCATTGGAAATTTTACCAGACAAAGGATCTGCTTCTTGAGCACCAACAATTGTATATTCTTTTTCTTTTCCATTCATTTTTACCCTTACAGTAGAGCCAATCTGAACCCTACTACCCTTTTCTTCAGAAATAATTTCAGCATTGTTTATCAAATTTTCAAGTTCTATTACTCTACTTTTTGCCCAAGACATTTCATCACGAGCAGCGTGATATTCGGCATTTTCTGACAAATCACCCATTTGTTTGGCTTCATCAATTCTTTTGGCAATAGCTATTATTTTCACTTCTTTTAGCTCGTCTAATTCTTTTTTCAAAGCATTTAACTTTGGTTGGCTCATATATTGAATATCATCCATCATATACTTTATTTAAAATGATTAAACTTTTCTGAAAAAAATAGAACCGCAATGCGGACTTCTTATCGCACAGTATAACATTTTTGTATTTAAAGTCAAATTTTTTAAAGTCAATTTTTATTTATTTGTATAATCTCCCCACCACTTATAAAATTCGGTTGCAATCGGTTCGGCTACAATACCACCTTCTCCACCTTCTTCTACCAAAACCGTAACCACAATTTCTGGATTTTCAAATGGTGCAAAAGAAGTAAACCACGCATGAGTATCTTTGGTTTGACTCCATTGAGCTGTACCTGTTTTCCCAGCCGAGCTAAAAGACAGGCTTTTCAAAGTCACACAAGAACCATAAGCTACACAATCCTTCATACCAAGACGAATAGTATTTATATTTGCTTGATCCACAAAATTTTGATTCAAAACTTCTGGTTTAACAGTAGTAACTTCCTCAGTTTCTGGATTGACAATTTGTTTTACAATATGAGGAATATACAATGTTCCACCATTAGCAACTGTAGCTGTCATATCGGCAATCTGTAATGGTGTGGTTAGGAAATCGCCTTGCCCAATGGAATAGTTGTAAGTATCTCCAATATACCAAGGTTCTTTTTTGACACGTTGTTTCCATTGTGATGTAGGCAAAAAACCACTAGATTCAGCTGGTAAATCTATTCCTAATACTTTACCAAAGCCAAAATCTTTTAAATATTCATTTATTTTATCTACCCCTAAACCAATAAAATTTCCATAACCACCACCAATATAATAGTAAAAAGTATTTACAGACAAAGCTAAAGACTTGCGAACATTGGTAATACCATGGCCACCAACTTGCCAGTCAGGAAAAAACCACTCAGCCACACGCAAACCACCAGTACTCAAAAATGTGGTATTGACTGTGATAATTTGTTCTTGTAAAGCCCCAGAGGCAATCGCTGGTTTGATAACTGACCCTGAAGGAAAGCTACCACTAATCGCTCTATTAAACAGGGGTCTATTGGAATTATTCAAATATTCATTGTATTTATCTTTACTAATTCCACCAGAAAAATCATTACCATCAAACCCTGGATAACTAACCAAAGCCAAAATTTCTCCATTGCGAGGATTCAAGACTATAGCCGAAGCTCTGTCTTTATTTAGTTCTTTCAATTTTTTAGTAACTATTTCCTCCAGCTTATTTTGTATATTACTGTCAATTGCCAAAACTAAATTTGAACCAGAAGTCGGCTCTTTTTCGGCCAAGATCTGTTGCTCTCTACCTTGGGCATTTACTTCTACTCTTTTTTCTCCATAAGTTCCACGCAAATAACTTTCATAAATTTTTTCTATGCCAGTTTTTCCAATAGAGTCTGAAGGAAGATAACCTTTTCTATAGTAAGTATCCAATTCTTGAGGAGACAATTTCCCCACATACCCTAAGACACTAGATAAAGTATTATTAGATTGTTGGTTATCTTCTGGATGCAAAAAATCAGTAGTACCTATAGTAGAAGTGGCAATATTTTTATCAGGATCTAAAATATACAATCTTTTACTGCCAAGTTGGATATTAATACCCGGAAGATCCTCTCTGGCTATTTGAGTTTTTAGGGCTATTTCATAGGGAATATCTTCGGCAATGATAATAGAATCTTGTTGGTAGTCTTTATATTTATCTATAGTATCACTAACTTCTTGTCTATCTTGTCCAGTAATATTTATCAATGTTTCTATCACTTTATCCAAGTCTTTTTGATTTCTTGGCAAATCTTTTGGCACAACAGTCAAAGAAAAATTTGGTATGTTTTGAGTTAGTTGAATATTATTTCTATCAAAAATAAGACCTCTCTCTGATAGTACAGGAATAATTCTTTGTCTATTACCTTCAGCCTGGGCTCGATAATCATCACCCATCAAAATTTGTAAAAAAAATCCTCTACCCAAAATGATAGCAAAACAAAAGACTACAAAAATCAAAAAGAAAAAAGTCTTTTTACTATCCGAAAAACTAGAACCTAAGTGGGAACTGCCAGAACTATTGATATCATTGCTAGAATTTTTGCCAGTAAACAAATTATCCTCTGTCCAAGATAGCTTATATTTGCCACTCAGAGTCATCTTTTGTTTTGGATTTATGAGATATGGATCGATTTCCATATTATTATTTTAGTAGTTTAAATCTTATAAAAATTTTTTCTAGTACAAAATATAAAGAAAAAGTCAAAATAGTGGTAAATAATAATTCCCAACCATAATAGGTAAACAAAGTTAGTTTTATTTTGCTACCATTGAAAATTATGAAAATAGTATAAAAAATTCTGAATAATACTACTGACACAACTGCTATAGTGGCTACAGCCCAGATAGATTTGTTGGCAAAAAATTCGTAGTATAACCAATAGACTAATAAAAAACTAATTGTTAAAGAAAAAGTAAAAATACCAAAAGGCAATTCACTATACAAATCCATCAAAACACCAAAAAGAAAAGCTGCCCAAACAATATTTCCCGAACCATAGAGACCCAAGACTATAATCAAAAAAATAATTACCAAGTTTATATTCTCAAAAGGGTAAGGTAATAAGTAGGAGGAATACAAACTCAAGACAAAGACTATAATAATCAAGAAAAAATAAAAAATTGTTTGTAAAATAGATTTTAACATAATAAAAATATAAAAATTACAAAGCAACTTGTACTATTTTTTTTGAATAATTACTGATACCAAATTTATATAACCAAGATCAGTAGCTGGAGTAATCACAGCTTGTTGAAAAGGTTCATGAGGTTGCTTATCTACAACTTCAATAGTTCCAATTACCAAACCACGTGGTATAGCATCAGAAAGACCAGAAGAGATTACCACATCTCCAGGTGTCACTACTTCGTTTTGAGGAATATAATTCATACGAACACCTAGACCATAACCACCTTCTACTAGACCAATACTTCTATCATTATTCATCACAGTAGCACCAATAGCACTAGTATTATCATTAATGAGTCTAACTGCCGATCTATTGTCTTCTACCTTGACTACTTTACCTATCAAAATACCTTCACTAACTACTACTGGATTGTCTATCTCAACACCATCTTTATCACCTTTATCAATCATAATGGTAGTCGCCAAAGGATTGACTGTTCTACTCAAAACTATAGCACCAATATGTTCAAAATTGTTTTTAGCAAAGAAGTTTAATTGTTTTTTCAATTCAATATTTTCTTCTGTAAGAATTTGTATATTTGTTTTATTGTTTTTTTGTTTTTGTTTCAACTCATTCAAAACATTTCTATCATCAGTAGTCAAAGGTTGGTCTGTTTTTTTGAAATATGCTTTGATACTATTTACTGGTTTCAAACTCCAATCCACTATAGAAATAAGTGGTTTCTCAATAAAATCCAACCAATGAAAATAACTAAAACCGACCACAAAAATAATCACCAAAAAAATAGTAAAAAATGTAGCTGTTTTACTTTTGGTAACCATAATTTAAAAAATTATCTTTTTTGTTTAGCCGAAGGCAAAGCAATACTTCGTAGAAGTTCGTCTTCTTCCAAAAGAATACCAACACCGCGTACTGTAGTTGTCAGTGGATCATCAGCAATTCTAACCGAAATTTCAGTGGCTTGAGAAATTATTTTATCAATTCCACGCAGCATAGCTCCACCGCCAACCAGTAATAGTCCCCTTTCATGAATATCAGCAATCAATTCTGGTGGGGTAATTTCTAAAGTCATTTTAATATGGTCAACTATAGTTTTGACACTTCTAGCCAAAGCTTCTCTAATTTGTTCATCATTTATCAAAATTTCTTTTGGCAAACCTGTCACTACGTCTCGCCCTTTCATATTAAATTCTATCACTTCAGAGCCTGGTAAGGCTGAACCAACTTTTAATTTTATTTGTTCAGCATGACTTTCACCAACGAGCAAATTGAAAACCTCTCTAGCATACTGAATAATATTTCTATTCATTTCATCTCCAGCAATTTGGGTTGATTTCCAGGTAACGACGCCATTTAAAGACAATACAGCGATTTCTGTACTACCAGCACCTATATCCACTACCATGTTGCCCACAGCCTCTTGTATAGGCATACGAGCACCAATAGCCGCAGCCATTGGACCTTGAACAATAATAGCTTCTCTCGCCCCAGCCGACATTGTAGCATCCTCTACTGCTTTTATTTCTACTTCCGTCACATCAAGTGGCACAGCAATAATCACACGTGGACGACTAGACATAGAAAAACCGTCTTTTTGGACTTTATCAATAAAATATTTAAGCATTTTTTCTGTCACCTCATAATCAGAAATTACTCCAGCTGTCAAAGGTTTGGTAACTTGAATATGAGCTGGTGTTTTTCCAAGCATTTGCTTAGCTTCTTGTCCTACCGCCAAAATTTGTTCGGTCTTGATATTTATAGCCACCACCGAAGGCTCATCTATCACAATACCTTTTTCTGGAGTATAAACAAGGGTATTTGCTGTACCCAAGTCTATGGCAATGTCTTTGCCTATTTTTCTAAAGAAGTTTTTGAACATAAAAACACGAATCTTAACACGAATATACACGAATTAAAAACAATTTAATTATTTAATAATTTATCAATTGTAATAATTTCAACTTTTGTTTCATTACGTTTCTTCACTTCCACACTATCATTTGCTAAAGTTTTTGGACTAATGATGACACGAAGAGGAATACCAATAAGATCACTATCAGCAAATTTTTCTCCTGCTCTGACACCTTGTCTATCATCATATAAAACTTCTTTATTTTGTTTTTTCAAAGTTTCATATAGTTCATCAGCTTTCTTCACATCAGCTTCTTCGCTACAAAGTGACACAAGATGGATTTGGAAAGGGGCGATGCTTTCTGGCCAGACTATACCTTTGTCGTCAGCTAGTACTTCTACAATTGTTCCCATGAGACGTGAAACTCCAATACCATAAGAACCCATAAAAACTGACACCTGCTTTCCATCTTGGTTAGTATACAACAGCCCCAGAGGTTCAGAATATTTTGTACCAAGAGTATATATGTCCCCAACTTCAATAGAACGAGCTTCTTTGAAATCAAAATCTTCTTTTTTGAAACCAAAATCTGTGAAAATTTCCTCACTATAGTCTTGTTTGTTTATTGCTACTTTCTTTTTTTCGTCATATAAGATTGTGTCTTCACCTGCTTCAGATAGTGTCTGAAATTCAAAAGAGTATTTTGAAAAAGGCTGACCATTCGACATTGTCAAAAATGTTTGTTCACCGATACCGAGACGAGTAAATATTTTTATATAAACCTCTTTCATCAATTCATAAAATTCTAAATGTGTTTCTTCGTTAGTATGAAATGAATAAAGATCCTTCATTAAAAATTCTCTGCCACGCATAATCCCTGATTTTGCTCTAAGTTCATTACGAAACTTTGTCTGAAATTGATAAGCAAAAAATGGCAAATCTTTGTAAGAAGATACATATTGTTTCATTATCTCGGCAATTGGCTCCTCGTGAGTAAAAGCTAAACCTAGTTCTGTACCATTTTTTAGCTGTGTACGAAACCAATTATCTACAACCTCATCAGACCACCGATTTGTGGCCTCCCATTTTTCTTTGGTTTGTAGGGCTGTCATAGATATTTCTTGACTTCCTACATTATTCAACTCTTCTCTAATAATTTGTTTGATATTTTCCATTATACGAAGACCAAGTGGAAGAAAAGAATATACACCAGGCATTTCTTTGTAAATGTATCCAGCACGAATAAGCAACTGAGCATTTTTGGAGACTTCATCAGCTGGAGCTTCCTTTCTAGTTTTGGTAAATAATTGTGATTGTTTCATAAAATTAATTTTTAGTAAAGTTTATTTTAATTTGGAATTTTAACATCCTTGTAAATAAATGGAGATCCTACCCCATCAAAGGCGGACAAATAAAATAGAGATACAATTGAGATAATTCTCTAGCTGAGTTTGCTGTATCTGCTGACTCTGCTTTCTCACATTGATACTAATATAGTTTCAAGACCAGAGCCTTGGGTTACATTTGTTCGTTGTTTTTACCTCACGGACTTATATTTAACAGATATATTGAAAGAGACAATAAGAACGAAGATAACAAGTAACAAACTAGCAGTCACCATATTTAGATAATTTTGACCTTGCAAAAATAAAGCCAAAATTACAAATAATGATAAAAACATAGCTTGACGAAAACTTACTTCTACATAGCGAAACATTGGTAGGTTCTTGTCTCCAAATAATTTATAAAACAGGAAGAAAATAAGAGAAAGTGTACCCATCACAGACAAAAATAGACTTCCATAAAAAAAAGCAAAACCCGAGATGGGAGTTGTGAAAGGATCCACGTTGGTAATAACAAAAACCCAGGATAACCAACAAAGTATCGTGGCAAAGAGCATAGTGGCGATATATTGACGAAGGTTCATAAAAATAGGTCTATATAAGCAAAAACACAGCTTTGAAAAACTATGTTTATTCTACACTTTTTTTATGTGCTTGGCAAGTGGGATTTTTGGTGCGAATCAAACCAAATATCTGATCCTATCCACTTCATTTCTACCTAATTTTTCATTCAGTTTCTCTACTATTTGTGTTTGATTGAGTCTAATTTCTTGCGCCATGGCAGAGCTACTACAACTAATAGTCAAAGTACGGTTCTTGATAAATAGTGGGTTTGCAGTCAAAGCAAGCTCTTTACCAAACATATCTAATAGCACAACTTTGGCTTCCTCAACTATCTGAGAATTCTCCAATTGTTTTTTTAGTGGTCCTTTTTGGGTGAACCTACTATTTATTGTGTCTCCGAGGGAGGAAAAGGACATAACATAATTAACAAGAATAAATGGAGATAAAATTGAGATAAAGTAGAGATGATTTTTCTAAAATTTTTTTATTATCTCCATTGTATCTCAATTCTATCTCACAGTCTTTATATAATCTAACAAGAAATAAAATTTATACTTTCATTTATACTATTTATCTCAATCTTATTTCTTTTTCTTTATCTTACCACGTTTACATTCAAATTCAAAATAATCTCAAAAAATTAAACAATATAAACATAAACTGTGCCATTTTGTCTATCTATCGTCCAATCAGCTAATTTAAAAGCATTGGACACTATAAGACTCCCCGGTTTCATTTCTTTTTTTATTTTTTTGGCTAATTTCTTCATTCTGTGTGGAATAAAGTACATGGTCAAAATATCTATATCTTTCAAATTATAATCCCAAAAATTAGCGTTGATTATTTTGGCATTTTTTAATTTATTTTTTTTGATAAGAATTTTACTCCACAAACATAATAATGGATTTATTTCTATACCAATAGTATTGAAACCTTGTTTAGCTAGAGCCACGACTATCCGACCGTCACCAGAACCAAGCTCTAAGACTGTACTCGTTTTTGGTTTGTCTATCATTTCCAACATTTTCATGATTTGTTTTTTAGATGTTGGAACATAAGGTGCTGCACTAAACGTCGCAAAAATAATATACAACAAAAAAAATAATAAAATTATTAAAATTATTAAATAAACATATAAAATAATATTGCTAATAATCATAATTGTCTAAATTCACAAATCTCCTTAAAGTCACAATACTGACAAACATGCTTATTGGGTGTGGCTTTGAAATCCTCTTTTTGTATTCTCTCCATTGCATCAAATAGTTTTGTTTCCAATTTTTCTTTGTCTTTATCAGTCCCCACAAAAGACATTTTTTTATTTTCATTCAAATAGAAAAATGTGAGTTTATCAATTTTTCCCAAGTTTTGATATTGTGGCAGAGTCTCTACTGCTATTTGATAAATAAGAAGCTGTTGTTTGTCGTCAATCGTCAATTTGTCTTTTGGTTGCCCGGTCTTATAATCAATAATTTCCAATTTATTTTCAGCTACTTGATCTATTCTATCTATTCTACCTTTGACAAAATATTCGCCTATCTTAATTTTGAAACCACCTTCAATCGTGACTGGGATCGTCCAATTATCCTTTTGTGATTTGTAAAATTCTTTGAGTAATTCTTCACCTTTAGCAAAGTATTCTTCTTTTTGATTTTTATTTCTGTACCAATCTGGAATCCATTTTGTTTTATATAGTGCAAGCAACTCTTCTTGACTTGGGACTTTTATTTCATTATCTTGTTTCTTTTCTACAGTCTTGGTTTCAAATAAAGAAATTTGTGTGGCACTATTCAAGTCCTGAACTTTTTCATAAAAAGCCTGCAAAGTGCCATGAATAGTATTACCAAAACTAAAATGCGGACTGCCCTTGCTTGGCAAATTCAAAACATAAGCCAGCTTGTATTGGTAAGGACATTTTTGATAAGTGCTAATACGAGAATAGGAAAATACTTTTGGTGGAATATATTCTATTTCTTCGGGATTATTTTCTATTTGTATGTTCAATTTTTTAATTTCTTGCATCAGAGTTTGTTCTTTTTCACCCAAAGATTTTTCTTGGTCAGTGAATTTTAATTCAGCTAAAAAACGACTAATTTTTTTGGCTCTAGTACCACCATAGCTACTTGCACTTGTCAAAAATAATCTCTGTTTAGCTCGAGTTACAGCAACATAAAAAAGCCGACGTTCCTCTTGATAATGCAAGTCATTTTTTTCCAAATATTTTTCACGAATAAGTTCGTCTGGTAATGAAATTCCTTCACTTTTTCTTCTGGTTGGAAATCTTTCCTCTACTAAATTGACAATAAAAACATTTTTGTATTCTAAACCTTTTGAACCATGTACTGTGATAATGTTGACAGAATCTGGTGTATCTTTGATTTGATTTATCTTGCCACCATCTCCTGACTCAATAATAAATTCATAATTTTCCACAAAACCTGCAACGTGACTTCCTGGTACATTTTCTTCATAAGTACGAATCAAATCAAAAAATTGTTTGAGATGATAAATTTGTCTAATGACATTTCTATTTCCTTTGTTTTCTTCAATAGTCAGGTAAGATAAATAACCAACACTCTCCATAAATTGATAAAGAATAGCAGTTGGTTTTTCAAATTTACTTTGCTTTATACCTTCGTGACAAGCACTGAGTAACTTATCTGCTATAGCCACAGCGTGATCAGACAAAAAGAATTCACGAGATCTTTTTAACACTTCGTAATAAAACATACTTTTTCTTTTGGCCGTACTTGTCACTTTTTGTAAATCATTTTGACTAAATTCTAAAAATGGCATTTTGAGCAAACGAAAAAAAGCTTTGTCATCATAAATATTTGTGAGAAGTGTAAGAAAATTGAAAGAATCAATCACAATATCTTGACGGTAAAGTCCGGCCGAGGCTAAGTACTCAAAAGGAATACCAAAACTTTCTAAAGCATTGACAAAAGGTTCTACATGCGAGTTGGCACGGACTAGAATCGCGAAATCATCCCAATTACTGTCTTTATCAGTTTCTTTTATTTCAATAATTTTATTTATAACACCTGCTACTTCTTCGTCCACTGTTTCATAATGTAAATGTTCTATTTCTGATTTCAAATCTTTTAGACCACTTGTTAATTTTTTACTAATTTGTAATTTTTCTTCCAAACGATGAGGATTATTATTTTTGATAGATTCATAAGCCAAATCCAAAATCTCTTGTCCTGAACGATAGTTGTCTGTCAGCACAATATTTTTGGCATCGGGATAATCATTCTTAAAATTCATGATGATGGCCACATTGGAGCCACGAAAAGAATAAATAGCCTGATCATCATCCCCTACTACTACTAATTTATTTTCTTCGCTCGCAAGTAATTTTACTAATTGGTACTGTGCCCAATTTACATCTTGAAATTCATCCACCATTATATATTTGAATCTTTTTTGCAATTTTTTCAAAATATTTGGTCTATCTTGCAAAAGTTTGACAGTGTAAAAAATAATATCACCAAAATCCATTGCTTCATTGTCTAATAATAATTTTTGATATTTGTGATAAGCGTCAGCCAACTCTATCAATCTATTTTTTTCTAATCTTTCAGCATCGTCTTTATCAAGAATCAAACCTTCCACAAAATCTAAATAATTTTGTGTGGTAATCAATTCATCTTTAGCTTTGGAAAAATGTGTGAGAAGTTCGTGAATGTATTTGTTAGGACTTCCCATCGGACGATAATAATCAAAAGCAAACTCATAAATATGTTCACGCAAAAGTAACCAAGCATCAGTTTCATTTAATAATTTGAAATTATTAGGTAAACCAATTTCCAAGCCATATTCTTCCAAAACTTTTTGACAAAAACTATGAAAAGTAGAAATCTGCATCTCGGTATAGGGAGTTTCAATCAAATCATCTACTCTGTTTTGCATTTCTTCCGAGGCTTTGTCTGTAAAAGTAAGTGCCAAGATTTCTTCTGGCAAGGCTAATTTTTGCGCTACAATATAAGCAATTTTTTGAGTTATTACTGTAGTTTTGCCAGTACCAGCTCCGGCAATAATAAGCAAATTATCATCATTGTACTCTATAGCTTCTTTCTGGGCTTTGTTGAATTTTTTATTCATACTGAACGAAGTGAAGTATCTTTCCTAAGGAGAATATCAATAATTAAAGAAACCTTCACTTAAATTAAAATAAGTTAAGATACTGATATTCTACTACAAATCACTAGAAAAACAAAATCTCCCTGACTAAGGGAGATTTATTCCGCGTTTATCCGCGTAAGTATCTTTTTAATGTTTATACACCACAGCTACAACCGCCACAACAACTATCTTCTGATTCTTTTTCTTCGTTGCAGGCACATTGTCCATCATTACAACAAACATCCCTTGGTTCTAGTTCTTCTGTTGGTTTTTTTGTTTCTTCTGACATAATTTTTATTTAATAATTTATTCTTGTATATAAACAACCGTTTTCCATAATCCTTTTTTACTTTGATAAAATTCTAGTAATTGTTTCTTGAATTTTTTATCATCTGCCATTATTATTTGTGATCCTTGGTCTGACCCAACAAATCCACTTACTATTCCAAAAGGGAAAAATGGTTTACGATTTTCTTTAAGAGGAATAACTTTTAACGTGTTTAATAGTAACAAAAATTTATCTACGATTTTAGTGTCAGCTACAGAATTAGATTCTTCAATCTCATCCAAAATTATGGATAGTAGTGTAGATAAGGCTTCTTCCTCATTAGACACATCTGACAATTCTTCTGCAATCTTTTCTTTGCTATTACTATTTGCGAAACGTAAAACAAAAGGATTGATGTTATATTTTTTCAGAGTTTGTAACAAATTTTTTTCAGGCTCAACTTCATCGTCATCGTCTTGAAAATCTTCTTCTGACATATGATCAAATTTATCATCTAAACCAATTTCTTCGGCTATTTTGGGATATTTGGTAACTACATTAAGCAACGTTATCAATAAATTTAATCTGGCTTCAAGTAATTTTGGTCTAGGTTCTCCAAGACTGGGGAGTACTTCAATATCAAGATCTACAGGGTCTTTTTTCCACAGATTAAATAATTTTTCAACTGCTTCATTCACAGGAAGACCTTGAATTAAAGGTAAAAAAATACTACGTTTAAAAAAAGTAGCTCTTTCTTCTATAGGAATACTTAATTCTTCTATTTCTGACATAAAAAAAATTAGTTAAAATTTTAATTAAGAAATATTATTATGTAAATCATAATAACATTTTTACTTTATTTATGTCAAGCCAAAAATCCACCAACCTGAATATTCCACAAATTACTATAGATACCTTTTTTCTTTTTCAAAAGTACTTTGTGTGAACCCTGCTCTACAATACCACCATGTTCTATCACCAAAATCCTATCAGAATGCATAATCGTAGAAAGTCTGTGTGCTACAATAATTACAGTTTTGTCTTTCATCAGATTATCCAAAGCATCTTGAATAAGTTTTTCTGATTGAGAATCAAGACTAGAGGTTGCTTCGTCTAGGACAAGAATCGGTGAATTTTTGAGTATGGCTCTAGCTATCGCGACACGCTGTCTTTCACCGCCAGAAAGTTTTATACCTCTCTCACCAACTAAAGTATTATAACCCTCAACTAAGCCTAAAATAAATTCATGAGCGTTGGCTTGTTTGGTTGCTTCCATAACTTCTTCGTCAGTAGCATCAGCTTTGGCATAACGAATATTCTCTATAATACTTCGGTGAAAAAGTATTGGATCTTGCGGAACAAGACTAACATTTTGCCACAAACTTTCTTGAGTAACTTTGACAATACTTTGTCCATCAATCAAAATTTTTCCACCAGAAATATCATGCTGACGTAAGAGTAATTTTATAATAGTAGTCTTACCTGCTCCAGATGAACCCACTAGTGCTATTTTTTCATTTGGCTTTATTATCAAATTCATTTTTTTGATTACCTGTCTGGTTTTGTTGTAAGCAAATTTTACATCTACAAATTCTACTTTACCTTCAGTAACTTGCAAAGTTTTGGCATTTTTAACATCTTGTACATCATGTGGCGTATTCATTATTTCTGTCATTTCTTCAGCGTCAGCAAGTGACTCATAAAAATCTCTAATCACACGACCAAAGCCAAAAAACTTTTCAAAAATAATAATAAGATAAGACTGGATGAGTATAAAATCCCCCACTGTCAAATTTCCAGTCTGCCAAACTTTGATAGCATAAAACATCATTACAATCTCGAGTACAATCATAAGCATCCATTGCGCTCCGTCAAACCATATAGACATATCCCAAGAAAATTTTCTTATATTTCTTAAATCTTCTGTCTTTTGTTGAAAATCCTTACACTCTCTATCATAACCAACTAATAATTTTACATTGGTATTATTGGTAAAAGAATCAGCCAAAAAAGCTCCTACTTTAGAATCAAGTTGACTCCTCTTAAAATCATATTTTAATTTGAATTTACTAAAAAAGTAACTAGTCAATACAAAAATAAAAATCCAAGAAAGTATTATCAATGCAAAAAACTTATTGCGACTAAACAATACTACAGAGATAAGAGTAACATTGATAATTATAGGTGAAAGATCCCAAATTATTCTATCTGAAATTCTATCAAAAGCTTGAACAAATCTACCAACTTTTTTTACCAAAGAACCTACGAAATTATTATTAAAAAAAGAAAAAGAATGTTTGTGAATTTCAGAAAAACAAATATCATTCAAATCTTTCATGCAATCAGTGTTAAATTTTATATACAAAAAAGCCATAATACGAATAAAAAACCAATGCAAAATTTTTATAGCCAAAATAATAAATAATGTATTATAAAGAATTTGAACATCAGGATTAGAAGAAAGGACATCAAAAAATTTCTTATACCAATAAGGAGCAAGAATAGAAAAAGTGTCGCCAATCAATAAAAATAAAAACATGGAAATAAAAATCCATTTGTATTTCCAAGATTGTTGCCAGTACATTTTGAATGTTTGTTTGGTGTTATACTTCATAATATAAGAATACCCACAAATTGGGCGGGCATACAACAGAAGGCGTAAAAGTTAGAAAAGTGTTACAGTTGAGCCAAAAATAACTATTTTTTTGACAACAAATTAGACAAAATAGCAGTTTTATTTACCACACTGACTTGATCAACAATACTATCTTCAAGATCTTTTAAAATTAGTTTATATTCATTACTATCTTTATCCTGTATAGCTAATAACTTCTGTTGTTTTAACAAATCTATATTAATATCATAAGTACTCTTCCAAAAATCTATTTCTTCAGGAGTACTTAATTCTATCAGTAAACAAGGCATATCTCTAGGATTACTAGCTGAATTTTCTATAAATTTAATAATAGACTCAGACAAATCATCCGTAGCACCATCATCGATCAAGTTTTCAAATATATTATCTTCAGAATCACCTAAATATTCCAAAACATGGCGCATTCTTTTTGAATCAAAATGATCTTTATAAAATATTCTTATATTATCAAAACTATATTCTCGTGGGCCAGTCACCATTTCTTGATCTGACATAATTTTATAATTAAAAATTAAAGTTGTATAAATTTTACCATAATTACAAAACAAAAACAATTCTAAAAAATAGAATTGTTTTTATAAAATAAAAAACCAATCTAAACTTTTGTTTCAAAAAACCAAAACTTAGATTGATTGAGACGACGTACTTCCTTTGTTAAAGTAGTCTCAATCCCCTTTTTTCGGCTAGACCTCACGGATTGACCGAAGAATGGTGATGAATGGCTTTGCCATCCTCCATCACAAAAGTGAAACGAGCAAGAAGTGAACGGTTGGAACCGTCCACAAAAAACCCATACTCACCAGAGAAAATTTCGAGTCCTTGCATGATAATCACATGCAGAGACTCCTTCACGAGACGGCACTTCGAATGTCTCGGGAGGAAATGAACCCCAAAATACATTCGGACGCCTTCATGCGTCCGAATGTATTCACCCCACATCGTGGGGTGAAAGGAGATAGTATTTTGGTCATATAGACCACATGTCGTTCTAGTTGAAAAGTATGTTTATAACAAAAAATACATCCATTTTCTGGATGTATTTTTATTTTGATTTATTCTAACTCTCAAATAAGATAACGGAAGAATACGTAAATTGAACACATTACCAAAGCTACGAAAGTTAATGGTAAGGCTATTTTCATATACTCACCAAAACCAATCCTATATCCTTCTCTACCAGCGATACCGCTCACTACGACATTGGCTGAGGCGCCAACTAGAGTAGCATTACCACCAATATCAGCACCGAGAGCCAATACCCACCATAGTGGTACTAATGGTAAGCCTGAGATAGCACCCAAATCTTTGATAAGAGGAATCATTGTAGCTACAAAAGGAATATTATCAATGATAGCTGAGAATACTGCCGAACCCCACAAAACACTCATAGTAGTAGCTATCATATTGCCTCCAGTAAGTTTCAACAATCCTTCAGCCAACATACGGATAGCTCCGACTTCTTCCAAAGCTACCACAAGAATAAAAAGTCCCATAAAGAAGAAGATAGTAGTCCATTCTACTTCTTTCAAATGTTCCTCAGGGTCATGCATGGTCAAAAGTAACATCAGAGCAGCTCCGCCAAGAGCAATAGTTGCACCTTCTAGATGTGTAGCACCATGAGTGAAAAAACCAACTAAAACAATTCCCAAAACAAACAATGCTTTTTTGAGTAATTTTACATCAGAAATAGCTTCTTTTGGATTGAATTTGGCAATAGTGGCTTGATCTTCTGGAGTAGCCACAAGTTGTTTGCGATAAATAAAAACCAAAAGCCCAATAGTCACAGTAGAAACAAACAGAGAAATAGGAGCAAGATTAAACAAAAAATCATTGAAAGTAAGACCACTAGCACTACCAATCAGAATGTTTGGCGGGTCTCCTATAAGTGTAGCTGTACCACCAATATTTGATAATAAAATTGCTCCAATAAGAAAGGGCTTAGGATGAATTTTCAAGTTATGAGCAACCACAAAAGTGACAGGTATCATAAGAAGCACAGTTGTCACGTTGTCAAGTAAAGCAGAAAAAACAGCTACAATAACAAGTAAAAGTATATATATTTTTATAGGATTACCTTTGCCAACTTTGGTAGCCCAGATAGCTACATACTGAAACATACCACTATGCTTGGCAATTCCGACGATAATCATCATACCAATCAAAAGCCCCAAAGTGTTGAAGTCAATTCCTTCAATCGCCTTTTCTTGTGTGACAATGCCCAACAAAACTAGAAGTCCAGCTCCAGCCATAGCAATGACAGTACGGTGGACTTTTTCAGAGATGATGATAGCATAAGTCACAACAAAGACAACGAGCGTAATCCAAAAAGAGATTCCCATATAATATTTTATAAATCTTTATTATTTTTATTAATGAATTCCCAACACATGGGCAATGGCTTTTTTGATGTCTGTACGATTGATATAACCAACAAGCTTTTCTTCATCATTGACAACAGGAATTTGACGAATTTTGAATTCAGAAAGCATTGTAGCAGCCTCCATCAAAGTGTGGCCTTCTTTGATAGTGTGAACTTTATCTGTCATAAATTTAGTAATAGGTTCCTCAGCGACCTCTTTTATTCTCTTGGAAAATTCTTCAGCAACTTCAAAAGCAGCTAGATGTTTGTCATCTTCTAGATAATCAGGTACAACATATTGAATTAAATCCATACTAGACAAGATACCTTTGACATAATTTTCATTGTCAACCACGACCAAACCATTGGTACGTCCATCCACCATTTTTTGTAGCGCTTCACGAAAAGTAGCCTTGACATTTACAGAAGTAACTACATTTTGCATGTTATTTTTGACAAGATATTTTTCTTGTTCTGTCATATATTATTTATTATTTATAAATTAAAAATTGCTTTTTGCCTTAATTTTTTATTTTAACCAGACCATATTATATGCTATTTTTGTATTAATTTCAATGGTAACGGTGGATAAATATTCAAACAACAAAAAACACCAGTTTATAACTGTTGTTTTTGTAAATTTTAGATAAAAAGTACTACACACTAGCTAAACATTTTATCTTTATAGGTCATTTCCTGTATAAGACAAATTGAAGCTCTTATTGATTAGAGGAAAATCTGGCACAATGTTATTCAAAGCAGCTTCACCAAGTACTGGCCAATTGATAAATGATGGATCGCGAGGTAATACCCTACTAATTTCACCTTGTGAATCTGTAGCCACAAAATAAACTATTTCCCCACGCCAACCTTCTACAATACTGACAGACAAAGCGTTCTTTTTTAATTGTATAGAATTATCAACCATGCAAATAGCACCTTCTGGAAGTTTTTGTAAAGATTCTTGTATTATTTCTATTGATTTACGAATTTCTCTAATACGTATTTGAAATCTAGCATTGACATCGCCGTCTTGTTCTACAGGTATTGAACCCATAGACAATTCTGCATAAGCAGCGTATGGAAAATCAATACGTATATCACGTTCTATACCTACAGCTCTACCAGCAACACCTACCACGCTATAGTTACTAGCAATTTCAGAAGAAATTACACCAGTACCCTTGAGACGATTCAATAGTGAAGCACTATTTTCAGCAACAGCTATTACTTCTTCAAAATCTTTGTTAATCTCATTTAATCTATTTTTTAAATATTCTTTATTGTCATTACTTAAGTCTTTTTTTATTCCACCAATAGTGTTGACTTGACGCAAAAATCTACTTCCTGTCAGTTTTTCATTGATTTGCATAATTATCTCACGCAGACGTGATCCATGAGCTCCTCCAAAACTAAAACCAGTATCCATCATGATAGCACCAATATCACCAAGGTGATTGGACAATCTTTCTAATTCAGCAAAAATAGTTCGCAAATATAAAGCGCGTTTTGGCACATTAATTTCAGCTAATTTTTCTATTGTTTGACAAAAAGTTAAGGAGTGACTAAAGGAGCTATCGCCAGAAATTTTTTCTGACAAACGCACTTTATTTTCTAGAGATAAAATTTCAAATAATTTTTCACTACCTTTGTGGGCATAGCCCAAACGTGGTTCAAGTTGTACAATACTTTCTCCGGCCATACTAAAACGAAAATGCCCAGGCTCAATAATACCAGCATGAATTGGTCCAACTGGAATTTCATAAATCCCCTCACCTTTTACTTTTTGAAACTCATATTTTCCACTAGATTCTTTTAGTTTTGTTTTCCAATCAAAATCTTGACGTAGAGGAAAAGCCTCACTTGGATAATTTTCATGCAAAATAATTGCTCTATTATCTAGAATGCCTTGTGCCTTGAGACCAAAAAAAGTTTGTATTTTTCTTTCGTAGTTCAGTATTTCAGGTACAAGATTGGCCAGTGAAGGAAATTCAAAAGTATTTTTCAACTCAATAAAAGGACAAATAAAAAAATTATCACCAGGCACACCAAATAAATACCAAATTTTAAACACACCATTTTCTTTTCTTTCGTCAGTAGCGGTAACTAATTTTAATGAAAGTTTTTTTTGATTATGTAATTCTTCAACAATATTTTCTATTTGTGCAGGAGACACTTCAAAAATAGCCAAATTATTGTGATATTCCACATTGACATTTTTTGGAAGGTATAATTTTATTTTTTCTTTTATCATATTAGTATTGCAAAACAACTTCGTTAATTAAAGTCTTCAAAAAAGGTGGTAAATAAAAACTCAAAATAATTATAATAACTACCATTGAAATTTGTGGGATAAGCAACCAAATATTATTATCACCTTTCTTAATACCCTCTGGTTTCTCTCCAAAAAACATAGCAGTAACATGCTTCAAAAAACTTACAAAAACCAACGAGAGAAAAAATAAAGCAATCAAACTAACAAAGGGATAGTCTTTCATCCCAGCCGACAAAATGTAAAGTTTGGTCATAAACATACCAAATGGAGGTACACCCGTCACAATCAAAAAACCAGTAATAAAAAGTACACTAGTAATCGGTATAACTTTTAAAGTTCCTTTGACATTGAAAATTTTAGCTGAATTATACTTGAGTAACAAATTACCTGAAGACAAAAAAAGCACAACTTTTACACAAGAATGATAAATCAAATGGAGCGTCGCTGCAAAAAAACCCAAGCCGCCAAAACCAAAACCAAGTGCCATTACTCCAGCATTTTCAATACTAGAATAAGCAAGTAATCGTTTGTAATTTTTGGCATTGAACATAATCAAAGCGGCTACAGCAATAGACAATATTCCAAAAGTAATCAATAATCTTTGACTAAACAAAGGACCAACCACCATATCTGTAATAGCTTTGTATCTCAAGATAATTACAAAAGCAATTGGCAACAAAGCACTAGATAGCAAGGCTCCAATAGGTGCCGGGGCTTTGCTATAAGCATCGGGTTTCCAAGTATGCATTGGCACAAGACCAACTTTTGTTCCATAACCAATAAGTACAAAAACAAAAGCAATTTTGGCAAGTAACGGATCAAGATGCGTCGCATTGATAGCTAGCGAATGCCAATCTACCAAACCAGCACTAGACAAATCAATAGAAGTAAAAAATAATAAAGTTCCAAAAAATCCCAAAAGTAGCCCTATAGAATTGATAATCAAGTACTTCCAAGCCCCTTCAATAGCCGAAGGTTTGTCATAAAAACTTATCAAAAAGGCTGTGGACAATGTCGTAGCCTCAATAGAAATCCAGGCAAAAATAGGATTACTTGAAGTAGCTGCCAAAAACATAGCTAAAAAAAATATATTCAACAAAATAAAATATTGCTTCATACGTGTAAAGCCAATGACATTTTTGTGTACTTCCTGACGTAAATATTCTACAGAATAAATAGTAGTAGCAAAACCAACCAAACCAAGTACCAAAACGATAATACCTCCCAAAGCATCAATTGAAAAAAATCTTCCAGAGCCTGGTATATAAATTCCTGTTGATGCTACTTTTAAGGCCACTACAACAGACAATATCAAAGAGACTAATGAAGAAATTACTGAAACAACTTCAATAATTACCTTTCTTTTGCTAAGAAGATTTATTATAGCAGTAATAAATAAGGTTGTTATTATAAAAAAAATTTCCATATTTTTAATCTTTTAATTTTTTCATAGAAGACACATTTAGTGTTCCAAAATGTTTATACAACATTGAAATAAAGATAGAAGCAATCATAATCCAAATAAAAATATCAAAAATAATTCCCAATTGCAAAGAAGCTGATTGTTCTAAATTGGCGAAAACAGCAAACACCACAATACTATTTTCAAAAGACAAAATACCAATAATTTGTGATAAAGCGCCTTTGCGGTTGACTATCAAAAATAAAGAAAGAAACATGGACGACAAAGCCAGAGACAATAAAATTTGGTGATTTGCTACAATACTGGTCAAAGGAAGCAGTCTTTGTGAGTGAGCTATAAAAACTAAAATTGTAATAATAATCAAGGTGATTGGTGTACTAAGGTAGGTACTAGCAGAAAAAGACAAAGCATATTTTTTTATTAAACGAATAAAAAATAGTGGTGCAATAATAACTTTAACAATAAACATTATGAATATAACTAGCAACATCAAGAGTTCTTTGGTTTCAAAAAAAGAATTAAGCAGGATAATCACAACTACTAATGATTGTAGGCTATAAAAGGATACAGCTGAAAAATTTTTTTTCATGATAAGTAAAAAAATCACAGACAATAATATTATCTCAGATAAAAATTGTAAAGTTAATAAATTCATAAATTATCACTATAAAAACAAAGGTAAATGTTTTATTTAATTGAATAAATAAGTCCGATTGCCACGACATTAAAAATAAAAGAAATTAACAATAAATCTGGTAATCTAAAAAATCTGAATTTAGCAATACTCGATTCTAATACAGCAATAATCACACAAAATAAAAACATTTTCATCAGAAAATAAAAGATACCAAGAGCTATTGCCACAAAACCAACATTCATAGGAAATCCAAATGGAAAAGATAAATTTGCACCAAGTGCAATGAAAATAAGTAGTTTATTGCTAGCTGCCCATTCCATAAGCGCCAGACGTTTACCAGAATATTCCAAAATCATAGCCTCATGAATCATAGTCAATTCTAAATGAGTAGCAGGATTATCAAAAGGAAATCTAGTAGTTTCAGCCAGTAAAACAATAAAAAAACCACAAAATGCGAGTATCATTGGTAAAAAATATTGACTATTTATTGATCTGGTGAAGCTCGTTATATCAAATAAATTACTAGAGCCGACTATCAAAGCCATAGTCAATAATGAAAAAATAAAACCACCTTCAGCTAAAGCTGAAATAGTCATTTCACGGCTTGAACCAAATCCACCAAAAGCACTACCAGTATCCATGCCAGCCAAAGCCATAAAAAAAGTCCCAATAGCTAAAGTATAAACAATAAATAAAATATCACTAGTCATAAAACCAAAAACATGGGGAACAAAAAGAGGAATACTCATACCGACAACTAGTGTCACAGCAAAAACAATATAAGGCGTAAATCTAAAAATCCACGAAGCATCACGACTTAGCACTTCATCTTTGTGGAGTAGTTTCCAAATATCTCTATAAGGTTGAAAAATATTTGCACCCTGACGATTTTGTAGCTTAGCTTTTATTTTTCTGATGATACCAACACACAATGGTGAAAAAGCTGGTATAAAAATTAATTGTATTACCAAAATAAATATTGACATAAAACTATAATATTACTAATAAAGCCAGCATAAGTGCAACAAGAATATAAGAAATATAAAGATCAATATTACCGTTTTGTATAGTTTTAGCTTTTACTGATAATTTGTTAATTACTATGTGTAAAGGTTGATAAAGATAAGTATGATACACATTACCAATATTTAAAGTTACTGTTCTTGATTTTGGTAAATACCTATTTTGATCATCATAATACTCAATATTATGTTGAATAGTTGGTTTGAGTAAACCTTTAAAAATCAAAATTATTGATCGTGAAAATCCAGTTGCAGTTATTTCAGCACGTGGAGTAAAATTTGTACCGCAATCCCAAGTATTAGTAGTGCATTCTTTTTGTTTTCTATTAATTATTTTTTTGAAAATGAAGACTACCAAAAAAATAGTAACAACAAACAAGACAAAAATTAAAGGACCAGAAATTGAAGAAAATCCATTAGAAACACTCATACTTTGACTAGAGGAAATATTTATAGCAGAAGATGAATTTTTGAAAATACCCAAACTTTGGCTTACTGTATTGATAATACTAATTATATATCCAGAAAAAACTCCAAACAAAAGTGTTAATAATGCTAGCCCCCCCATACCAAGACGCATTGACAAAGCAGATTCTTTAGCACATGTTACCTTCTTACTACGTGGACGAGCCAAAAAAGTGACACCAAAAGCTTTGACAAAACAAGCTAATGCTAGCCCACCAGTAAATACCAAAGAACCTGTTGCCAAAATAAATATCCACTGAGTTACAAAACTCATCTGAGCTATTCCTTGAAATAAAGCTTGGTATGTCAACCATTCACTAAAAAAACCATTAAACGGTGGCAAAGCAGAAATAGCGACAGAACCAATAAGAAAAAACAAAGCTGTTTGTGGCATGTATTTTATTAGACCGCCATATTCTTCCATGTTACGAGTATGCACTTCGTTGATGACTGATCCTGCACTCAAAAAAAGCAAAGCTTTGAAAATAGCATGATTAAGTGTGTGAAATAAGGCTGCAATCAAACCAAGTAGAGCTAGAGCTGGCAAATTAAGAGAATAAAAAGTCAAAGCACTTCCAAGACCAAGTAAAATAATACCAATATTTTCAATACTATGATAAGCCAACAATCTTTTGATATCATGTTCGGTAAGTGCATATAAAACTCCTAGTAAGGCTGAGATTGAACCAACCACCAACACCATCAATCCCCACCAAAATGGTACTGGTTGTAAAATATCCAAAAATAATCTTATCATCATATAAATACCACTCTTAATCATAATACCAGACATCAATGCTGAAACATGAGAAGGAGCCGCTGGATGAGCCACTGGTAACCAAATATGCAAAGGAATAATACCAGCCTTCAACCCAAAACCAATAAATGCTGAAACAAAAACGATGTTTTTTATAGATGCAGGAATAAGTGCTATATTATCTTTTATTACTAAAAAATCAAAAGAACCAATATATTTATATAAAAGTAAAAAAGCCAAAATAATAAAAGATGTACCAATATAAGTCATTACTAAATACAACAAACCAGCTTTTACATTGTCATCATCATGGTTATCATAAACAACCAAAAAATAAGAACTAATTGACATTATTTCCCAAAAAATAAGAAAGAGGATTCCATTTGAAGAAGTAACAACTAAAATTAAACTACCAATAAATAAGTTATAAAAAAATCCCAAAACACCAATATTATATTTTTTATAGTAGTGTCTAACATAGCCTATTCCATAAATAGAACAAAATAAAGCTAACAAAGAAATAACAAAAACAAAAAAACTAGACAATAAATCAATATGAAAGGATATAGTAAAGAATGAAAAAAATGATGTTTTTAAACCAAATAAAAGGCTATTTTTCGTCAAAATGTTTACTATTGAAAAAACTAATCCAACTAATGAGCCACTAATAACGAAAAAACTACTCCAAGCATTGGCTTGGTTATTATTTTTATAAAAAAATAAAGAGCCTATCGCCCCAACAAAAAATAATGAAAGTAAAATAAAAAAACTAATAGGTGATGCGATAATTTCTAACATATTATTTTTTCTGTAAAGTTTTATCTTCTACTGTTTCAAGAATCTTGAGTAATGAATAAAGTATAATAGTTGGCGTAGGAGGATCTCCCAGAATTTGATAATCTACAGGCACAACAGAATCAACACCATTTAAAACTGCATAAGAATTTTTGAATATTCCACCATCAATCGCATCATCACCTATTGCTACTACAATCTTAGGGTTTGGTGTGCCATCATAGGCATCTTTGACAGCTTTGGCCATATTGCGTGTCACAGGACCAGTTACAAGCAACATATCAGCATGTCTTGGCGAAGCTACAAAATGAATACCAAAACGTTCAACATCATAAAAGCTATTAGACAAAGCTATCAGCTCTTGCTCACAAGCATTATCAGATCCAGCATCAATTTGTCTAATAGCTAGAGAACCTCTAAACAGTTTTTTGACTTTATCTTGTATTTTTTCTCCAATTTCAAAAAAATCCATCTGATTAAGATCGTTTTTGGAAAAAGAAATTATATTTTTTGGTGTTTTAAATATTTTTGCAAAAAATTTTAACATAAAAATTTTGAATGAATCTTGTTATTTTAATCTAAAAAATTAATTGAATTATAAATATGAAGCATATTCTCTCACTAAACTCACAATCTGTCAATATTGTAAAACCACCTTGTGAAAAGTGGTCTTTATCTTTTATTTTCTGTATTTATTACCTACTCTTATTCTGTTCATTTCTTTATCAATAAGAGCTTGCAACCTAGCATAGTCTACATCTTCACCTGCTTTAGCTTTGGTCATTTCTTCTTCTGCTCTCTGACGAGCTTCTTGCGCCCGTTCAATATCAATACTATCAGCTCTTTCTGCGCGGTCAGCCAAAATAACTAATTCACTATTAGATCTTACCTCCAAGAAACCCCCAGACACAGCATAAGGATGTTCACCGTCTTTATCTTTTATTTTCATTTCCCCAGCCTGAAGAACAGAAATCAAAGGAATGTGCCCTGGTAATACTGTGATTTCACCAGAAGTAGTAGGAATAGTTACTTGAAGAATTTCATTCTCGTATACTTTTTTTTCTGGGGTGATTATTATAAATTTTAAAGTTTGTGTTGACATAGATACAATTTTATCTCAATATATCTCTTTTTTTTATCTCTATTTTATTATAAGGAGATAAATGGAGATAATTAGAGATATAGTTTTATTTATTTGACCTCATCTATAGATCCTTTCATATAAAAAGCTTGTTCAGGTTTGTCATCATGTTTACCATCAAGAATTTCACGAAAACCACGTACAGTATCAGCAAGTTTGACATATTTTCCTGGACTTCCAGTAAATACTTCTGCAACATGGAAAGGCTGACTCAAGAATTTTTGAAGTTTACGAGCACGAGTAACTGTCAATTTATCATCATCGGACAATTCTTCCATACCAAGAATAGCGATGATATCTTGCAAATCTTTATAACGTTGTAAGACTCTTTGAACTTCAAGAGCTGTACGATAATGCTCTTCACCAACTATATTTGGATCAAGAATAGTAGAACCAGAATCAAGTGGGTCAACTGCAGGATAAATACCCAGTGAAGCAAGTGAACGATTCAAAGTAACAGTAGAGTCAAGATGGGCAAAAGTAGTAGCCGGAGCTGGATCAGTAAGATCGTCTGCTGGCACATAAACAGCTTGTACAGAAGTAATAGAACCTTTATCTGTAGAAGTGATACGTTCTTGTAAAGCACCCATTTCTGTCGCCAAAGTTGGTTGATAACCTACAGCAGAAGGCATACGTCCAAGCAAGGCAGAAACTTCTGAACCGGCTTGAGTAAAACGGAAAATATTATCAATAAACAAAAGCAAATCTTTTCCTTCTTCATCACGAAAATATTCAGCCATGGCTAGTGCGGTAAGAGCTACGCGAGCACGAGCCCCTGGTGGTTCATTCATTTGACCAAAGACTAAGGCAGTCTTATCTAGAACTCCAGATTCTTCCATTTCACGATAAAGATCATTTCCTTCACGAGTACGTTCACCAACACCAGCAAACATAGAATAACCGCCGTGTTCTTGAGCAATGTTACGAATAAGTTCTTGAATAATAACAGTCTTACCAACACCAGCACCACCAAACAAACCAACTTTGCCACCTTTCAAGAATGGACAAAACAAATCAATAACTTTGATACCCGTTTCTAATACTTCAGATTTTGTGGATTGTTCTTTGAAACTTGGAGCTTTACGATGGATAGAATACTTTTTCTTGGTTTTACTTGCGCCTTTGCCATCAATTGTTTCACCTACTACATTGTACATACGACCAAGAGTCTCAGGCCCAACTGGGACAGAAATTGGAGCACCAGTGTCAGACACTTCAGCACCACGTTCAAGTCCGTCTGTACTACTCATAGCGATAGCACGCACAGTACCAGATCCTAAGTGTTGTTGAACTTCCAAAATCAAAGTTTCACCATTTGGTATTTTGGTTTCAAGTGCATTATAAATTGCAGGAAGCTCTCCCGAATCAAATTTGACGTCTGCCACAACACCGATAATTTGAGATATTTTTCCAGTATTTTTCATAAAAATAAGTTTATTTGTTTAATGGTTTATTAGTTTTCATTTTGTTTACATTTTTTCAAATAAGCAATGTATCCATTCAATTTTTTATTTGTTTTTTCACAAAGTTCAATCAAATGTTCTACGCTACTTACTTTTTTTATATAATTTAAATCTTTTATAAATATTAAATGATCTTTTGTTTCAGATAGTGAACCTCTAGCTTGTCTACAAAACTGTATATTTTCTTGAAAGTGAAATCTTCCATGTCCTTCTGTTATATTAGCAGCCACTGATGAAGATGATCTTCTTATTTGGTCAATTACGTTATATTTTTTATAATCTGGCAAAAACTTACATAATATATTTACTTTTGTTCTTAACCCATGTGCTAATTTCCAAGCATCCAATTCTGTAAAGTCTTTATACTTATTATTTCCCTCCATATAATAACTAATAAACTAATTAACCACTAAACCAATCAACTTAATGCCGCAGCACCCCCAGCAATCTCGGCAATTTCTTGCGTAATCGCTGCTTGTCTAGTCTTGTTGTAAGTAAGATTCAATTCTTTTATCATATCACTCGCAGAGTCCCCTGCGTTTTTCATCGCTATCATACGGGCACTATGTTCACTAGCTGAACTTTCTAACAAAGATTGATAAATTTGCATTTCTACCAATCTAGGCAAAATTGTTTCTAAAACTTCTTTTTTTCCTGGTTCAAATAAATATTCATTTAATTGTTCTTGTGTTTCTTTACTAAGAGTTCTGTCTTGCAAATCTTCATCACGGCCAAGCTCGGTAATCATCTTTTCCAAATCAAATTCTGAGATTGGTAATACTTGACGAATTTTAGCTTCTTGAACTACAGCCGAACGATAATCAGTATAAGATACTACAACCTTATCATATTTCTTGGTAATATAATCACCAATTATCATCTGAGAAGCGACCATCACATCTTCCAAAACTGGTTTGTCAGAAATACTGTTGAAAGAAGCAATCAGATTAAACCCGTGTTTTTTACAAAAATCAGCACCTTTGCGACCAATACCAATTACATCCACTTCTACATGATCACTTGGTTGGGTATGTTTATTACGAGCACGTTGAAAACTAATATTTCTTGGATCTTTTAGTTGGGTTGCAGTTTTTTTGATAATATTGGAATTGAAACTTCCACAAAGACCACGATTGGAAGTAATAAGTATTACAAGAATTCTTTTTACTTGTCTGATTTCCAAAAGTGGTATGTCTTCTTTTTGAGTTTTGGACAAATTTATTAATAGATCCCAAGCTGTAGTAGCATATTCTCTAGTATCCAAAGCAGCCTGCACAGCTTTGCGCATTTTGGCAGCAGAAACCATTTCCATCGCCTTGGTAATTTTCTTGGTATTGGAAACTGATTTTATTCTAGTTTTGATTGCTTTAGCGGACACTGCCATATTTATGATTTATTAGTTTAAATAATTCGGATATCCGGATAATCCAGATTTACGGATTACAAAATTGTGATTTGTATATTATTTAGAATTTGTTTATTTATTGAAGTCCTCACAGGCTCCACGTAAATCGTTGATAGTACTATCTTCCCAATCACCTTTAGAAATTTTTTCTAGAAGTGTAGAATGACTACCTCTTAAAAAATCCAATAATTTTTTTTCTGTTTTCAAAATATCTGTGACAGCAACATCATCAAAGTAACCATTGTCAACAGCATAAATAGAAGCAACTTGATCAGCCACAGCCATTGGACTGTATTGAGATTGTTTCATAAGTTCTACTACTCTGGCACCTCTATCCAATTGCTTCTTAGTCTCAACATCAAGGTCACTTGCAAATTGAGCAAAAGCTTCAAGCTCACGATATTGAGCAAGAGCAAGCTTAATTTTACCAGAAACTTTTTTCATTGGTTTTGTTTGAGCAGCACCACCAACACGAGAAACTGAAATACCCACGTTGACAGCTGGACGAATACCCTTGAAAAACAAATCTGTTTCCAAAAAAATCTGACCATCAGTAATAGAAATTACGTTGGTAGGAATGTAAGCCGTCACGTCAGAAGCTTGAGTTTCAATAATAGGAAGAGCGGTAATTGATCCACCACCATGTTCTTTGTTCAAATTACAAGCACGTTCTAGCAGACGAGAATGAAGATAAAATACGTCTCCAGGATAAGCTTCACGTCCTGGTGGGCGTCTTAGAAGCAAAGAAATTTCACGATAAGCCCAAGCTTGTTTGGTAAGATCATCATAAACGATAAGTACATCTTCACCTTTGTCAGCGAAGTATTCAGCCATAGTGACACCAGCATAAGGGGCAATGAAAGACATTGCAGCAGGATCAGATGCGCCAGCAACTACAACAGTAGTATATTCCATAGCACCATTTTCTTCGAGCTTGGCTACGATACGAGCTACTTTTGATTCTTTTTGGCCGATAGCTACATAAATACATTTCATGTTTTGACCTTTTTGGTTGATGATAGCGTCAATCGCAATGGCGGTCTTACCAGTCTGACGATCACCAATAATAAGTTCACGTTGTCCACGTCCAATTGGAATCATAGCATCAATAGCTTTGATACCGGTCTGTACTGGCACAGCTACAGGTTGACGACTCATCACACCAGGAGCAGTCTTTTCTATAGGATAAAATTCTTTAGTTACAATATCACCTTTTCCATCAATAGCTTGTCCAAGAGCATTCACCACACGACCGATTACTTTTTCACCAACTGGTACCGACAAAATTCTACCTGTTCTTTTGACAATATCACCTTCTTTGATTTTTTCATATTCACCCAAAATCATGGCACCAACAGTTTCTTCTTCCAAATTCAAAGCTACACCCATGATACCACCTGGGAATTCAAGCATCTCTTGAGATTGACAACTTGTCAGACCATTCATACGAGCGATACCGTCCCCCACTTCAATAACAGTACCCACTTCTTCTACTTCCACAGTTTTTTCAAAAGCAGAAATATGTTTTTTTAGTTCTTCTATTACTTGATTTGTAGACATATTTTTTTGATAATCTTGAGCGGAGCGAGAGATCTGTAGACCCTGCCAGCTCTGTTTTTAATTTAAATTTTTTTTAATAAAATAGAAATACAATTGAGATACATAGAAATAATAATTATCTTTCAAACCTATCTCTGTTTTTTATAAAAATTACTAGTTAATAGTTACTAATTATTAATTTTTTAAACAGTTAAACTTTTTTTTAAATTTGATAACTGCGTCTTCACACTAGCATCCAAAATTTTATCTGCAATTTTT
>Ga0210044_10001015_pt1 | contig 42720 bp, 42 predicted proteins | sample CryGey13umfilter_2_FD_183959 | JGI IMG/M metagenome (GOLD analysis project Ga0210044, IMG submission 183959) | Groundwater microbial communities from aquifer in Utah, USA - Crystal Geyser 4/9/14 3 um filter (SPAdes) (version 2) | ecosystem: Environmental > Aquatic > Deep subsurface >... | reverse complement strand
GGAGATGTTAATGAGACAACATGCACGGTTCTATGTGCGACAGAGCCGGTATGTGCGCCAAATCCTCATATTTGTCCAACAACGCCTGGGTCCGATACGGGACTTGGTAGTGATACAGGCAATGTTATGCCGGATACAGGCACCGAAAATGATTCGGGAGTGACACCTGATGCAGTTGATAATGATGTCACTATGCCACAAAAAGCGGAACAGCCTAAGGAAGGATGTACCATTGCAGATGTCCCACATCATCAAACACCGGAAGACATCTCCAAGATGATTTGGGCACTACTTATAGCGAATATGGTCACTGGTGCAGCTGGATTTAGAAAACGGAGATAGTAGGAGACATCCTCGATCTTCGATCTCGGATTTTCTTGGGCGTCTACTTGTCTTTTTGTGAGTTGCTATTGCAAAGTGCACAGATCTTACTATACTTGCTTTTAGCATGAAACAAGCAAAATTTACAAAAAAATTTCAGCAAGAAACCCCATAACTTTAGTGGTTTCGCTTTTTTTCCAAGCTTTAACACTTTTACTGCATGAAGTTACTACTACTGGGGTCGGGTGCACTTAAGATAGGGGAAGCGGGGGAGTTTGATTATTCGGGTTCACAAGCGATTAAAGCGCTGAAAGAGGAAGGGCATGAAGTGATATTGGTTAATCCTAATATTGCTACAAATCAAACAAGTAAAGGACTTGCTGATAAAGTTTATTTTTTGGCGGTAAATCCATTTTTTGTTGAAAAAATTATTAAAAAGGAAAGGCCAGATGGCGTTTTATTGGCATTTGGTGGACAAACAGCTTTAAATTGCGGGCTTGAGCTAGCTAAAATGGGCGTATTTGAAAAATATAATGTAAAAATATTGGGAACACCAATCGAGACAATTGAAAAGACGGAAGATCGAGAGTTGTTTAATAAAGAATTACAAAAACTGGACGTACTTTGTCCGCGAAGTGTTGCCTGTTATTCCAAAGAGGAAGGGCTTAAAGCGGCAATAGAAATTGGATTTCCCGTGATGGTGCGAGCAGCTTTTGCCTTGGGTGGTAAAGGGTCCGGTTTTGCAGATGACAAAGAAGAACTAGAAGAGTTGTTGGATACAGCGTTTGCGTATAGTCCCCAAGTTTTAATTGAAGAAAACTTACGAGGTTGGAAAGAAATTGAATACGAAGTAGTGCGAGACAGTGCAGACAACTGTATTACGGTTTGTAATATGGAAAACTTTGATCCTCTGGGAATCCATACGGGAGAAAGTATTGTGATTGCACCTTCGCAAACTCTAAACAATGCGGAATATCATATGTTACGAGATATTGCGATTAAGGTAATTCGGGCGTTGGGCGTGATTGGTGAATGTAATATTCAATATGCACTTGATCCACAATCGCGTGAGTATCGGGTGATTGAGGTTAATGCCCGTTTGTCACGGTCTTCGGCTTTGGCTTCTAAGGCAACTGGTTATCCGTTGGCTTTTATTGCTGCTAAATTGGCGCTGGGGCACCGGTTAATCGATTTAAAAAATTCGGTTACTCAAGACACTTCCGCTTATTTTGAGCCGGCACTTGACTATGTGGCACTCAAAATTCCACGGTGGGATCTGGATAAGTTTCAGCGAGTATCCAACTATATTAGCAGTGAAATGAAGTCGGTTGGGGAAGTGATGGCTTTGGGGCGCAATTTTGAAGAGGTTATGCAAAAAGGGATGCGGATGTTACAAGTTGGCTTTTATGGGTTTACTGGCAACAAGCGTCTACTGCTAGACAAAAAAGATATTGAAAATGAGTTGGTGAATCCAACACCGCGTCGCTTACTGGCCATTTACGAAGCACTGCGCCAGGATTGGACCGTGGAAAGAATTTATGAATTGACAGGCATCGACATTTGGTTTTTGGAGAAGTTGAACAATATTGTAAAAATGGAGGCTTATATTAAAGAAGCGAAAAAGCTTAACGTGGAGACAATGCGAGAAGCGAAAAAACTGGGGTTTTCGGATAAGCAGATTGGTGATCTTTTAAATCAAACCGAATTGGAAGTCCGTAAGGATCGCTTGGCTCTAAATGTTAAGCCGACGATCCGCCAAATTGATACATTGGCGGCGGAATATCCGGCGCAAACCAACTATTTATACATGACTTACCATGGAGAACATGATGATAACACTGCAATATCTAGTAAAAAAGAAAAGAAAAAGGCGATGGTGCTGGGGTCGGGGGCTTACTGTATTGGGTCTTCTGTGGAATTTGACTGGTGTTGTGTAAATGCCATTAATACTTTGGAGACAGCGGGATATGGCACAATTATGATCAACTACAATCCTGAAACCGTTTCAACCGATTATGATATTTGTGACAAGCTGTATTTTGAAGAGTTGTCGCTGGAACGGGTGCTGGATATATACGAAGCAGAGCAACCGGAAGGTGTAGTGGTAGCGATGGGTGGTCAGATTCCGAATAACATTGCCCTAAAGCTGGAAAACTACGGGGTGAATATTATTGGCACCAAGGCAAAAGATATTGATAGGGCGGAGAGTCGCCAAACTTTTTCGGCCTTGTTGGATGAAATTGGCGTTGCGCAGCCGGCATGGGAGGAGTTAGATGATCGTAAAGAGGCGGCTAAGTTTGCAACTAATGTTGGTTACCCGGTTTTGGTTCGCCCTTCATACGTTTTGTCGGGGGCCGCAATGAGTGTGGCGCATAATGAAGATCAGTTAATGGCGTATTTGGAAAAAGCTTGCGGTGTGAGTGAGACGGCGGTTGTGGTTAGCAAATTTGAGCAAGGGGCAAAGGAGATCGAAATTGATGCTGTGGCCAATGATGGCAAAATTGTAATTTATGCGATTTCGGAACATGTGGAAAATGCGGGTGTGCATTCTGGAGATGCAACAATTGTCTTGCCGCCGCAAAAACTGTACCTGCCGACTATCCGTAAAATTAAAGAGGCGGCAAAAAAGATTGCCAAAAGCTTGAAGATTACGGGGCCGTTTAATATTCAATTTTTAGCTAAAAATAATGAAATCAAGGTAATTGAATGTAATTTGCGTTCGAGTCGAAGTTTTCCGTTTGCGTCGAAGGTTACCGGTTACAATTTTATTGAAATAGCGATGGAATGTATGTTGGGTATCCCCCCAAAAGACACACATTACAATACATTGGATATTGACCATGTGGGTGTGAAGGCGCCGCAATTCTCATTCTCAAGACTGAAAGGTGCGGATCCGGTTATGGGTGTGGAAATGGCATCTACCGGGGAAGTTGCTTGTTTTGGGCATGATGTTTATGAGGCTTTCCTAAAATCCTTATTGGCTGTTGGCTTTAATTGGCCGGAAAAACGGATATTAGTAAGTATTGGACGAATTGAAGATAAAGCAGAATTTTTGCCAGCGGCTCAGCAATTAGCCGAAATGGGTTATGAATTGTTTGCAACTGAGGGAACGGCGGACTTCTTACTTAAAAATGAAATTGCGGTGACAAAAGTGTACAAAGCTAACAGCAATCAAGAATTAAACATATTGAAAGTAATTGGCAAGCGTGAAGTAGACTTGGTTATCAATATTCCTAAGCATTATACGCCGGAGGAAATTACCGATGGCTATAAGATTAGACGCACTGCAGTTGATTCCAACGTATCATTAATTACAAATATCCAAGTAGCTCGACTGCTTGTACAAGCAATTAAACGCTACACACGTGATGATTTGGAAATCTTAGATTGGGATCAGTATTAGTTGGCTAGACAATTTAGGTAGATTTAACTAGACTTGGCATACTCTTTAGACAAACACGTAATGGAAACTGGGATAAGTATCGGTATTGGGGCAGTTACACTCATCATTGGTTATGCTATTTCGAAGATGCGTTTTACATCAACTAAAATGGCGGCTACCCAAAAAGCGGCTACAATGTTGACTGAAGCTAAGGAAAACGAAGCAGCAATACGAAAAACAACTGCCGAAAATCAACATTCTGCAAAAAAGAGACTGTTGGATGTAGAGAATGAAGTTAAAGAAAGGCTAGAGACGGTCAAAAAACGACTGGACCTTTTGGAAAAGCAGGATCAGAAATGGGAAGATCGCTTATCTAATATGGCTAATCAAAAAAACAAAATTAGTAATGAGCTAACCGAAAGCCAAGAAAAAATCACGAAACTAAACGGTCAAGAGCTAAAAGAACTCATGGTTAAAACTGGCGAAAACAGCGAATCGGTACTAACCGAGTTGGAGGCTAAATATATTAGTGAATTCCAAATGGATTATGAAAAATTCATCCAGAAATCGGAATACTTTACGAAAGAAGAGGCACCTAAAGTGGCCCGTTCAATTTTAACAAGTATAATGAACCGCTACAGCGAGCCAAGTTCAGTTGATCGTCTTGAAAATAATATTACCGTGCACCAAGACAAGGCAAAAGGTCGGATTATTGGTAAAGGGGGGATGAACATTAATTATTTTGAAGAAAAAGCAAACGTCTATGTGCTCTTTAATGACCAAGGGCCAGAAGTGATTACGGTATCTTGTTTTCATTTACTACGACGAGAAATAGCGCGAATAGCGTTAACTAAGCTAATCAAACTAAATGCCATCGACGAAAAGGCAATTGATAAAGCACTAGCAGAAGCAAAAACGGAAATGGATGTGCAATTGGAGAAAATTGGTAAGTGGGCAGCTGACATCATTGATTTACCAATGGACAAGCGTGATCCGGAATTATTGCGTCTAATGGGACGGCTTAAATACAGAACCAGTTATGGACAAAATATTTTATATCACTCCTTGGAAATTGCTTTCTTTTCATCCATGATGGCTTCTGAAATTGGGGCCGATGTTGATATTGCTCGGCTTGGTGGCTTTTTTCATGACCTTGGCAAAGCAATCGATCAAGATGACGATGTGGATAAACCGCATGACTACCTGTCTAAAGAGTTGTTAGAAAAGTTTGATTTTTCTTGGGAAATTGTACATGCAGCTTGGACTCATCACGATGCAATTCCAATTGAAACAATTGAAGCAGAACTTGTTAAAGCCGCTGACGCTATCTCGGCTGGTCGCCCGGGCGCTCGTTCTGAATCGGCGGAAGACTACTATGCTCGTATTAATGCCCTAGAAGCTATGGCAAAAGACGAAAAGGGTGTGGATAAAGTGTTTGCCATGTCTGCGGGGCGTGAACTACGTCTCTATATGAACCCCGATAAAATTCAAGATGACGAAATGCCGGCAATTGCAGCGCATCTCAAAGATAATATTGAAACTAACTTAAGTTATCCGGGTAAGATCAAAGTTAACCTAATTAGACAGTTGACTGCCGTTGACTATGCGAAAGATAAGAAGTTGTAAGATGATGTAAGTTTCACTATACTCAACAAAGCATTAACTTTTAGGCATGGTAGATAAAAATAAAAAAACAACAGGGAGTAAATTGGATAAAATTATTATGGGGGCCGTGGTTGGCGCGGCGATTGGTTCTGTATTGGGAGTTTCATTGGCTCCTAAGTCGGGAAAAGAGACTAGGGAAGACATCGTGAATCAATTTGACAAAATTAAAGATTTTGGCGATAATAAGTCTCGGTCGCTTTTGCGGCGACTGCGCCTTTATCTAAAAAAACGTAATGAACGAAAAAAGAAATAAGCAGATGTTGTGGTCTATATTAACTGGTGTTGGCTTGCTTGTTGTCTTTGTTGGTAGTATTGCCGGCTTGGACGCTTATTACAATGGTAAGACTTTACCAAATCAGGAGTTTGCCGGTGTACAGGTTGGGGGTATTGATCCCAAGTTGGCAACGATAATAATTAAAGAAAGATGGGAAACCCTACAAAAAGCAGAACTACAGTTAACACATGGGTCGGAAACACAGAAAATTAGTTTGGCTGACTTGGGAGTAAGTTTTAGTAATTTTGATAAACCGACCGGTAAATTAAGAGTGTATGGTAAGGATGCTGCGCTTTTGGACTTAGTTGGTGCCTTGGTTAATCAACATGATGTACCGTTGTATTTGAGGACTGATCAAATTGTTGCGGAGACCAATATCTATCAAAAATTTGAAAACCTTTATCGACGTGAAAATGCCTATTTTACCAAAAATGAAGAAGGAGCCATATTTGTAAAACCGGGAAAAGCAGGTTATGAATTGGCTTGGGAAAATACATATGATCAAATTTTGGCAGCATTAACAAAAGTTGAGCTACCTGTAATTGAATTACGCTCAACAATTACCGACCACTCCATTGCCGAAGCTGCGCTGTTGGAGCATCAAGATCAAATTCTGACGCTAGTTGCGAAACCGCTAATTTTGGTGGGGGAAGACCAACAATGGACATATGACTTTAGAGCCGATATAGACTCTCTACGCTTTGAAAACTGGAAAGACGAAGGTAGCCACGAATTGCCATATCAAATCGTTGTCAGTCCGGATAAATGGCATAATTTTATTAAAACAGAAATCTCGCCAAAGCTAGACAGACTGCCGGACAATGTTGAGTTAAAATTAGTGGATAATAAAGTTGAATTTTTGGGTAATGGCATTGATGGTCAACACATTGAATATGATAAATTAGTAGGCAGTGTTACCGATTGGTTAAATAGCACAGAAAAGACAACGCTAGAGATACCATTAGTTACAGACAAAGCCGAAATTGTTGCCGACAAAGCTTTGGAAAAAATGGGTGTTGTTGGCTTGGTGGCAACCGGCTACACAACTTTTTATGGTTCACATACTAATCGGGTTCATAATATTGGTGTTGGCTTAAATAAGTTTAACGGATTGATTATTCCAGCAGGCGAAACATTTTCTTTTAATGATAACTTGGGCCCAGTTGAGGCCTACACAGGTTATCTACCAGAACTAGTAATTAAGCCCGAAGGGACAATTCCGGAATACGGTGGTGGACTTTGCCAAGTGTCTACAACACTTTATCGGGCGCTGTTAAATGCTGATTTACCGATTACGGATCGTCAGCCCCATTCATATGCGGTTAGTTATTATTCTCAACAGTTGGGACATGGATTGGACGCAACGATTTACCCGGGAGCTAGCGATCTTCAATTTATTAATGATACGGGTGGTGCTTTAGTAATTCAGTCATTTGCCGATGGTGCCTCTGCGACATTTAATCTTTATGGGACGCCTGTGAATAAAGAAGTTAGTTACGATGGTCCATATATTAGTAATCGGACCGGCGCTCCCGCTGCTGTTAATATTTTGGACAACAATATGGCACCCGGCTCAAAAAAACAGGTTGAAAAAGCCCATAACGGCTTTGATGTTCTTTGGTATCTGACAGTAAAATCTGCTGATGGTACAGTGGAGAAGAAAGAGGTTTTTAGTCGCTACAAAGCGATCCCAGCGAAGTATATTGTGGGACCGTCTCCGGAAATTGCTGAACAACCGGTACCTGCTGAGCCAAACTCTTAACGAGGGGCGATATCTTCCATATTAAGCTGATTGGGGCTTGGCGGTGCTGGTGTAGCTTCTTCTTGATCATCATCATAGTGGAGTGGTGCCATTTCGACATTTTTGGTGTTGGCAAACTCTTTAAATAAACTGTTTTGACCAGCGGCTGGAGCGCTTTTACGAATGCGTTCGCTGGAAAGAGGACTAATCTCCATTTTACGCCGAAAATCAATAATTAGGGTCTTGGCGTTTTGATTGTAAGGGAAAAATTCGAGCATGGCTTCGAGGTAAGCGACTGCCTCTTCATATGCTTTAATTTCGTCCAGAATGTCTACGATTAAGAAGTAGAGATCTTCGTGGCGGGGGTTTAGATCTAGGGCTTTGGAGAAGACGGATACAGACTCTTTATAACGTTTAAGCTCACGATATACTTGTCCTAGGCTTAAATAGCGCTCTGGACGGCGGGAATCCAGCTGTACAGCGTGGTGATAAGCGTTTGCGGCGGCGTCTAAGCGTCCTTGATTATAAAATACACGACCAAGGTTGCTATAATAAAGAGCTTTGTTGGGGTATAACTCGGTTAGTTTACGATAGAGTGCTTCTGCTTTTTTATATTGTTCTTGTTTGATATATATGATCCCCAATTTATTATTGGCTTCCGGATGGTCGTTTTTGAGGGAAATCACATGGACAAAGCCTTGGGCGGCGACAGTGTAATTACCTTTACTAAACTGGTAATCAGCTTGGTTAAAGGTATCGTTCATTTCCTTGTAGTCGACCTTTTGACGTTTCCAGCTCATGGCCTCGCGAAAATTGCGAGTTTTATTGCGATCCGTTAAATCACCTTCCGTTGCCATAAGAGTGGGAGTTACCTTAATGCGATCGGTACGGCGCATGCGCTTGGAGACACGAAAAAAAATGTAAACTAATCCACTTAAGGCGGCGATAATGAGCAGTAATTGCATAAGGATTTGAGCTTTAGAAGAGTTGACTATAATATAAATGGATTTTTTTGCAAAGACAATTGAGAATTTTGGAAACAAAAAATCCTGCTCTTAACGAACAGGATCTTGAAATTTTGCTGAGAGCAGTGACTATTTCATTACTTGCTTTGTGACCGCTTCAAATGCTTTTGGATGTTGAGCCGCTAAATCGGCTAAAATTTTACGGTTAATCAAAACATCGTTAAGCTCTTGTTGATGGATAAAACGACTATAGGACAACCCCAATTGTTTAAGGGCGGCATTAATACGAACAATCCACAAACGACGGAAATCACGTTTTTTGTTCTTGCGTCCAACGTAGGCATGCATACCGGCTTTCATCCAAGCGTTTTTGGCTTGGCGGAATAGTTTATTGCGCAAACCACGGTATCCTTTGGTTGCTTTTAAAATCTTTTTGTGTCTTTGACGGGCTGTGACACCACTTGTTACTCTAACCATAGCAGTAAAATTAAGAAAGTAAGATTATTATGAATTTGGCAATAAACGTTGCAAGATACCTGTGCGAGACTTTGGTGCATCTACACCTTTTGCGTTTCGTTTTTTAGATTTTTTTGATTTGTTAACCAATAGGTGACTGTGATTTGCATTGCTGAAACGCAGTTTGCTGTCACCATTTTTAGCTTTTCGACCTGTAAGTTTTATGCGTTTTTTGACACCGGAGTGAGTTTTAACTTTCATGCGAGTGGGTTATTGAGTTTATTTATTGGATGGAGCAAGGATCATCATTAGATTGTTTCCTTGTTTTTTAGGCTCTTGCTCTACAACGGCTTCGCCTTCGAGTATCTTTTTAAAATCTTCCATTTTCTTGTAACCAAGCTCTTGATGCACATTTTCACGACCTCGGAAGACGAGGGAGACTTTAACCAGATTGCGCTGTTTAAAGAATCGGCGGGCTTGATTGGCTTTAGTTTCTAAATCATGTCCACTTGTGCGAAGACTTAAGCGGACGCCTTTTACCTCAGTTTGCTTCTGTTGCTTACGCTGGTTTTGATCTTGCTTCTTTTGGCGATAGAGATGCTTCCCGTAATCCATGATTTTACAAACGGGTGGATTGACGTTTGGGGCAACTTCGACCAAGTCTAAGGTTTTTTCGGCAGCTAATTCCTTAGCCTTAGATAAGCCCATAATCCCAATCTGTACTTCCTCCTGATCAATTAAGCGAACTGTTTGAGCTTTAATTTGCTCATTGATGCGAAACTTCTTAATAAAAGCTAGTTAAATTTAGCTAGGGAATGATATGAGCGTGGCACGCCTTTGTCAAGCGATATTTTTCATACGAACATAGCTTGTCTAACAAAAAAGCTTCTACTATACTCGGCACCTGTAATTATTCAAAATGGATAAAGCTAAAATTGAGCAATTAACCAAAAGTTTGCTGGAGGCAATGGGGGAGGATGTAAATCGTGAGGGGTTAGAGGATACGCCGAGTCGTGTAGCCAAAGCTCATGCGTTTATGTTTAAAGGATATGACCAGGATCCTAAAGAGATTGTGACAGTATTTGATAGTGAAAATTATGATGAAATGATTATTGTTCAAGATATTGAATTTTATTCTTTTTGCGAACATCATATGCTCCCGTTTTGGGGGAAGGCACATATTGGTTATATTCCTACGGATAAAATTTTTGGCTTATCAAAGCTGCCAAGAATCGTCGATATATTTGCTCGTAGACTGCAAAATCAAGAACGACTAACCCAACAAATCGCCAATACAATTATGGAATTGGTGAACCCGAAAGGGGTGGGTGTTGTGTTAGAAGCACATCATTTTTGCATGATGGCAAGAGGAGTTGAGAAACAACAAAGTAGCGTGAAAACGTCGGCTATGGTAGGATTGTTCAAGAAGAATGAAAAGACACGTACAGAATTTTTAAATTTAATCAGCTGAATAATATGACTAAACAAATGGGTTTACTTGGTCTAGTACTGTCCCTGCTACTTACCGGTTGTAGCTATAATGATGAGAAGGTTGCAACAGTTTTATTGGGGCCGGAAATAATGTCAGCAGCAACGATTAAGAATGTTGAATATTTACCGAATGGCAAAGATTATTATGCTTTTATTGAAATGAATGTGCAGGAAGAACAACGCACAACTTGGCTAAATGAAAATTTTACTGAAGCGGATTGTACAGCCTTCAAAGTGCTATATGAATCTGATTATGTTTCTAAAGACTGGGCTGATAAAAGTGATACCGGCAGTTGTTACTACAATGCATCTGTTGTTACTAATGAGCTGGCACCTTATAATGAAATTTCGCTGTTACTTTACGACAACGATATTTTACTTTATGCTGCGGGAACTAAAAATGAGGTACAAAAATCATAAACTATGTTACCAGAAGCTATTGAGGAGTTGATCAGCCAACTAAGTAAATTGCCAACAATTGGGCGAAAATCGGCTCAGCGTTTGACTTTGCATTTGTTGCGGCAGCCGGAATTTGAACTAAATGAGTTTGGCAATGCGGTACTTAATCTAAAGAAAAACGTTACACTGTGCCAACGGTGTTTTAATTTTGCCGAAAGCGATTTATGCAACTTATGTCAAAGCGCCAAACGCAATCATCGCCTCATTTGCGTAGTCGAAGACGTTTTAGATGTGATCGCTATAGAAAATAGTAATGAGTTTAATGGGCTTTACCATGTGCTGCATGGGCATTTATCACCGCTTGACGGTGTGGGTCCGGATGAGTTAAAAATTGCCGAATTGATTGCACGGGTTGAAGCCGAACATGATCCGGAAGAGGTAATTTTAGCAACCGGTACCAGTATGGAAGGTGAAGCAACCGCAACTTATATTGCGGATAAATTGGCAGGTGGTAACATTAAGGTAAGTCGGATTTCACAGGGAATGCCGATTGGTGGTGATTTAGATTACGCCGACAGTCTAACGTTGCGCAGAGCGTTGTCGGGGAGAAGAGAGGTGTAAATGATGTGTGAGTTAATAGATAATTCAAACCACATGAAATCAAACTCAATAGAACCGGTACAAACATTCAGCGAGCTTTTTCACCTTATTTTAAACGGGAAAAAAGAGGAGAGTCGTAAAGCGGCGAGAGAGGTGAGAAAACTTTTGTATGGCTCTAAAAGTCCCGGACAATATAACGAGATCAAATCAATTATAGAAAATGCGCCAAATGAATATGTAAACATTATTGAGGACTGGCGGATGGAAAATTTTGTTATGGCCGTCTCGGTGATATATTTTTTACATGATAAAGAAAAACAACCGGATTTTTTGTTTCCTTGGCTGTTATATTTACTTAAAAATCACAATGGCAATATCAGAAACTCGGCCAGACGTATGATAGAAAAGGAACTTGGCCCGCTTACTTTTCATATCCGCTGTCCGCAATATAAGCACAGTAAATCAAAATCGAAAAAATCAGATCATATTTTACTGAGTTTATATCTAGCTTTAAACCAATTATTAGATGAGTTTTGGGAACCTAAATATAAAAAATATAAATATTTGGATTCTTTGCCGACCTGTCCATATAAAACAGTCCAACTGATTGTATGGAGAATGTATGAGCTTTGTGGTGAAGTATATATTGAACATGGATTTTAAAGTGGTTCCCTGCAAATGTTTAAAAAGTGACCATTTTATCCGCCCATTCAACCAGCTCAAGACAATCCAGCATGGTGGATAGGGGGCAGGACTCTGTTCCGTCTTTTTGTCTTGATTTTAAGCATGTTCCACAAGCCATAAGCTCTCCTCCGTTTGCAACAAAGTTTTTTAATTGTTCATCAACATTGTATTTCTCATGAACTAGACCTTCGCACTCAACGGCCTCCCCCATGAGAAACACCCTAACTTTGTGATTTTGCTTGCGGGCGGTAACGGCAAAACGAAAAGCGTTCCATGCTTTTTCCGGTTCCTTTGTTTCAATAATTATTCCTATTTTCATATATAATTGGTTATTTTAAGAAGTATAAACATTGACGGTCGCTACTCCGTTGGCATTTTAGAGCTTAAGGCGGCAAATTGCCAGAATAGAAATGTAAAGAGAACTACCATTAAGACCGGAGCAATCATAGATAAGTAATTTTTTTTGCCTGGACGGAAATAACGTAATAACAGTGAATTAACGACAACAGAGACCGAGCTGAGTGCCATGGCTAATCCGGCTAATTCCGGCTTTAAGACCAGACCGATGCCGGCAAAGAGTCTGGCGGCTACGGGAATGCCAATAATATTGTAGAATAAAGCAAAAAACATATTTTGCTTGATCTTTTTGACGGTTTCGCGGGCTAGTTCTATGGCGGAGACAACGTCTCTGAGGTCGTTTCTAATGATTACGATACTACCGGTTTCCATAGCAACGTCGGTTCCGGACCCCATGGCGATACCTAGGTCGGCCTGTGCCAATGCCGGAGCATCATTAATACCGTCGCCAACCATGGCAACTTTTTTGCCACTGTCCTGTAATTTCTTGACTTCTGCGGCTTTATCTTCGGGGAGTACTTCGGCCAAAATATTGGTGATGCCAACGGCTTCGGCAATGGCCTTAGCGGTGCGGGTATTGTCGCCTGTGACCATGTAGATTTCAATCCCCATTTGTTTCAACTTTGTTATGGCTTCTTTTGAGGTGTCTTTAACCGTATCGGCAACAGCGATAAAGCCAATAATCTCGGTCTTGGATGCGAGAATCATTACGGTTTTTCCCTTGTCTTCCAGCCTTGTAATTTTTCTTTCCATTTTTGTATTATCCAAAAGGGCATATTCGGCTATTAATTTTCTATTGCCCAAAAAATATTGAACATCATCGATTTTACCAATCACACCATGACCCGGAATGGCACTAAAGTCGGTCACTTCTTCCAAATCCACACCTTCTTTTTCGGCATAACCATAAATGGCTTCGGCTAATGAATGTTCGGACAGTTTTTCTAGGGAGGCGGCGATTCTTAGCGTGTCGTCTTCGTCAAACTGTGTACTAACACTAACCACGTCGGTGACTTCGGGTTTGCCTTTGGTGAGAGTGCCTGTTTTGTCGAAAAGCATAACGTTAATACTGCGAGCAGCTTCTAGAGGTTCACCGCCTTTAATCAGAATGCCGTTTTCCGCTCCTTTACCGGTGCCAACCATGATTGCGGTTGGTGTTGCCAGCCCTAAAGCACAGGGACAAGCAATGACGATAACCGCAACAAATGCCAATAATGAAAACGTTAAAGTGGCTTGTAACACAAAGAACCATATAATAAAGGTAAGAATGGCAATACTAATTACGGCGGGCACAAACCAGGCCGAAATACGGTCGGCAAAAGCCTGAATCGGTGCTTTTGAGCCTTGCGCCTCTTCAATTAGACGAATAATTTGCGATAAGGTTGTTTCGGATCCAATTCTAGTAGCCTCAAACTCAAATGTGCCTGTTTTATTAATGGTAGCACCAATAACACTGTCGCCGACTGTTTTGTCTACCGGAATACTTTCACCGGTGACCATGGCTTCATCCAAAGAAGACGAGCCTTTGGTTATATTGCCATCGACTGGAACTTTTTCGCCCGGTCGTACCATAATAATGTCACCATGAACCACTTCGTTAATATCAATATCCTGTGTAATGCCATTTCTAATAACTCGGGCTGTTTTTGCTTGGAGTCCCATCAGTTTTTTGATAGCATCGGAAGTTTTGCCCTTGGCTTTGGCCTCCAGCCATTTCCCCATTAAGACAAACGTGATTAAGAAGGCGGCGGTTTCAAAATAAAGATCGTTAATCTTACCCCCATTAAGTGCAATAAGGGAGTTATTAGCGAAAACATACAAAAAATAGTTTACAAAACTGTAGACAAAGGCCGTACTGGTGCCAATGGCAATTAAGCTATCCATGTTGAAAGTTTTCATTTTAAAACTGGACCAGGCCCCTTTATAAAACCCCAATCCGGCATAAAACTGAACGGGTATAGTAAGTACAAGTGAGACGATACCCATATAAGGTGGGAAGATGTTGCCCCCTGGCAGCCAGCCAACAAAATCAAGCATCATGAAATACAACATCGGCATGCTTAAAATCAATGAAAATAGGAATTTGCGAAAATACGTGGCAATGGTTGCCGCTTTTTTATTTCTTTCGGCATCCGGATCGTTATCGTTGATTAGCGAAGCGGAGTAACCGGCTTTTGTAATGGCATCAATTAAGCTTTGGGCAGAGCCTTGGGTTTCATCAAAGACAATAGAAGCTTTTTCGGAAGCGAAATTAACGTTGGCAGTTTTAACGCCGGTCACCTTATGTAAAGATCTCTCGATAATTGACGCACAAGAGGCACAATGCATGCCACTTAAAGACAACTGAATTCTTTTGTTAACAATCAGGTCTGTTTGATTAGGGCTGCCCGTATCACTCGTTACTTCCGCATGATAGCCTTCCTTTTCAATAATTTTTAGAATTGCCTGCGTGTTTTTCAACTCATCGGCATCGTAACTTATTTGGCCGATGCCTTTTGCATAATTAATGACGACGTTATGGACTCCCTTTAGCTCCTTGATTGCTTCGGTGATTAATTGTTCACAAGAAGTGCAATGCATCCCCGTTATTTTAACTTGTAATTGCTTGTCTGACATAATTCCGGTTGTTAATGATTAGATTATTTTAAAATCCGTGTTATTGAATTACGATAAATTCGCCCGGATACATCCCCATGGAACAGGTAAATTTGATTTTACCGACTTCGGTAGGCGTAAACTGAATGATGTTCTCGCCGATGGTTAAATTTTGGGCAATATCCAGTTTGGGCACGGTTAGACTGGCGGCACAAGAACGATTAGTTTCCGAATTAACGATCCATTTAACCGGTAAGTCCTTCTTGATGACAAATTGATTAGGACTGTAACCATAGGCGGTTTGCGTCATGTTGACGATTTGGACACCGTTTTCTACCGTGACGTTGGTACTTTGCAAGTCTACGGTTGATGATGCACTAAAATCAAACGCCCAGCCGGTTAAGTTTAAACCGTTGGAGATATTAAACAATGCAAGAGCGATCACGATTAAACCGGCAAACTTGAAAAACATTTTCGCCGCTGCCCCTTTAACAATCGATGTAAGGCCGCCGATACTTAACAAACCCGGTGCCGTACCGATGGCAAAAACCATCATAATTAAAGCACCGGCAAGAAAATTGCCCGTACTCATGGCATACAACTGCATTGCTTGCGTAAAGCCACAGGGCAAAAAGAAAGTCAAACCACCCATAACCATGGCGTTGGTGTGACTATACTCTTTGTCGTGATGCCGCTTGATACCTAAAAAGCGACTGATGCCCGCGGGGAGGGTGAAATTGGCGTTGGCTAATCGGGGGAAAATCTCAATCAATTTAAAACCAAGCACCAACATAACCATACCCACAGCAATTGTTAATGTACCTAAAACCGAACTGGAAAATTGAAAAGCTTTACCAATCATCCCCACAACGCCGCCCAATACAAAATAAGCGATAATACGGGCGGCATTAAAATACAAATGCGGTCGAAATTTTTGGAATGATGTTGCGGCTGGGTGCTTTTCATTATGGCTGGCAGATACACCCAAAACCAACCCGCCAACCAAAGCCATACAGGTTGAAACACCTGCAGTTAGCCCAATCACTAAAACAACCAATAATCCCGTTGGCTCGCCACCGGTCAAATTAAGGTTGAAGAGGCCCAATCCGGAACCTAAAACATACAAGATGAGCAAAACCAATGCAGCCGTTCCCAAATCGGTATAATCACGCATATTGGTACTAATCCATGCTTTGGGATTTTCGTCGCCAATTTCATAGCCGGCCTCTTGAATCAGGCTACTGATGTGCGCCATGTTAAGCGGGCGGTCGGAATACACCGTGGCTGTTTTGGCTTTAAAGCTTAGCTTAACGCTTTTGACGTTGTTAACTTCGGTTAACTTATCGCTAATTAAGATTTCACAAGATTTACAATGCATCCCCTTAATGGGAATAACCGTTTTAATCATATATTAATAGGTTTAAGGGTTGAAAAATTATTTATTGAGCAATTTGGTGACCTGTAAAATTTCTTGGATCATTTTTTGATGACGATCCGGCTGATTGGAAGTCATTGCATTTTTAAAGCAAGTATTTAAATGGCCTTCCATCAAGAGTTGATGGGCTGATTTTAGAAGTCCGATTACGGCGAGGTTTTGCTGCATAATATCGACACAGTATTCGCCCTTTTCTATCATTTTGATAATTGTATCCAGATGTGTGCGTGCCTTCTTAAAGTTGGTGGTTGCTTTGTTTCGGTGTTGATTCATATAGTAATAAATTAGATGATTTTATACCTGTACCTAGGGTATAGGTATAAAACTTTTTAGTCAAGGGAGATTTACTTGGAAGAGGTGGCTATTTAAACAAATCAGCTAGAGTTTTAGTTAGACATTTCCAGCGTGCTGGGAAATTTGAGTTGACACGATTTGCGGTGTTTTGTTGTTGGCGCGTAGGGCCGATGTAAGAAGAGATTTTAAAATTTACGAAGTTGGAGTCAAAAATTTCATTTTTGTGGGGCTAGGTGAGAGTGTGCTTACCACGTTGCCTTCTGTTTGGTAGGTGTATGTTTGGGCATGCGGAACATGTGGTACAATAGCATATGTAAGCTGTAAATGGCTGGTTATTACGCTCGGAATCAGCTACAATTTAGACATTCTTTGATTAGCAAACATGGATGATTCTACATTGTACAGATTGTGTCAGGAGTATGGAAATAACGCTAGAATGTGGAGCCGCAAATTTGCGGCCTTGCTGCCCGAGGTAGATAAACGGCAGCTATTTCGCAAGTACGGTTTTTATTCTATTTATGAGTTTGCAGCTAAGTTAGCAGGCATGGGGCGTAAGACAGTTGAAGAGGTGTTGCGTACATACAGCAAGGTTGAGGACAGGCCGCTTTTAAAGGCCCAAATTGAGCAATTTGGATGGTCAAAGGTTAGAGTAATCACACCACTAATAGAAACAGTAGAAGAAACCAAGCTAGTTGAAATGGTAAAAACTTTACCAAGAGAGGCATTAGCTGAATGTGTGCATGAACTTAAAGGTTCTAAGCCTAGGGAATTTGAAACAATAACCTTTAAAGTGGACAAGAAAACAGCACTGGAGTTTAGAAAATTTCAACAACAGTTGGAGAAAAAGGCAAAAGTTAAAATGCCATTGGGTAAAGTTTTAGCCAAGCTGCTAACAAAAATCGAGCCTGCACCAAAAATTTCCAGCGTGCTGGGAAAATCAAAAAAAGTTACAAGGTATGTTCCGGTACAAACAAAACGTGAGGCAGTTGCCAAACACAATGGGAAATGTGCCTATCCAAGCTGCAATAAGCCGTATCAAGAAATTCACCATCCGCAGCGGTTTGCTATTAAAAGGTCACATGCGGACATTGTGCCACTTTGTAAAAACCATCATCGCATAGCCCATGCTGGGCTGGTTAAAAACGAGGAACAGGCGCCAGCTCTCTGGAGTGTACAAACGGAGCGAAACTGGAACGATTACAAAAGCCGGGTAGATGTGATGGTGATGCGGTACTGATTATGTACCCGATTTGTTTAAATAGCCGAGTGAGGTTTGACACTAGGGTACGTTTGTAATACAATGTAATACGAACGTACTCATGGCTAAATAATTATGAAAAAAACATTAGTAACATTACGATTGCCGGGCAATTTACTGGCGGAAGTGGAAATGATTTTTGGCGAGCCAACAAAAACAGCTTCGTTGGTGAAAGCGATTAAAACAGGAATAACAGCGAAAAAGACATTGGAAGAAAAAATGAAAGCTGATTATGCCAGTTTAACGGATCAGGATTTAGAATTTGTAAAGATATCTAGTGAGACAGCAGATGAAGTTTGGGGTGAAAGTGATGATGATTATTTAAGCCTGCTCGATGAAAATAACTAAAGGCTCGATTGTGCTGGTTCGGTTTGGCCCCGAAGAAGGTAGCGAAGTTGATAAAGTCCGTCCCGCTTTGGTACTGCAAAATGACTGGGCGTGTGAGCTTTCGAGTTCAATAACGTTGATTCCTTTTACTTCGCGACCTTTTTTGGATCGTATTTTTGAAGTGTTTGTGGGAATGAATAAAACTAATGGCTTACTAAAAAACTCGGTTCTGTTGATTAATCAAATTATGACTTACGACAAGGTACGTGTGCTAAAAGTTTTGGGGAAGCTCGATGAAGCCAAATTGGCGGAGGTATATTCAAAAATTGATATTCATTTGGGAAGATAAAAGGAAAGTTTTTCCCGGGAACAGATTTGACAAAACTTACGCTTTTCTCTACCCCAGCGACTTCCTAATCTCTGCGGCTTTTAACACATCCTCGGCGAAATCTTCGTCTAGTTGGAGGCGTTGGTAGATGTTGGAGGTGAAGTTGCGGTGCAAGATGTGATGGGGTTGTTCTGGGCCTATTTGGATACCGAGGACGGACTGAATGTTGTCGATTTCGGCACGGATGGTGGCCCAGTCTTGGTTGTTGGTGGCTAGGAGATCTAGATTTTCGCGGTTTAGGTAATGGCCGGCGTGAGCGAAGTCGGCGCGGATGTAGGGGCAGAGGCGCTCGATTAAGGGGAGGAGGCCGGTTTCTTTTGCCAATTTTAGGGCGCGGCCGGAGCCGATTAGTTCTGGTGGGACGCCGATTGAATAGAGGGCGCCGGTGAACTTGATGGCGCGGGGGAGTTTGACGTCGCCAACGCCGCGAGAATAGCCAAAAAGGCCGATATGCTGTACCCGCTCACGGTGGCCGGGAAGTTTGTCGGCAACAGTATTAATAATAGGTGCGATGGCTTCAATTGTTTGTTGGTAGGAAGCGGCTACTTGTTTGTTGAAATTGTTAAGTTGAGCTTTTTCGGCATCGGAGACCCGTTCGTAGTCGTGGAGGTTTTTGGGGAGCTCGGTGTTCATTTTGGCAATGGCGGCTTTGGCATCTTCTAGTGGATAGTCGTAGCGGAAGGCGCTTTGGACGGTCATGGTGGCCATGCCTTTGTGTTCGTTAATGGAGTGTTCGATGTTTTCGGGGTTGATGCCGCCGCGGAAAGGGAGGGAACCGCCGCCGATCCATGGGTACATTTTGATGCCATTTTCTTCGCCAAATTCGTGATAGGCGGAAATGGCTTGTTTGGCGGCAAGTTTGGCGGGGAGGAAGCCGGCGTTAATTGCCGGGTCGCTACGGGCGGTGAAGACGCGGAGATATTCGGGCTTGTAGTCGTATTCTTGTTTGAGGAAGTCGACGTATTCCTGCAGAATTGTTTTGGCATTGGCAAGAACGGAGAACTCTTCAAAAAGTGGGATAACTTCAATCATGCGGAGGGCTGTTTTTAGCTCAAAAATATCTTCGCTGGCTTTGGCAATTTTGGAGAAGGTTTGCTGGAGGTATTTCATTTGATCGCTTGAAGAGGTCATGGGGAGAATTACTTCAAACAAAGGTGGCTCGTGGAAGCCGTAATTGTTGGCGGCTTTTTCGGCGGTGATCATGTTCATAAAGGCGCGGGGGAGCTTGTGGCTGGACTCAATCCAAATGTTGGGTACCCGAAAAGTGAGGAAGACGTCGCGGCCAATTTGATGTTCTTTAAAGTAGTCGTGATATTGGTTAAACAAACGGTCGATTACGGCTTCGTCAACAAATTTACCTTCCCAATCCCACATGTATTCTTCGACACCTAATTCGGCAAAACAGCGGTAGCATTCTTCAATTTCATCTTGAGCGGACAGAAAACGTTTACCGGTAAAATAGGCGGCTTGGGCATTGTCGGGATGTTGAGTTGCCATTGTGGCGGGGATTTTGCGCATAACGTGAGGGCAATGAGTGTCCCAAATTTACGCTAGTTAAAACTGGAGAGCAATTATTTTTTATCTTTTTAAAATAGGCTATAATCACAGTGAAACATTAATCCCCCTTTAAATGTTGGAAAATTTAGAACTGTTGCCAGCCGACCCTCTATTTAGGCTACTTGGCGAATACAAAGCCGATGCACGCACTAAGAAAGTAAACTTGGGCATTGGTTTGTATTCGGATGATCAAGGCCAACCTTTTGTTTTTCCGACGATTAAGGAAGCGTTTAAGGAGGTGGACACGAATGACTTTAATTACCAGCCGATTGGGGGGAACCGCGAATATTTACAACTAACGGGACAACTATTGCTGGGTGACTTATTTGATGAGTCGCAATTGGCGATGCAGGCAACAAGTGGTGGGACGCAGGCCTGCCGGCTGTTTGCCGACTTAATTTGTGTGGAGCAAAAAGGACGAGAGCTGCTTGTGGGCATGCCAACTTGGGGTAATCACTTGGCGATTTTTGGTGAACTGACAATTAGAAAATTTGAACATAAAGCCGAAGGTTACAAAAAGGTCTTAGAAGAGGCGCCTGAAGGGTCGGTCTTGTTACTGCATGGTGCTAAAACTCACAACCCGACGGGTCTAAACTTAACGCTTGAGGAACTGCAAAATTTAATTGCGATTATTAAAGATCGTGACCATTTTGTGTTTGTAGATATGGCGTATTTGGGCATGGGTGAGGGCATGGAACAGGATCGTGAATATGTGAAATTATTATTTAGGGAGCTGGACAATGTGGCTTGTGCCGTTTCGTACTCAAAGAATGCGTCACTTTATGAGCATAGGACGGGGGCGCTATGTGTGAAGACGAAACAGCCGAAGGCTGTTGAGTCCCAGTTGCAGCGGATTATACGAACATCGATTTCGATGGCGCCGGGGATTGGACAGGAGATTATGATTAATGTGCTTAAAAACAAAAAAACCGCCTGGCTGGCGGGGTTGGAAACGGTTAGACAAACCATTGAAGCACGCAAAATGGCGCTGGTAGAAATGCTGCCGGCCGAGTTTGACTACTTAAAAAATTGCCGGGGGATGTTTGGGCTAATGCCGTTTACCGAGGCACAAATTGAGCGTCTTAAAGCGGAATTTGCGATCTTTATGCCAAGTAACGGACGCATAAACTTTGGCGGCATTGAAGTTGCCGATATTGATTACTTAGTAGAGAGTATGAACACGGTCACTAACGAAAAATAGACAGCAGCCAGTTGATAAGCCCCATAATTATACTAAACAAAATTGCTGATAAAAAGCTGGTAACGGCAAAGCCATCTACTAAGGAGTCGGCAAACATGACCAAAACGCCGTTAATAACGATGGTGAATAGTCCCAGCGTGAGAATGTTGATCGGCAATGTTAAAATTACTAAAATTGGACGAATGATGGCGTTGATAATGCCTAAAACAAGGGCGACAACAAGGGCTGTCCAAAAATCGCCAAGGGAAACGCCGGGCAAAAGATAGGCGGCGCCAAATACGGCAAGGGCGCTTAGGAGCCAGTTAATTAGGATTTTGATCATTGTTAGAGGGATTAAATATTGTTAGTAGTTCCGGATGTTTACGAATGAGTGGGGCGTATAAAAATAAGGTATTCATGAAATTAAGCTTTAGCCTGATTTTTTCAATTAAATCCGGCGAGAGACATTCCATAACCAATGAAATCTGCTGAGGCTTTAGGCCATCTAACAAAATCTCGAGTTCATCATAGTCGTTAACATCATCGTTTGCAAATTCCTGTAAACGCAAGAATAGAGGGTGAATTTGCAGAAGGAGCATGCGGATTTTGGGAGCTAAGTGGGCAGGTACGCCCTGCTGTCTACTCACATCGATAATAATGGCTAGTTGATTATCGGTGGTGATATTTTGGAGTGTAGGAAATGAGTAAACGGTTTCGTATGTGTAAGGACAATTATTAATGTCAGTATTTAGAGTGAAGCAATTGTTATCCATATCAATAAGAACATAGCGGACACGTTCCAGTGTTAAATCGATTATCTCTTGTTGACTGGGGTCATTTATTTTAGCCATCAGCTCGTAATAAAGTTGACTAATCACTTGGTGTTTTGCCGGTGATAATTGGTCTAGGTAGTTATTTTCGAGCCAATCAATTATGCAAGGGATGCTTGTACAGGTAATGTCCTTTAGCTTTTCTTTGGCAGGTGGAATATAATTATCGCTTTGAGCAGAAAGATGAGGTTGATGGCTAGGTGGGCCCACGGGGGAGACGGGATCGAGTTGATTAACCACTTGTTCATGGGTATGGCTCATTGCTTGGGCAATTACAACAGTTAGACCGCAAACTAAAGTTGCAGCCAAAAATACCTCGAGTTTGGTTGGTAAGTTTTCCAACAGGAATCGGGTTTAAAGCTTTTTATTTTAGCACCTATTTAAAAATGGAAACAAGCGTATCTTCTAGTTGATTAATATGTTTGGACCAACTAAACTTTTTGGCTTGGGTTTTGCCGGCTGCGGTTAGTTGCTGCTGAAGATCTTGTTTTTGAATAAGTTTGAGCATTTGGGCGGTAAGCGCTTTGGTGGAATGGGGGTTAAAATAAAGGACGGCGTTGCCACCAACTTCGGGCAGGCTGCTACTGTTGGAGACAATGCAGGGGGTACCGAGGGTCATGGCCTCTAGAACGGGTAGGCCAAAGCCTTCGTAAAAAGAGGGGTAGATAAAGCCGGTGGCCATTTGATAATAATTGATTAAGCGATCGCATGAAATTTGGTCGGTTAAAATAATATCGTTTTTAAAGGGGGAGTTTTGGATCAACTGCAAAAGTGGTTGGAATTTCCAGCCGAGGGCACCAACAATAATCAACTGGAATACCTGTTTGGATTGCTCGCGGAAGCGTCCGTAAGCCTTAATTAAGGTTAGCAAATTTTTTCGTGGTTCAACCGTGCCAACAAACAAAAAATAAGGCTGTTTAAGAGGTGGGGGGGGGCTTATGGAAAGATTAGTCGCTAATGGGATTACAATCGTTTTAAGGGGCGTTTTTGGGGCGTATATAGCAAGGTCTTTGGCGGTATGGTTTGATACAGTGATGAGTAAATTGGCATTGTGGAGAATGCGCTTAAGGAAGAGCTTGTGGAGAAATGCAGATACCCATGGATGATGTTGGGGAAAGAGAATTGGCGTGAGGTCGTGGATTGTGGTGATGCGCTTAATTTTTTTTGGTAGGCCAAAAGGGCCAAAATGGGCGGGTTCCCAAACGGCATCAAATTTAAGTTTTTTAAGGAGGCGGGGAATGAGGAAGAATTTGCGGAAGGTTGTCCAGCCGGGGATAAAGGTGTAATCGGGGATAATGTGATGAGAGGTATTGTCAAAAAACCGGTTTGGCTTGAGATGAATGTAGGAGTATTCCAAATTGGTGGAGGTGGATTTTTTTAGTTCGGCAACAACCGACTTAAGGTAAACATGAATGCCGGCATTTTGGTTGTCGATGGGATCGCAAAGGATGGCGATTTTTTTAGGCATCTATGTTGCTTAATTGTTGAGTGGGGATGAGAGTGAGCAGGCCGGTGCCTAATTCTAAGTTAAGCTTTGGGGTGTAGCCCTTTAATTGTTGGGTTGCGTCGACAAAGTCACTTAGACTGTCCCAATGGGATTTAACATTATCGGCAACAATAATGCCTTTTGGCGATAATAGTGGCAAAACCGCTTGCAGATATTGGCTGTATTCACCTTTAGTGGCATCAAAAAAGGCGAAATCGATTTGGGCAATTTCGGGGTATTCGACTAGAATTTCGGGGGCGTGGCCTTTAATTTGGGTAACTATGTTGCTTAAGCCGGCTGCAGCAATGTTTGCAGTGGCCTCTGCATAACGTTCGGCGTGCGATTCGACTGTCCACATTTTACCGCCGGTTGCTTGCAGGCCCTCGGCAAACCAAGTGGCGGAGTAACCGTTGGAGGTCCCGATCTCGAGTAAACGCTTTACATTCAATTTTATAACTAAGTTGCGCAAGTACTCGCCCACTTGGGGACTAATGTTCCAATAGTTTTGGTGGGGTAACTGCTCCAGTTTTTGGCGAATTTGCTTTAGTTGAGTTGGCATAAAAAAGATTTAAGTTGATGCATCGCTTTACCACGATGAGAAATTTGATTTTTTTCGGCGGTTGTTAAAGCGGAATAAACTTTGTCGGCGGTATTGGGAATAAAACACGAACTGATGGGGATGCCGTGGACAAGAGGGGCTTCTAATTGATGGGTGATTCTGCCTTTGGTTTCGCCAATAAAAGTTTGATGTTCCGGTATGTGATTAGGCGCGTAAAAGACGGCGGTGCTGATAAAACTGGCGGTACGATTATCCGGGAATTCTTGCATGCGGTTTAAAAAATATTCGATCCATTTGGCGTCAGAGGCTTTTGGGCCGGCACCCCAGCGTCGGGTGTGGATGCCAAGTTCGCCCGCTAAGGCATCAACAACAATGCCGGAGTCTTCGCCAATTGTAGGCATGTTGCCTACTTCATAATACTGCTCGGCTTTAAGAAGAGCGTTTTCGGCATAGGTTAAACCGGCTTCGTCAACATCGAGGGTGATATTTAAATCGTTTAAAGAAAAAAATTGGTGTGGCAAATCGCCCAATACTTCCATCATCTCTGTAAATTTTCCCTTATTGGTTGTTGCAATTAAAATTTCCATTTAAAATTGACAATTAAACAGTAGGTTGAACTTGTTGCGCTCCAGCTGCCAAACTTCATCATAAACTTTGTTGAGCTGCTGCCATTTACTAAACTGACTAATGGGGACGACAACTAGATAAAGTTGAATAATTTGACTAGCCGCCGCCGGGTTTTGGGTAATAACGGTATGGTGCTCATTATTGCGCAGTTTTTGTGTGTAAGTGTTGATCAATTGATAGTATTGGTCTGATAAGGCAAATATGGCTTCCGGCCCCTGCTGTGACGCCAAGACTTGGAGATATTCACTATGCCAAAGAAGGTCGTTTTGGGAATTAAGTGCGAGCGCCCGCCGATAATGATTAATCGCGACATTAAGCTGCTTACTGGCAACGGCTGTACGTGCATATGCAATGTGTAGTTGCGCCCAGTTTGGATATTTCTTGAGATACTTTTTTAGTTCGGGGGCAAACTGCATGCTTCTTAAGTCGCCAATAACCTCGATGCGCAGTGGCTCGAAAAAGGAATGTGGGGCTTTGACAATGTACTGCTGTGCCGCTTTCATATTTTGATTTGCCACGATCTCGTGTTTTGCCTTCTTAACCTGATCATACTGCACTGCGTGCCAGCTGCTAATTACAGTAATAACGACTAAGCAAGAGACCACCACTGCGGTAAAGTCATTACCCAAATCAAACTTAACTTTATCCTTTTTAGCTAAATCTTTTGGAGCTAATAAGGCAATAAGCATCCACCATAAAAACCACAGGCACATTGCGCCCAAATTATAATCAACCAACATATGGAGACTGGTGGCAATTAAGGCTCCAATCAACGTAAATCGCCACCAAAAATCTTGCTGCTGTAAGTAGTAATGATGGGTTAAATACTTAATGTTGTTAAAGAAGTGCATCCCCATAAACAACAAAAGGGCAAGCGCTGCGGGGCTACCATTTTCTACGGCTATTTTAAGCCAAATATTATGAGGATGGTTAGACAAGGCAAGGAGCTCTGTTTGGTATTTTGGGTATTGAACCTCAAAACCATCGCTGCCGATGCCAAACAGGGGATAATCACGCATCAATTTTAAGCTACCAATCCAAAACTGAACACGCTCATCTGTGGACTGGTTAGCACTGGTTTCTTGGTCGCTAATCCGCGCGATAACGTCTTCGGTTAATTGAACTTGTGAAGCCAAGTCGGGTGGCTGTACGTAACGGTGAAACTCGTTAACGAGGAATGCTCCGCTAAAAGCCAAAATCAAGATTAGTAGCAATTTAATGCCATGACGATAGAATACCTTTAAAGGGTCTTGTAGCTTAGGCTTGAGAAAATAAGCTAATACCAAGCAAATACAAACCGTGCCAATAGCAGCTAAATAGGCGCCACGTGAAAAGGTTAAAAAGAAGGCAATGAGATTAAGCCACAAAAAAAGGGCGGCCATAACTTTGCGCCGAATTTTGCTTTCCAGCAGTAAATAAAGATTAAATGGTAACGTCAGTAACAAAGCAAAAGCTAGAGCATTAGGGTAAGTAAGATAAGGCTCAAAACCTCTAAACAAACTACTTAGACGGGCATTGTTGCCAAAAATAAACAAATAAATCCCACCTAAACTAAAAGCAGCCCCTACAAAACTCAGGCCAAATGCGATTAATTGGTGATATTTTGCGGCTAAATCACTTAGATCGATTTTTTTTGTGACCAAATATAACAATGGTCCTAAACTGTAAGCAATAAACTCTTCGTAACCTAGTGGCTGTTGCCTAAAAGCAAAAGATAGCCAAAACAAACCGAGGAAGCTAATCAACACCATGTCTTCGGTGGCTAGCTGCCATCGTTTTTGACGATAATGATACATTAGCCAAATGGCGGGGATAGTCACTAAACTCCCCAAAAACCAGCTTGTATTCGTAAAAAGAAAAAATTGGGTAAACATTATTTTTGAGTTTTTTAGTTGCAGTCTTACTATAGCCAAATTAGAATTTTTTTGTACTCTTTAATTTATGGTATGTATTCTTTAGCTGAACTGCGACCAGGGATGGCGATAATTGTTGATGGTGAACCACACTTAGTATTACGAGCACAACATTCTAAACAAGCGCGTGGCACCGGCGTCGCCAAAACAACTGTCCGAAATTTGATTACCGGAGCTGTTTTTCCAAAAACTTTTCAAGGTAGTGAAAAAATTGAGCCGGCTGATATTGGCTATACAAAGGCACAATTTTTATATAGCGATGGCGCAGAATATCACTTTATGGATAGTACCGATTTTAGTCAATTTACTTTTACGGAAGATGACTTGGGCGATCAAAAATACTTTTTGGTTGATGGCATGGATGTCGATATTCAAAATTTTGACAATAAACCAATATCAGTACGAATCCCACCAAAAGTAGTTTTAACTATCGCCAATACTGACCCGGGCGTAAAAGGGGACACGGCCTCTGGTGGCACAAAGCCAGCTACAACAGAAACGGGTCTAGTCGTCAACGTCCCATTTTTCATCGAAATAGGCGAGAAGATACGCATAAACACCGAATCTCACGAATACGTAGAAAGGGCTTAACAAAAAAACTATTGATTTTTAGATACCTTTAATCATAAACTACGTTTGCTTTGGGTCTTTAGACCTTAATCTTATTTTTTAATCTTATCGTTATGGCTAAAAAAGTTTTAGCTTCTCTATTCACTTTGGCACTTGTAGCTGTTGTAGCTACTGGATGTCAAACAACTACACCTGTTGTAGATGAACCTATTGTTGATGAAACAATCACAACTGAAGACACTACTCTGGTTCTTCCTGTAACAGACGATTCAACCATGGTTGAAGACACTGTTGAGGACACTGTTGAAGAAGATGAATCTACGCTTGAAGAAACTACTGACGTTGTACCTGACGCTCAATAATTTCCTTTAGTTTAAAAAGGCCCGCCTTAATTGGTGGGTCTTTTTTTGTGTGCTTGAAAAAGGGGAGGGCTTGTGGTATAATTAGAGGATTTAATTATGAAAAATGTTTAATGAAGCAAGGTTAATTTACGTAAATGGTGGGGAAAAACCTAGTGGGAGTACTGAAAAGCCTTCTCCTAAAAAAATACTCGATGCTGTAGAAGAGCGTGATTTACCGGAAGAGGCGTATGAAACCATTCAGGAGATTAATGGAGTACACAATGAGATGTTGGACTTTTTAAAAACATTATCAAAAGACCAAGTGATTAATGATGTTGATAGTGATGCACCGGCGGAAGGGTCTCAACAAGAACGCTTCTCCACTAGATTTGATAAATTCTTAGGAGCAATTAATCAGTTGTTGGCCGACAAGGCAAATGGTGTACTTCAAATGCCCACTGTTGATGCTCCAGGTAAAACCCCCAGTTTTGACGATTTGAAAAATATTACCGACGATGGTGTTACTGCCATTGAAAAAGTTTATAATTCATATGTTGCCCAGCTTGCAAGATTTAAGGAGGATGTGGATGGGGAGAATTCGAAAAAACATGCTAGCGCACTGCTTAAACAATTGGATGACATGGCTTAGGAATCACACTAGTACTCTATATCGCTTTGGGCAGATAAAAGTTCGATGTCGGAAACGCCGGTAAGGGACTCTAGTTCTTGGCGGAATTTGGTAATTCCTTTTTGATTCTTAAAGGCAATATTGAAAGTGAATTCTTGTTTTGCGGTACCAATGCTGCGAATTTGTAGTAAAGATTGGAGGCGAAGGTACTGATCGAAAGTATCTTGGTAGGCATCTTCTTCTACGGCTTTATTGGTGCTATGAAAAGTTAGGATGTAATCATACATTTTACTGGCGCCAAAATTGAACATATCGAGTAATAGCATTAAAATGCCGAGCAAGATGGTGCCAAAAATAATTACAGAGTAGTTAAGTGTACCAACGCCTAATCCCACTATTAAGGCGGCGAAAACAAAGGCGGTATCTTTGGTGTCTTTGAGGGCGGTTCGGTATCGAATAATTGTAAATGTTCCTAGTAAGGCAAAGGCGGTGACAACATTATTGCCAATAACCATCATGGCAATGGCCGTAATTACAGGAAGCAAAACCAAAGTGACGGAAAAAGATTGTGAGTATGAAACGGTTTTGTGGGTTTTTTTATAAATAACCGCTAAATAAATACCCAACAAGGTTGCCAAAATCATATTAATGAATATTGATTGAATGCCGATTTGGGCACCCGGCAAAGTGGTAAGTAACTGATCAAACATAGAGATATAATTAAATTTTTATTTAATGTGAGGTAACAGTGCGTGATTAGCCTCTTGTCCACGGCAATATTTAGAGTAAGGATACCATTTGAGATCGTTAGCCTTAATAATTTGTTGTAGCCACTCTGGCATTGTATTGTTGAACTTGAGTTCGCAAATCATCATGTTTGGATAAATCTCTTTTTTGGCAGGTGTAAAATCAAGATCGTAGACGCTATCGGCACGGAGATCGAAATCGAAAGTGATGCGGAGGTCTTTGCGCCGTGGTTCGACAAAGGGCATGCGCTTGTAGCTCATCATTAGCTTGGGCTTCATGGTGTAGCGCTTAATTAAGTAATTGAATTTATGCCATGTTTGTTGATCTGTAAAGGTAGCGAGTTGGGGCTGAATATGGTTGTCGTACCAATTAAGGACGTCCTTTTTGGTTAGAATTAAGCGATCCTTTTTAATGAGAAAGTTTTGCTTGGTCTTAACTTCTAAAAATAAATCGCTGCTATTGGTAACGTGATCGTGATAGGAACGGATGCGGACTTTTTGCCTTGTGTGAAATCCGAAAATTTTCTCAAAATAAGATTTAAGATGTGGTGAGTCAAAATAGATACTGTGGACCGGATAGTGGTCTTTTCCCGCCGGCACGTATTTATCGATGGCCATGTATGCTTGTAGCATTTTAATGATTCTCTGCGCCTTCCAGGTGGGTAGGTGATACTTGAATTCGTGACGATGGAAATGGAGTTGGGACATGGCTGGTTTTTATTTTTGAATGGCACGAGCTTCTTGATACTTACTTTTTGAAACAGAGTTTAACTCAAGACCAATCTGATTAAAAGCAACTTGGGCCTGGGCGAGAATGTTTTTTTGGTCAGCCAAAAAGGCTTCTCGAATCTTAATTAAATTATCTTGTTGAGCGCCGTTACTGTTACTAATGGCATTATCTAACTCGAGAGATGTATTGCGTTCAAACTCAATTTCCAACTCTTGGCCGTAGCCTAACATAGGCCCTATGGTAAGGTCATAATTTGAGGGAGCGTCGTAAACTCTCAACTCATCTATGCTGATAATAAAGGCTTGCTCCGGATTTGGTCCACTACCCCAATTGGTAGGGATACTTAAATGCAGCCGATTACGAATCGTAACTAAAACTACTTGGGGCCGAAACTTGAGCTCGGTTGCATTGGTGAATTTGGGGACCAGATAGTTAAGCAAATGATTTGTGGGCTCAAGATAGTAGTCTTGATACTTACCTTTTTGAAGGTAGCCGATGAAGTCGCCTAAATGCCAAGGGAGACTTGGAGGAGGGTTGTCGACACTAAAGGGCTCTGACTCTACGCGGAACTCAAAGCGTGACTCCTCAACTGTACTAAAACCATCACCTAATTCTTGGCGGTTGAGTTTGTTCTGGAACTCAATGCGGTAAGGCTGAGCATCGGGATCCGTGGGGTCTTTTAAGTAGGCTTCGTATTCTTTTAAATTTTGGAATCTTTGTCGTAAACGATAAGAAATATTTTGTTTAAGGAGAAGATCGTCGGCAGTGTCAAAATAAATGTCTACATAGACATATTCTTTGCTACCGTTGGTTGTATAGTAATTGGTATTTGTGTAGTTGGGGGCCTGCCAACTATTACCACTTAGTGATTTTTCAAGTTGAGCATTAATGGCATCTACTAGCTCTGTATTAGTATAATATTTGAGATTTTCACCGGTGATTTTATGCTTGTACTCCCTTTCAATACGGGCCTTAGTGCCGACACTAACTTGGTTCTTGATTGCAGTAGAAGTAGCAAAGCCTGCTGATGTCATCTGTCCGTTGGTAATCAAATAGCCAATAATCAAGACGATTGTGCCGACCAAGATTAAGGCTAGTTTTGAGCTATTTTCTTTGATCAAGAGAGAGGGGTTAAAGCTTCTACGAACATTTGGCCTTTTTTGCGGCTAAAACTGTGTATTCGCTGCCACTGAATGTGTTAATAAATGTGCCAGAAATCAACTTACCATCAGTACTAAGTGGATAGGAATAAGATAACCGACTAATGCCCGGATACAAAATTTCATTACTAAATTCGCGCTGGCTGTTTTTTTGATTAGTCGTAAAAGTAAGCTGCTTTAGACTAAGGGCGGCAGGGCCTTTTACTGAAATTTTTACCTCGTCTTCCAGTTGTTGCAGACAGATATTTTTGGGGCTATCAATATCAGCCAGAAATGGTTGTTCCAGCTTTTTGATCATTTTTTTAAAGTTATCTAAATAGGCAACCCAATCTTGGTAACTAATCCAAATATTGCGATAATACCAGTAGTAATCTCGTTTAACGGATTCTTGAAGGAGGTCGTGCATTTTATTGGTTTCGGCAATTATATCGTTGGCGAGGCCAGCTTGAACGTTTTGGTAAATGACATAATTTTTATCGTTTATAAATTTGGGATCGCTCAATAAAAGTTTATAAAAATCATTGCTGGCAAGGTTAAGGTTTGGAATAAATGTGTCTGTTGTAACTTGATTAACTAGGAAGGAAGCGTCCCACGGAATTTGTTGAAATTTTTGAATAGTCGGATTGTAGTAAAGCTTTACATTATGCCGATTATCCCAGTGGGTAATCTGTCCAAAATAAACTAAAACTTCTAAATTGATAAAATAGTCGTAGTCGATAAGCTCATAAACTTTTGCTAAATTTTTACTATTAACAGCTAACATTAAATCTATTAATTTTTGGAATTGCTCGTCTTCTTGGTCGTGGACAATTTTGTTTTCCCACGCAAAAGGGGCTTGAAAGGTGCTGCTGCCAATGCCTGGTTTATAAGAAAAGGAAATATTCTCAGCCTCAAAAATACTGCCAAGGGGGAGATTTTTGTCTGTGAGAAAAGAGTTTTGGTCAATTGGGGTTGAGGCCTGAAACACGCCCATAAATTCATTATTTATAAAGAAGTTAACATAACGGTGATCGGGGACAATTAGCCCCAGCTTAGCCCCTATATAACTGGTAAAATGCTCGCCTAGCATATAGTACCCCTTGGGTGAGATGAGCTCCAACTGGTCCTTACCGTAAAATGCATCTTCATTTTGGGCGACTAAAGTACGAAAGCGAAATGACTGCTTAAGATAACGCCAATGATGATCGATGTCCCCACGGAGTTTAAACTCGATAGGTATTGGTTGGCCATTGTTAACCATTAGCGTAGCGCCGTTAAAGTATTTATTGCGGCCGCTTTGAGGCAAATCGGCATTTAGCTCTTTAAGTGTTTCTGGGGGGACTTGAAAATATAAATTATCAATTTTGCTTAAATTTTGAGGATTAATAAACTTATTCCTAATTTTGTTAAATAAACTTTTGGTGACGTAATAATTAAGATCTAGCGCGTTATCCTCGGTGTAATTAAAAAAGGTCATACGGGCTTGCTGGTTTATGTAGGCGAGCTCAAAAGTGAACATCATACCGACTAAAACGAAGGCAACTACGAGTGCCATTTTAACCTTATTGTTCATACGTATTGTATTTGATTTTAATATTAATATTTTTAATTAGGTGTTCCGCGTTCAATTTAGGGCTGGATATATAGGCCAGTTGATCGTTAAAGAGGTACTCACCAGGGATTATGTCCGTTTTTTGAAGGCCTGAAACTGTCCATTCGCTTAAATCGGTAAAAGTTATTTGTTCGGAATTATCTAGAACCAAAGTAATATTTTCTATTAAGATGGAGCTATTGGGGCCAGCGTTTTCATTAAAAACAATGTGCAAATATTGTTGATTAGAAAGTAATTTACTGTCAATTTGGCGACTCAGGTTTTGGGGTGTGTTGTTAATAGGAATATCGGAGATTATATTTTGATTAATCTCTGGCGTAAAATCTTGCTGACTATTGAGATTAAATTGAATTTCGGCAGTTGATTTTGGATAGATATTATAAATATTTTGGATATAGGCAATTTGATCATTATGATTTGTTAATTTTGCCAGAGCAATGAGCTCCTCGGTGATTCTGCTAGTATTGGGCTTGAGATTCCATGCTGTAAAATAGGCAGTGTATGCATTTTCTCTATCCCCCTGTAATAGGTAACATTGCCCTAGCAACTCGTAATAGTAGTAGTATTGATCCCAAAACTTAATTAATTCCTGCGCCGTGCTAATGCAAGGCGAGGCCTGACGATTTTTCTGATAGTATTCAATGAGCTTTAGGTAAGCATGGGTCTTGGTGGACTCAAAAATACTGCGGTGCTGGGTGGCGGGATGATGTTTGACGAAATCATCTAAGAGCTTAGGATTTTCATAATTCGCTTTTACAAAAACCTCCTGTTGTTGTCTAGTTCGACCAATGTTTCCTAAAATGTAACTTTCGCTTAAATTGATTGCCTCCAAGGCAAGGATGCCAATTAGACCAATGATACATAGAGTAAGCGTAGTATTTATGGCTTTTTTGAGCATAAGCGGATTGATTCAACTAGCACTTTCATGGTATAGTAAGTGGATATATAAAGAAATACTATGAAACTGAATTCGTCCTACCATAAGATTTTGAAGAAAATTGCATATGTAATGGTGCTGTTGATGCTTGTTGGTAGTGCACATTCATTCCAACCGGTTTTAAAAAAGCTTGCCACAGGGATTTATCAAGTTGGAGCGCAATATGGAACACCAACCGGGCCTCCGCCCGAACTATATAATTTAGCCGTAGGCGGATCGACGGATACAACTGTCACGCTAACTTGGGATAGCTATTACCAAGCTGGTGTATATTTTGAAGTTTTCTACAGTACAAGTGCAGAGGTAACTTATAATAACGGTACGCTTTGGGGATACAATCAAGATACTGCTTTAGGACAGCAAGGTAACGAGAGCTATGTTGGTACCACTACGGTTACCGGCTTAACGGCTGGAACTACCTATTATTTTGTAATATATTTATTAGATTCAAATTCTTCTACTTATAGCTTGCCCTCTAATGAAGTGAGTACGGCTACAACCGGTGGTGCTAGTAATACTATACCTGCCGCCACTACACCAAGTATTACAGGCCAAGCTACCGATGGTAGTGGCTATATTACTTTTACAACTGCTGTTTCTGATGCGGATAGTGATACAACTAAATTAAAAGTAGAATACTCGGATAATGGTGGCTCAAGCTGGTATGATCCTGACTTGGTATCTGTAACACCAAGTGCGGGAACAACGGATCTGGACGATGCGCAAACGTATCAAATTGGTACGGTTAATGCTATCGATACAGATACTGGCTCTAAGACCATGACCATAGTTTGGGATACCCAATCTGCTAACAATGGTAATGGGGCTTTAACAGGTGATCAAAGCGATATTCAGGTCCGGGTTACGCCAAATGATGGTACTGACGATGGTACCGTACAGGCATCGTCTTCATTTCAGGTGGATAATGCGGCACCTAGTCAAGTTACCGGTTTGGCAATTACTTCTACAACGGCTCATGCAGCGGCATTAAGCTGGACAGCAGCCGTAGATAGCGACTGGGCAGGATACAAAATTTATTATGATACAACTACAGGCATTACGAGTTCTACTTATGCAGACGGCACTAAAGACTGGCTAGCTGTTGATGATGCTAATTTGAGTACAAAGGCAACGGCCGCAACAACGGTTAACGACACGCTAACCGCAGCAACAACCTATTACTTTGTGATCTATTCAGTAGATGATGTGGGTAATTTAAGTACAATTTCTGCTGAGGCTACGGATGACACGCTGACGCCCGGAATTACCGTGACTGAAGTGGGTGGTGCTAGTACCGATGTTACTGAAGGAAGTACGACCGATACTTTTACTGTCGTTCTCGACACTCAACCAGCAAACTCTGTGACTGTGGCTTTAACTGCCGCTGGCAGTGAGGTGAGTTTTTCTGCTAACAGTTTAACTTTTACAACCGGCGACTGGGATAGCGCTCAAACGGTGACAGTGACGGCCGTTAATGATGATATCGATGAAGATGCCGAAACGGACACTATTTCTTACACTGTAACGAGTGATGATGCGGACTATAGTGGCTTCGATTTAAGTGGCAGTAACATTACAGCTAATATTACCGATAACGACACGGCCGGCGTAACCGTGGCCGAAAGTGCCTCCAGCACTAACGTAACCGAGGTAACCCCTGCCACTACAGATACTTATACCGTGGTGCTTACCTCTCAGCCAACTGCAAATACAACAATTTCCTTAAGTTATGACACGGTACAGCTTAATATTGCTGAAGCTAGCGATACGCCTGATGATGACACTTTGCTATTTACAGCTGCCAACTGGAACACACCGCAGACCATTACCGTAAATGCTTTAGACGATAGTATTGATGATCCGGCAACTGCGACAATTACACATGCGCTAAGTGCGAGTAATACAGATCCTAAGTACGATAGTGACTCTGCAATTTTTTCGATTAATAGTGTAACGGTTAACATTACAGACAACGACACCGCCGGGATTACCGTAACCGAAGTGGGTGGTGCTAGCACTGATGTTACTGAAGGTTCCACAACGGATACTTTTACCGTAGTTCTCGACACTCAACCAACTGCCTCTGTGACCGTGGCTTTAGCTGCTGCTGGCAGTGAGGTTAGTTTTTCTGCTAACAGTTTAACTTTTACAACCGGTAACTGGAATAGTGCACAAACTGTAACAGTGACTGCAGTTAATGATGATATTGATGAAAATGCCGAAACCGACACGATCTCTTACACTGTAACTAGTGTTGATGCTAACTATAGCGGCTTCGATTTAAGTGGTAGTAATATTACGGCTAATATTACCGATAACGACACGGCTGGTGTAACCGTGACCGAAAGTGCCGGCTCCACAGCTGCTACAGAAGGCTCTACAGACACTTATGACGTTGTCTTAACAACTCAACCAACTGCGAATGTAAATATTGTCATTACAACAACTGCTGATTTCTCAACCGATAAAGTTGATGACACTTTAACGTTTACGTCTGGAGACTGGTCTACGCCGCAAACTGTGACGTTGACTGCCACAGATGACAGCATTGATGAAACCAGCCCGGAAGCGGTGACAGTTAGTCATACGGCCAGTAGTACCGATGGTAAATACAGTGGCATTAATATAGCGGATGTAAGCTTTGCCATTACCGATAATGACACCGCTGGAATTACCGTTGCCGAAGTAGGTGGCGCTAGCACTGACGTTACCGAAGGTTCAACAACGGATACTTTTACAGTAGTTCTCGACACTCAACCAACTGCCTCTGTGACTGTGGCTTTAGCTGCTGCTGGCAGTGAGGTTAGTTTTTCTGCTAACAGTTTAACTTTTACAACCGGTAACTGGAATAGTGCACAAACTGTAACAGTGACGGCCGTTAATGACGATATTGATGAAGATGCCGAAACTGACACGATTTCATATACTGTAACGAGTGCTGATGCTAACTATAGCGGCTTCGATTTAAGTGGTAGTAATATTACGGCTAATATTACTGATAACGATACGGCTTCCATTACCGTAACCGAAAGCGCCGGAAGTACGGCGGTAACAGAAGGTGCTGTCGAAGGTGATACCTTTACCGTTGTGTTAGGGACTCAACCAACCGCAGACGTAACAGTAAACGTAAGCGCGGCGGCAGGACTAACAATTGATGACAGCAGTTTATTATTTACATCTGCCAACTGGAATTCGACTCAAACAATTACGGTTACGGGGACAGATAATGACATTGATGGTGACGATACGAGCAGCGCAGACATTAGCTTTTCAATTAGTACAGTAGAATCTAAATATAATGCGCTTGCTCATCCTAGTAACGTTACAGTAACAATTACCGATGACGACACGGCTGGTGTGACGGTGACCGAAGCCGGCGGCAGTACGACGGCAACAGAAGGTGGAACCGATACATATGCGGTTGTACTTAGTTCTGAACCAACTGACGATGTTACACTTACGATAGAGGGTGATGCTAACTTTGACGCCCGAGCCACTTTAGATCCAACAACTTTAACATTTACAGGGGTCAATTGGGATACAGCACAAACTGTGACCATTACGGCTACCGATAATGCAGCGGTAGATGGGTCGGCAACTGGCACGATTAGTCATGCGGCTGCTAGTGATGATGCCAAGTATAATGCCATTTTAGTTAGCGATGTTACAGCTACCATTGAAGATAATGATGTGGCGTCAAGTAGCGGCGGTGGTGGCGGCGGTGGTAGTTTTTCATTCTTAAATCTCAATAATAATACTAATAATGTCACCCTAATAAACAGTAGTGGGGTGCAATTAGAGATTCCGCGTGAAACAATCGTAACCGATGACGTAACCGGCGACGTTTACACGGGGACAATCAGTCCTCCCGAAATTATTAGCCCAGCTGATGCACCAACGGGGACACCGTTTGGGAAAAATATTAGGCTTGTAATCAGACTACAAACTTCTGAGGGTAACGATGTTCACTTTGATACGCCAATTGAAGTTTGCGTACCAAAACCGGCTAATCTTGCTACTAATGTTGAAATTTGGTTTTATAACGTTCAGCAAAACAAATGGGAATTTTCAACCGCTGACGTAAATATAAATAGGAGTAATGGTAAGCTTTGCTTTAAAACAGACCACTTTAGTTACTTTGCAATTGTAGAGCCGATATTAGACTTTGACCAAAATACAGAATTTACTGATATTAAAGGCCATTGGGCTGAAGAGCATATTAAATATTTGGAATCTTTAGGGATTATTGCAGCCGGTCCGCAAAAGACGTTTACTCCTGATCGGTCTATTAATCGTGGTGAACTTGTAAGTATGACCGTGGCGGCCTTTGGGATTAAGTTAAAAGGTGATGCCAATAATATTTTTACTGATCTATTAAGTACTAGTTCACATTATAAGTCTATTATGGCTGCGTATGAAAAAGGTATAATTAAGGGGTATCCGGATGGAACATTCCAGGAATACGGCCCAGCCTTGCGTGTGGAAGCATTAAAGATCTTGCTAGTGGCGGGCAATAAGTCAAAAGGATGCCCTGCCGTAAATGAATTTACCGACATCTCTACGGTCGCTTGGTATTACGAATATATCAACTGTGGTGTTTTCTACGGAATTGTTCAGGGCTATGGCAATGGTAAATTCTTACCGGCGCGCCAAGTGACAAAGGCGGAAGCAGCTAAGATGCTTGCGGAGATTTTGTCTAGATAAGGTCACGTATAGTGACTTGGGCATACGCACAAGATAATAATCTGGGACAATCTGGATGGGGGGGCGGCGACTGCGACTTCTACTACTATTGTTTATATTGGTAGTACTGACCGTGCTAGCCGCAGCGTCTATGGGGGCACTAAAGTATAAACATACCCGCGAACATACCAGACTTAAAACTAAAAAAAAGGCTACGCTAACGATTAAAAAAGGGCAGCTGTATTAGCTGCCCTTTTTTGTGAAGATTTGGATGAGATAATTACATATCATCGTCTTCATCTTCGTCGTCGTCGTCGCCGAAATCATCATCGTCGTCCATGTCCATGTCTTCATCATCGTCGTCGTCGCCCATACTGCCGCCCATACCCATACCCATACCACTCATATCGTCGTCCATGTCCATATCGTCGTCGTCCATGAATTTAATGAATTTTACCATGGTTTTTATTATTAAATACTAACGTACGATTTTTACACCTGCCTTACCTAAAAAGGAATAGTTGAATCAAAAACACCTTATACATTTTGTGAATATATTTTATTATATTATTTTGGGCACTAAAAAAGGGCGTTCCGAAGACCGCCCTTTAAAAATGATGGTAGTTAATTATTCATCATCACCATCGCCACAACCGCAAGAACCACCACCACAATCACCACCCATAAATTTGATAATGTCTAACATGTTTGCTGATTAAATATTAGCTCACAAATTATACATTTGTCCGAACGGTATTGCTAGTGAATTTAGTAAGTTGCATGGAGATATGCTAAAAAGAGCAATTTGGTGGAGATGCCGGGAGTCGAACCCGGGTGCTGGAGTGGAGAACGCTAGCGTCTACTATGATAGTTTGGTCTAATTTTAATTGAACATGCGCATCAAGATCAAACGAAAAATACGAATGCTCTAGTTTCTAAGTTTTGCAATTAAGGCGAAACGGGTCTTAATCACTAGCCGCGAAATTGCTCTTAGCTTGCAGCGGCGTCAAAGCCAAGAGTCGCCAGTCGCAATTGGACCGGCTGGGCTAAATTAAGCGAAAGCTAGAGTAGGTGAAACAGAAGCTGCTTCACGAGCAAAAGCTAGTTCTAATTTTTTAGCATTTATTGTTTGCAATGACGGATCTTCCGGGGGACATTGCAACCCCGACATAGCAGCTATACGACCTCGATTCACTCGAGTCGAAAGCCAAATTCATCCCCATACTTCAAAGAGCGTATTTATTATATCAAGGGTGGGGGATTTGTCAATGGGGGGGGTTAAATGCTAGTATCTAACTTTTAGATACGTTCCGTTTGCTAGGGGAAAATATGTCATGGAAAGATCTGTCACCAAAATGCGATCAAGCTTTTGGGAATAACGAATCGAGAAGTGTTCTGGAGACACCCAATCTTCTCCCAAGGTTTGAAACTTGGCATCAAGGCCCTTTCCGAATATATTATCTTTGCCCTCAATAATTTCGATTTTGTCGGCACTATTGTGCGGATTCACAACGTATAATTTACCTGTAGCTAAGTCGGGTGTTATGGTTACTAGTAGCATATTATTAACCCCTGTGGTTAAGACGATACTGCCCTTTGTGTTTACCAAGCGCGTAAGTCCAAATAGCGGTCACTATACTGTATATTCCGTAAGTGTATGAAGTGGCTGCAGTTCTAACGTCGTTGACTATGCAGCTCCATCACAAATGCCCCCTCCTTTCGTCCCTAAAATATTTAGAGTTAGGAGATCTTTGATAAAGCCCTGTTCTCACTAGGAATTAAAGCAGACGAAGCAGTATTCATTGATAATCTATTTATCCGTCAACTTTAGACTGTTTATTTAAGAGTATCAATTAGTTGATACTGTATTGACGTTGTCCATACGGTGCTTTATACTTAACAAGCAATAACACAAACGAATATGCCCAAAATCCAAATCAGAATCGACGAAAAAACAAAGAATTCAGCCAAGAAAGTATTAGATAAACTAGGTCTAGATATGACATCAGCAATCACAGTTTATCTTAAGCAAATTGTAACTCATAACGGCATTCCTTTTCCTCTAATCACAGAAAACGGATTAACTCCCGCCCAAGAAAAGGCAATTTTGAAGGCCTCGGCAGAAGCTGAGCAAGGGAAGAACATTACCGAGCAAATGTCTGCCAAAGAAGCAGTCGATTACCTAAAGAGTTTGTAATGAAAATCGTCTATCACAAAAATTTTATTAAAAGCTATAAAAAGCTACCTCAGAATTTAAAGTCTAAAGTTCAAAATACAATTTTAGTGTTTAGTAAAACTCCTAAAGCTAAGTCACTGCGTAATCATGTGCTTAAAGGTAAATTGAAAGGAAAACGGGCAATCTCAGTAACAAATGATTATAGAATTATTTTTGAAGAGCACGATAACTATGTGGTGGTCATAATGTTGGACTTAGGAACACACAATCAAGTCTATTAAAAAATCTATTTCTAACGCCAAATGATCAAAACCATATTCTTCGACCTAGACGGAGTACTGACAACAGATAAATCAGGTTCCTTTACAACCTGCAAATTTATTAGTGCTCAACTAGGGAAGGATTATGACATAGATAAGGTGCTGGAGGCTTACAGATTTTTTCATCAAAAACTATTAATTGGCAAACTTGCACATCCTGATATGTGGTCTAGTTTTAACAATTAAGGACGTTACTTCCTAGTTGTAGCTATTTCATGCTGACTCACTAATTCATATCCTCTTCCGTATGGCCGTCCTAGCAAAACCGTGTAAGTGCCATCAGCGATATCAGGGCAATTGTTAGCACTTTCCCATAATGCAATTACAGCATTAGCTCTTCTTGCTGGATCGCAATTAATTAAACCATCCTCACTTGTAGCAATAGTATGTGTCTCCCATCCACCGCCTCCGTTAGTAAAACACCTTTGTAATATACTAAGCTCGTACGGACGTCCTGAAAATCTGTGCGTATTGAGATACTCTCCCCGATAACATTCCAAATCTACCGCTGCCATCACCTGATGCCCAATGTTCCCTTCTCGGTACACGTGCCGAAAAATATCACCAGTAGCATTTGGTCGCCACTCATAAGTGTAATCCACCGGTGGCCAGAATCGGATGGCATCATCATTGAGCACCATCATATCAATTCTTAGTCTTACTAATTCAGACTGTGCTCCAACTAAATCTCGCAGAACCTCTGTTAACCGATCCCTTTGTTCAAGGTCACATACGTTCGGCCCCAAACTAGGAGATGTACCATCGATATAGTCAATATTTGCATTATTAGTTGAAAATGTATCCATCCAAGTCAGATTATTTGGATCACTTCCCGCTGTAATACGTACACGTACAATACTGTCCGGATTCCCTTCAATGCCATCAAAAACTTCTTTTTCTCCACACGCTTGGTTCAAGTCCTGATAAATCGCATCTAGCCTACCCAATTTAAACGAAATACCATCAAAGCCTTCGTGGATTACTACTTTTCCTTCTGGTATACAACTACCTAGGTTCTCTCTAGTACCCTCGTCAAAAGTATTACGGTAATGTTGTGAGGTAACAGCTTTTACCTCGTCTCCACCCTGGGCATGGCAGTAATCCACATACCAGTTATAATACCTTTCTACATAAGCTAAGTTGTCTTCATCAGTATAAATCCAGTCAAAATGTTCGTATTCCTGATCAAACGCACCCACGTTTTCATAGCAAAACGAGGGGGCATTAGCTGACAGAGACGGATTATAATAAGTAACTTGGGAATCAGCACCAATAGGGACTTGTAGCCCCTCCTTATAACATGTTAAAGCTAAGCTTACCTCCACATCACCTCTAACCAAATTGGGGTTGGCAATTGCTGCTTCTTCTCTCACGGGTTCACAAAGAGTATTAAGTGACGCTAATACATCCGTGCTCATTTTTGAACAAGTTGGCCTAATACTATCCACAATGACGCTATCATCCACAACGGCAGTATCTATAAAAACTGTTTCATCATCTTCTCCTAAATCTTCAGTTTCACCATAGCCAACTAACGTATCTTCAGCTTCTGCAGGATCGGACATTTGCTGGTTGTTAGTCTCAGCATTCACATCATCAATAATATTGTTTATATCATTCCCGGCTGCCTCTCCAATAGCATCATGCTCATCACCACAGCCACTTAGTCCAGGTCCAAAAGCTATACCCATAGCAACAACAAGAGCTGGTACAGTGGCAAAAGTGCGATTACGTCTCGATTCCATATTAATAGAGGTAAGAATTAAGTGCGACTATGATTTTAACATAAGGTAAGTAGTTGTCAAGAGAGAAGTGGTAAGAAGGCCCCAGTTTTTCCAGTTGTCTGCGAGAAAGAAGATTTAGTTGTCGAGGGGGGTCTTTTTGGCATCTGACGATTAATGGCTTCAGAGCGAATTTTATGAAAGAGATGAAAGAGTCGAGATTGAAAGTGAGGGCTTTGATTTTGAGAAAATTCTTGTAGTGCATCAGGACCCCTGAAATAAGTAAATAGGTAGACTTTTGAATCTTGATAAACGTGACAGTAGAGACGTTAA
>Ga0210044_10001014_pt1 | contig 42720 bp, 46 predicted proteins | sample CryGey13umfilter_2_FD_183959 | JGI IMG/M metagenome (GOLD analysis project Ga0210044, IMG submission 183959) | Groundwater microbial communities from aquifer in Utah, USA - Crystal Geyser 4/9/14 3 um filter (SPAdes) (version 2) | ecosystem: Environmental > Aquatic > Deep subsurface >... | reverse complement strand
ACCTCGTCGGGGAAATGCCGCAGCACGCTGCGAATCGGGTTCGGCGCCGCCTGCCCCAGTCCGCAGATCGAGGCGTCCTCCATGGCGCGGCTGAGTTCCTCCAGCAGCGCGCGATCCCACCTCGGCGCCGTCATCAGCTTGACGGCCTTCTCGCAACCCACGCGGCACGGCGTGCACTGGCCGCAGCTTTCATCCTCGAAGAACTTCAGCAGATTCAGCGCCACGTCCTTCATGCTGTCGCGGTCTGACAGCACCACCACCGCCGCCGAGCCGATGAAGCAGCCGTGCGGTTGCAGCGTGTCGAAGTCGAGCGGGATGTCGTCCATGCTTGCGGGCAGGATGCCGCCCGAGGCCCCGCCCGGCAGATAGGCCTTGAAGGCGTGCCCCTCGGCCATGCCGCCGCAGAAATCGTCGATCAGGCGGCGGATGGTGATCCCCGCCGGCGCCAGCTTGACCCCCGGCTCACGGACGCGGCCCGAGACCGAGAACGCGCGCAAGCCCTTGCGCCCGTTCTCGCCGTGGTCGCCAAAACACCCCGGCCCCTCGGCGGCGATGCGCGTGACCCAGCACAGCGTCTCGACATTGTGCACCAGCGTCGGGCGCCCGAACACGCCTGACTGCGCCACATAGGGCGGGCGATGGCGCGGCAGGCCGCGCTTGCCCTCGATCGATTCGATCATGGCGCTTTCCTCGCCGCAGATGTAGGCGCCCGCGCCGCGGCGAAGGTCGATATGGCCCGGCGCGACAAGGCCCTCCGCCTCAAGCCGCGCGATCTCGCGGCGCAGGATCGCCAGCACGGCGGGGTATTCGTCGCGCATGTAGATGAAGCAGCGCTCGGCGGCGATCACCTCGGCGGCGATCAGCATCCCCTCAAGGAACACATGCGGTTCGCGCTCCAGCCACCAGATGTCCTTGAACGTGCCGGGCTCGCCCTCATCACCGTTCACCGCCAGATAGCGCGGGCCTTGCGCCGCGCGCAAAAAGCCCCACTTGCGCCCCGCCGGAAACCCCGCCCCGCCCATGCCGCGCAGACCTGCGGCCTGCACCGCCTCCTGCACCGCGTCGCGGCTGATCTCGCCCGCGCGCAGCGCCTTGAGCGTCGCGTAGCCGCCGGCGGCGACATAGGCGTCGAAGTCCTGAAAGGCGGGCGTCGCCGCGTGGGTCTCACCGGCCGCCACCGCCGCCGCCACCTTTGCGGGCGTGGCGTGGCCGATATGGTTGTGGCCCACCTCCAGCACCGGCGCGGCGTCGCAGCGGCCCATGCACGGCGCGCGCAGCACCCGCACGTCCCCCGGCCCATAGGTCGCGGCGAGGTCGCGCAACAGCGCCTCGCCGCCCGCCAGCGCGCAGGAGATGCTGTCGCACACCCGGATGGTCAGCGCGGGCGGCGCGGCCTCGCCCTCGCGCACCACGTCGAAATGGGCGTAGAAGGTCGCGACTTCATAGACCTGCGCCTGCGACAGCCGCATCTCCTCGGCCAGCGCGCACAGATGCGCGGCGCTCAGATGGCCGTGGGCGTCCTGGATCAGGTGCAGGTGCTCGATCAGCAGATCGCGCCGCCGGGGGCGGTCGCCCAGCAGGCGGCGCACCTCGGCCAGCGCCGCGTCGTCGGGCTGACGGCCCTTGGGCTGGGTGCGGCCCTTGCCCTTGCCCGATTTCCATACGCCCGGCTTGTCGTCCAGCGGAGACATTGCGCCACCTCGCTCCAGTTTCTATCCTGTATCCTGCGCCGCCGCGCGCCGTCAGTCCGAGAGAGCGACCCCGTGAAAAGCCTGCTCCGCGCCGCCGCGCTCCTGCCCTGCCTCGCCCTCGCCGCGCCCGCCGCCGACCTGCAACCGGGCGACGAGGAGATACCGCTCAGCGAGTGGCGCGAGATGACCGAGGGTCGCACCGTGTGGTATTCGCTGAACGGCGTCCACTGGGGCAAGGAGTATTTTCACCCCGGCGGCGCCAGCGCGACCTTCGTCGGCGCCGAGGGGATGTGCGCCACCGCGCCTTGGGCCTATGCGGATGGCCTGTATTGCTTTTCCTATACGGGGATGGACTGTTTTCGCCACGTCCGCCGCGACGGCCAGCTTTTCGCCCTGCCGCTGTCGGACGGCGCGGCGCAGCAGATCGAACGGATCACCGACGGCCCGCTATCGTGCGAGCCGCCGCTGTCGAGCTAAGCCGCGCCGAAGACAGCCGTCACGGATGCACGATCATCCGCTTGTAGAGCCGCCATGTGGCGTGGCCCAGCACCGGCATCACCACGATCAGCCCCAGGAAGAACGGCGCCCACGACACCGCCAGCGCCACCGCCACGAACAGGCCCCACCCCGCCAGCGGCACAAGATTCTTGGCCACCGCCGACACCGACAGCGCCACGGCGGTCACCGGATCGACGTTTTTCTCCAGCATGTAGGGAAACGACACCACCGTGATCGAGAACACCACGAAGGCGAAGGCGGCGCCGACCGCGTTGCCGACCAGCAGGAAGCTGAAGCCGCGCGTGGTGGTGAACAGATCGGCCAGCAGCGCGTTTATCGGCAGCGGCGACAGGCCGTAGAACAGCGCATAGATCATCAGCGCCATCCGCAGCCAGACGAACAGCGCGAACAGCAGGATGAAGCCGAGAAAGAAGATATTCACGTTGGTCGTGGCGCGCTGGATGCTGAACAGGTCGCTCACGCCCACGCTGCGGCCCGCGTCGCGGCGGCGGCTGCCCTCGTAAAGCCCCATCGCGGCGAACGGCCCGATCAGCGCGAACCCCGCCAGCATCGGGAAGATCAGCACCACCATGTCGGCGCGCAGCGCCAGCCACAGCATCGCCATGCCGCCCAGCGCGAAGAAGGCGCCGATGGTCATGCCGAACGCGGGCATGGCGCGGAAATCGTCGGCGCCTTCGCGCAGCGCCATGGTGATGTCGTCAACCGTGATGCGCCTGATCTCCGAGGCGGGCGCGCGCGCGCCGCCTGCGCCGGACGCCGTCCCGCCTGTGTTCGCCTCCACACCCGCCATCGTCGTCTCCCCGCTTGTCTTGTCGCGACAGGATAACGGATAGGCGCGCGCCGCGCCATGCGCGTGACGCGCGCCCTTCGCCGCGCGCTCTGCGACGAATTGCGCCCCCGAGCGCGCCGGGTTAGCGTCATGGCCATGAAACGCCGCATCATCTTCGCGCTGTGCCTGGTCGCGGCGACCGCGTCGGCGCAGGAGACGCCGCAGGAAGCGCCGCAGGAAGAACCGCAGGAAGAACCGCGGGAAGCGCCATTGGGGGCGGCCGACTGGCGCGCCTACGCCGAGGGCTGGACGCTGCATTTCGAGGACGGCGGCGCGGCTTTCGGCGCCGAGACCTATCTGCCCGGCGACGCGGTGATCTGGAAACCCGAGGGCGGCGCCTGTTCGCACGGCTACTGGACCGAGGCGCAGGGGCGCATCTGCTTTCTGTATCAGGACAGCGTGGCCTGCTGGCGGATGTTTCGCGACGGCGACGGCGTGCTGGCGCGGCCCGCTGACGGCGGCGGGCCGTCGTTGCGCGTCGCCCGGCGCGACCGCGCGCCGCTGATGTGCCCTGAGACGCCCGCCGTGTGAACCCGCCGTGTGAACCGGGGTCTGTCGGGCGGCGATGGTTGGTCGGCGGCGCGTGGTCGGCGGCGGCTCAGAGCAGCTCGAACCCGTCGTCGCGCGCGCACGGGCGCAGCCCGGCCAGCCCGTCCGCCAGCCTGCGCACCTTGATCAGACGGCGCGCCGCCGCCGCGTCGATGGCGCCCAGGCCGTCGGCGGCCCGCGCCAGCGCGCCGATATAATCCGCCAGCCCGTCGATGTGCTGGATCAGCCGGTCAAGCTCCTGCAAGCCGCGCAGCTCCGCCAGATCGCGCGGGTTGGAGGTGGTGATGAGCGACCCCACCGCCGTCTCCACCGCCGTCGCCGCCGAACACAGCGCGCGCAGTTCGCGCGAGGCGTTGTTCAGCAGCTCCGCCACCGGCACATGCTCGGGGCCGCCGCGGTCGCGCGGGTCGGAAAGGATGCTCATCGCGCCAGCCTCCATCAGAACAGTTCGACCTCGCCCACCGGCGCGCGGGGCGCGGGCGGCGGCGGGGGCGGCGGCGGCGCGTCGGCCTGCAGCATGATCTGCCGCGCGCGGCCCGAGGCGGGCCAGTATTCGATCCGCCGCCCCTGAGCGCCGCCCACGCTGCCGCCCAGATAGGCGATGCCCTCATCGCGCAGGAATTTTTCGGCGAAGGCCACGTTGCGCGCGCCCACCGCGTAGCGGCCCGACATGAAGGCGCAGCCGCCGAACAGCTTGGCCTCCAGCCGGTCGCGGCGCGCGCCCTGTTTCAGCAGGCCGTTGACCAGCAGCTCCATCAGATGCACGCCATAGCGCTCCGCCTCGCCGCGCTTCGCCGCCTCGCCGCCGTCGGGCAGCAGAAAGTGGTTCATGCCGCCGACGCCCGCCTGCGGGTCGCGGATGCAGGCCGCGACGCAGGAGCCGAGCACGGTGGTCAGCACCATTTCGGGGTCGCGCGAGACGACCCATTCACCCTGGATCACCGTGATCCGCTGGCTGAGCGCGGCGGGCTGCATCAGTCCAGCGAGCCGACGATGGCCTCGATGCACGCCTTCATCTTGGGCGCGTCCACGGGCTTTTCCAGATAGTTGTTCATGCGAAACGCCTTGCCGCGCTCGATCAGCGTGGCGTCGCTGCGCCCGGTCACCAGGATGAAGCCGACCTGCGCGGTCGGCTCGTAGCCGCGCAGCTTCTCCAGCAGTTGCAGACCGTCGAGCTTGGGCATGTTCATGTCGGAGATCACCAGATGGCGCGGTTTTTTCGTCAGCCCGTGCAGGGCCTCCTCGCCGTTCTTGTAGATCTCGATGTTGCGCAGGCCGATCTCCTCAAGCGCCGCGACCAGCAGGCCGCGGCTCACCGAGGTGTCATCGACGACGGCGACCTCGAGCATTTCCTTCAGCGCCATCAGATCGCCTCCCTGACTGAAATTTCCGGTGTGAAGATCGCATCGGCGATGGCGCCGAGCGGTGTGGCGTGGTCCACGGCGCCGATCTCCAGCGCCGCGCGGGGCATCCCATAGACGGTGCTGCTGTCGCGGTCCTGCGCGATGGTGCGCCCGCCCGCCGCGCGGATTGCGCGCAGACCCTCGGCGCCGTCGCGCCCCATCCCGGTCAGCAGCGCCGCCACCACATGCGGAACGCCCGCCCGCGCGATCGAGGCGAAGGCGACATCGACCGAGGGGCGATGGCGGTTGACCGGCTCGGTGGGCGTCAGCCGCACGCGCCGCGCAGGGCTCCACTGCACCTCCAGATGCGCCGGACCGCCGGGGGCGACATAGACGCAGCCCCGCTCCAGCGGCGCGCCGTCCCAGGCCTCGCGCACCGTCGGCGCGCACAGGCTGTCGAGCCGCGCGGCGAAGCTGGCGGTGAACAGCGCGGGCATATGCTGCACCACCACCGTCGGCGGCGTGTCGGCGGGAAAGCGCGACAGCACGCGGACCAGCGCCTCGACGCCGCCGGTGGAGGCGCCGATGGCGATCAGGCTGACGCCCTGGGCGCCGCGCGCCAGCTGCGAAGGCGACGCCCCCGGCGAAGGCGCGGGCCGGGCGGGATGCGCGCGCCGCGCCGCGCCTGCGCGCCGCACCCGTTCACGCAGCGCGGAATAGCTCTCGGCCGGGCCGTTGCGCGCGTCCGCCACCAGAACCGGCGCGCCGCCCTCCGCCGCCGCGCGCTCCAGCAGCGCCCGGCCCCCGGGGTCGGCGGCGCTGGCGTAGAGCAGCACCACATCCGGCGCCAGCGCCGCGATCAGGTCCACGGCCTCGACGGCGGAGGCGCAGCGCGCCAGCACCTCGATCGCCGGATCGGCGCCGATGGCCGCCGCAGTGGCGCCGCCCGCCGCCGGGCCGTCCGCCACGAACAGGACGCGGACCGGGCGCTTCATCACGCCGCCCCGCTGCGGGTGTAGGCGGTCACGCCGTCGCTGAGCAGCAGCGCCGCCGCAGGCCCGCCGATCCGCTCGGAATGGCCGATGCACAGGCGGCCGCCCGGCGCCAGCAGCGCGGCGATGCGCGACCAGATCATGCATTGCGTCGGTTCGTCGAAATAGATCGCCACGTTGCGGCAGAACACCACGTCGAAGCGGCCCTTCATCGGCCAGTCGCCCATCAGGTTCAGTTCGCGAAAGCTGATGAGCTGTCGCAGCGCGGGCGCCGCCTCGGCCATGCCGCCTTCAACCTCCGCGAACCAGCGCCGCCGCAGCGGCTCGGGCGCGTCGCGCAGGGCCTCCGCCGGATAGCGCCCGGCGCGGCCCTCGGCCAGCACGCGGGGGTTGATGTCGGTGGCGAGGATCTTCACGTCGGCCTGCGCCGCCTCGGGCCAGGCCTCCAGCACGCACAGGGCGATGGAATAGGGCTCCATGCCGGTCGAGCAGCCCGCCGACCAGATCCGCACCCGCCCCCCCGCCTTCGCCCGCGCGATCAGCGGCGCCAGCGTCTTGCGGCGCAGGTCCTCGAAGTGGTGCGGCTCGCGGAAAAAGCGGGTGACGTTGGTGGTCAGCGCCGACAGCATGTGGCCGCGCTCCTCCGCCGCCGGGTCGGCGATCAGCGCGCAGTATTCCCTGAACGTGGTCATCCCCAGCGCGCGCACCCGCTTGGCCAGCCGGGAATACACCAGCGGCTCCTTGGCGCGCGGCATCTCGATCCCGGCCTCGGCGTGCAGCAATTTGGCGATCATGGAGAATTCCGCGTCCGAGAACGCGAATTCGCGCGGCGCCGCCTCGCGGGCGGCGTCGGCGGCGGCCATGGCCGCGACGTAGGGAGAGGCGAGGCTCACGCCGCCTCGCGCTGGTCGTGCGGCAGCACCTGATCCAGCTCGATCAGGCTGATCATGCGGCCCTCCATGGCGAACACGCCCTTGACGAACTGGCGCGTGGTCTCGGAGGCCACGTCGGGCGTGGGGCGCATCTGCTCGGGCGTCACCGTCAGGATGTCGGAGACCGCATCGACCAGCAGCCCCACCACCTGTTCGGCGATCTGCACCACGATGGTCACGTGCCGCTCGGTGGGCGCGGCGGCGCCCAGACCCAGCCGCGACGACAGATCGACGATCGGCAGCACCGCGCCGCGCAGGTTGATGACGCCCTGCACGAAGGCCGGCGCGTGCGGCAGGGTGGTGGCGGGCGTCCAGCCCCTGATTTCGCGCACCGCCATGATGTCCACGCAATATTCCTGCGCGCCGATGCGGAATGCGACCAGTTCGATGGGCGCGGCGGAGGTGGTGTCCCTGGTGTCGGTCATCGGGTTCATCCTGCTGCTGCGAGAAGGGGTTCGGAGGCGGCGCCGCGCGCGCGGGCGACCAGCGCATCCACGTCGAGGATCAGCGCCACGCGCCCGTCGCCGAGGATGGTGGCGGCGGCGACGCCCGGCACGCGGCCGTAGTTGGTCTCAAGGCTCTTGATGACGACCTGGCGCTGGTCCTGGATCGCATCGACGACCAGCGCGCTGCGCCCGCCGCCCTCGCTCTCGACCAGCAGCGCCACGCCCTTGTCGCCGCCGACCACGCGCCGGTGCGGGCGAAAGCCCAGTTCGGCGGCGGTGTCGATGATCGGCACGAAGCCGTCGCGGTCGGCGATCACGGCGTTGCTGGCGCCGAAGGCGCGCAACCGTCCTGCGTCGAGGCTCATGGTCTCGACGATGGCGCTGAGCGGCGCCACCAGCGTCTGGCCGTCCACCGTGACCACCATGCCGTCGAGCACCGCCAGCGTCAGCGGCAGCGACAGCGTGAACTCCGAGCCATGGCCACGCTTCGATTTCAGGAAGATCCGCCCGCTCAGCGCATGGATCGAGCGTTTCACAACATCCATGCCGACGCCCCGCCCGGAGATGGCGGAGATCTTTTCGGTGGTCGAAAAGCCGGGCAGGAAGATCAGGTTGTCGATCTCGCTTTCGGTCAGCTGGGCGTCGGCGGCGACCAGACCCTTGCCGATGGCGATGGCGCGCACCTTGTCACGGTTCACGCCCGCGCCGTCGTCGCTGATCTGGATCACCACGCGGCCCGAGCGGTGCGCGGCGGACAGGCGCACCACGCCCTCCTCGGGCTTGCCCGCGGCCAGCCGGTCGGCGGGGCTCTCCAACCCGTGGTCGATGGCGTTGCGGATCATGTGGGTGAGCGGGTCGGCGAGCCGCTCGACCACGGTCTTGTCCACCTCGGTCCACTCGCCCTCGGTGACCAGCCGCACCTTCTTGCCGGTGGCGTCGGCGACTTCGCGCACGATGCGGCTCATGCGCTGGAACAGCGGCTTGAGCGGCTGGGCGCGGATCGCCATCACGCTTTCCTGAATCTCGCGCGTCAGCTGGTCAAGCTCGTCCAGCCCGCCCGAGACCGCCGGATCGCGCGCGCCATCGGCGCCCTGCACCGCCTGCGCCAGCATCGCCTGATTGATCACCAGCTCGCCCACCAGGTTGATCAGCCGGTCCACCCGGTCGAGATCGACGCGGATCGTCGCGGGCGCCGCGGTGGCGGCGGCGCGCTGGGCGGCGGCCTCCTCCGCCGCGCGGGCGGGGTCGGCGGGTTTGGCTGCGGTCTTGTCGGCGGCGGGCGGGTCGGCGGCTGGCGCGGCTGCCGACGGATCGGCGGGCGCATCTTTCGGCGCCGGGCGCAGCGCGTTCAGGATCGCCGCCGGATCGGGCGCCGCCGCAGCGTGAGCGGCGGGCGCCGCGGCTTCAGCGGCGGGCGCGGCCTCGCGGCGGATCACGAGGTCGCAATCCTCCTCGCAGAACTCGAACACCTCGCGCGCCGCCTGTTCGTCGCGGTCGGTGACGATGTGAATGTCAAAGCCCAGATAGGCGCCGTGCGGGTCGAGCGCGTCGAGCAGCGGCGCCTCCGACAGATCGCAGGTCACGGTCATCGCGCCCAGCCGCTCAAGCTCACGCAGCAGCACCACCGCGTCGTTGGCCTTTTCGTAGAGCTCGACGCGCGGCCGGAACAGGATGCGCAGCGCGCCGCCGGCCTTTGCGTCTTCGGCGGCGGGCGCGGGCGCCAGCGACGGCAGCGCCATCGGCTGCGGGGTGAACGCCATCGGTTGCGGCGTAAACGCCATCGGCTGCGGCGTGAACGCCATCGGTTGCGGCGTAAACGCCATCGGTTGCGGCGCAAAGGCCATCGGTTGCGGCGCAAAGGCGGCGGGGGCGGGATCGGAGGCGGACACAGGCGCGGCGGGCGACGGCGCCTTTTCCTTGCCGCAGAACCCGGCGATCTCGTCGGCCAGCCCGCGCCACAGCGCCTCGTCCACGTCGTCGCCGTTGCGCGCCGCGCTCACCAGATCGGCGAGCACGTCGGAGGCCCGCAGCATCGCCTTCATCAGCGCGGGGCCAGCCTCCAGCCTGTCGCTGCGGATCTCGTCCAGCGCGGTCTCGAACACATGGGCGAAGCTGACCAGCGTGGTCAGCTTGAACGCCCCGGCGCCGCCCTTGACCGAATGCACCGCGCGAAACACCGCGTTGACCGTCTCGCTGTCGGTGGCGCCGTCCTGCATCTGCAACAGGCCGGTCTCCAGCTCGGCGAGCTGTTCGTCGCACTCCTCGAAAAAGGTCTGCCGAAGCTGGGCGAGCACGTCGTTCGACATCCGACCCTCCCCCTCAGGCCGCGACGCGGCGCACGACGTCCACCAGCCGGGTCTGCTCGAACGGCTTGGTGATCCAGCCGGTCGCCCCGGCGGCGCGGGCGCGGTTCTTCAGCGCGGCGTCGCTTTCGGTGGTCAGCACCAGGATCGGCACGCCCGCGAGGCGGCTGTCCCTGCGCACCGCCTCGATGAATCCGAAGCCGTCCATGTTGGGCATGTTGATGTCGGTCACGATCACGTCGGGCTTTTCGCCCTTCAGCGCCTCCAGCCCCAGCAGGCCGTCGGCGGCCTGGATCACGCGATAGCCGCTGTCCTCCAGCGTCACGCGCAGCATGTCCCGCATGGTGCGGCTGTCGTCCACGGTGAGAACGGTCTGGGTCATGCGGCTGCGTCTCCGTCGGTCAGGCTGTCAGGCGTCAGGCCCATCAGGCGCAGCGCCTCGGCAAGCTCGGGGGATGGCTCGATCAGGGTGAGCCGGGCCTTGTCGGCGCGCCAGGTGGCGGCGGCCGACAGCAGCACTTGCGCGCACTGGCCGCCCAGCCGCTTCACCTGCGCCGCGTTGATCTCGACCGGGCCGCCGCGCAGCGAGCGCAGGCTGTCCAGCAGGCCGGGCGCGGCGGCGGCGTCGAGCGACTCGGGCAGCGCGAAGACGCGCGGGACGGCGACAGATGCGGCGGCGGATGCGGCGGAAGGTTTGGCGCGCGCCATCTCAGAACTCCTCCCAGCCGGCGTCGGCGGCCCCGCCCGCCGCCTTGCGCGGCGGCGGCGGCGCGGCGCGGCGCGCGGGCGCGGGCATGGCTGCGGCGGGCTTGCGCGCGGCGGCGCGCAGCGGCGTGACGGTGGCGGCGGGCTTTGCGGGCGCGGCCCTTGGCGCGGGCGCCGAGGCGGAGGCCGGACGCGCGCGGGTGCGGAAGGCGCCGACAAGGCGGGCGAACTCGTCGGTCTGCGCCGACAGCGCGCGCACCGAGGCGGTGACCTCCTCGACCATCGCGGCGTTCTGCTGCGTGATCTGATCCATCTGGCCGACCGCGCCGCTGACCTCCTGCAGACCGGTCGCCTGGTCCTGCGCGCTGCCGGCGATGTCGTCCACGGCGGCGTTGATCTCGGCGACGCCCGCGATGATGCGCTCCAGCGCCGCGCCCGCCCCGCCGACCAGCTTGACGCCGTGCTCGACCTGCCCCTTGGAGGACATGATCAGGCCCTTGATCTGCTTGGCGGCGTCGGCGGAGCGCTGCGCCAGCGCGCGCACCTCCGAGGCGACCACGGCGAAGCCGCGGCCCGCCTCGCCCGCCCGCGCCGCCTCGACGCCCGCGTTCAGCGCCAGCAGGTTGGTCTGGAACGCGATCTCGTCGATCACGCCGATGATCTGGCCGATCTTCTCCGACGAGCTTTCGATCTCGCTCATGGCGCCGACCGCGTCGCGCACCACGGCGCCGCCGCTCTCGGCCTCGCTTTTCGCCCGCGCCACCACCTGCCGCGCGTGGGCGGCGCCGTCGGCGGTCTTGCGGGTGGTCGATGCGATCTCCTCGATGGCGGCGGCGGACTCTTCGAGGCTCGCCGCCTGGCTCTCGGTGCGCTGCGACAGGTCGTCGGAGGCGGCGGAGATGTCGCCCGCCGCGCCGCGCACCGTCTCGGCGTTGGCGGTGATCTGGCCCAGCGCCGCCTCCAGCGCCTCGAAGGCGGCGTTGAGATCGTCGCGCAGCTTCAGATACTCGGGCGGGAAGGTCGCGCTGACGCGATGGGTCAGGTCGCCCTCGGCCATGCGCGACAGCGCGACCGCCAGTTCGCTGACCACATGGGCCTGCGCCTGGGCGGCGGCGGCGCGCTCGGCCTCCACCGTCTTGCGCTCCTCCTCCTGCGCCACGCGGGCCTGCGCGGCGTCGCGCTCCAGCTCGTCGCGTTCGATGGCGGCGACGCGGAACCGCTCGACGGCCTCCGCCATGCGGCCCATCTCGTCGCTGCGGCCCTCGCACCCCGTGGTCACGGTCTTGTCGCCGGCCGCCAGCCTGCCCATCGCCGCCGTGATCGCCGCGATCGGGCCGGTCACGCTGCGGGAGAGGAAAAGAACCACGACGCCGGCGACCGCGGCCGCGATCAGCAACCCGGTCAGCGCGGCGGTCCAGCCCTCGTCGGCGGCGGCGGCGGCGATGTATTCCATGTCCCACGCCACCGCCAGCCTGCCGAACTCGCCGATCGGCGCGGCGACCAGCACATGCTCATCGGTGGCGTAGGCGACCGTCTCGGCCGCCGACCCCAGTCGGCCCAGCGCCTCGGTGACCTCCGGCTCGACGACGTTATCGGGATACAGACGGAACGTGGCGCCCTCGCGGTCGAGCACCATGATATGCGCGACATGGTTGCCGGGGCGGGCGAGGATGCGGTCCATCACGCCCTGCACCACTTCGGTCTTGCCCCATTTCATGCCGCCGGTCATCTGCTCGGCCATCAGATCGGCGATGACCGCATTCGCGCTCACCGCCTCCTCAATCACCGAGCCGCGCAGCGCGTTCACCTGAAGCGCCACCAGCAGCGCGATGCCCAGCAGCACCGGGGCGACGGTGATCAGCGCCGCCTTGCGCGCCAGCGACGCGCCGAAGCCCTTGCGGGCGGGGCTGGCTGCAGCCGTTTTCGTCTCGACAGTCATGCGGCGCGTCTCCTCGCAAGGCGTGGCGGTTACTGGACCAGCAGATCGACGTTGAAGCCGACCGTGACCGCGCCGATGGCGGCGCCGGTGGCGGAATCGACCAGCGTGAAGCTCGCCTGGCTCTGCATGGTCTGGGTCGACTCGTCGAACTCGACGTCGTCCACGAACAGCGCGGACGGCCCGGCGCCATAGGATTTCTGGAACTTCGCCTCGTCGCCCTGCCAGTAGTCGGAGGTGCGCTCGCTCTGGCCCACGTTCAGGCCCAGATGGTCCATGACGAAGATCTCGGTCACCAGCCCGCCGTGCTTCGCCTGCACGTCCTTGAGATAGGCCGAGATGGCGTTGGCCATGGTCTCCTGGATCATCGGCCCGTCGCCGGCCTTGATCTCGGCGCGCCATTGCAGGTCCATCGCGTCCACCGCCGCCTGATCGAGCGCGGCGTGCTGGGCGTTCTGCTCGCGGATCGCGGCCAGCACCACCGGCGCGGCGATCTCGGCCTTCAGGCCGCCCGCGACCAGCTTTTCGATCGCCGAGACGTAATCGGTGGAGGCGAAGGACGGCGCCGCCATCAGCAGGGCGACGGTCGAGGCGAGGATCTTCTTCATCGGAAACACTCCTTTGATACTGAGAAACAAGGGCGGCGCGCCTATTCGGCGGCCATCATGCGCGGCGCGCCCGCGCGCGCCGTGGCGGCCCGGCGGTCAAGCCGGAACACATCGACAATCTCGGCCAGCTGGGTCGCCTGCCCGTCCAGCATCCGCGCGGCGGCGGCGCTCTGTTCGGCCAGCCCGGCGTTCTGCTGGGTCAACTCGTCCATGCGCATCACGGCGGTCGAGATCTCCTCGACGCCGGAGCTTTGCTCGCGGCTGGCGGCGGAGATCTCGCCGATGCTCTCGGCCAGCTCCGCGATGGACGCGGCGATGCTGTCCAGCGACTGCCCGGTGCGCTGCACCAGATCGACGCCCTGCGTCACATGGGTCGCGCTCTCCGAGATCAGCCCCTTGATGTCGCGCGCGGCCTCGGCCGAGCGCTGCGCCAGCGTGCGCACCTCCGAGGCGACCACCGCGAAGCCGCGGCCCGCCTCGCCCGCGCGCGCCGCCTCGACCGAGGCGTTCAGCGCCAGCAGGTTGGTCTGAAACGCGATGCTGTCGATCAGCGTGGTGATATCGGCGATGCGGACCGAGCTTTTCTCGATCAGGTCCATGGCCGACACCGCCTGCGCCACCACCGCCTTGCCCTCGCCCGCGCGCGTCGAGGCGTCGCGCGCCTGGGCGTTGGAGCGCACGGCGTTCTCGGCGTTGGATTTCACGGTGGAGGCCATCTCCTCCATGGTCGCCGCCGTCTGCTCCAGCGAGGCGGCCTGGCTTTCGGCGCGGCTCGACAACTCCTGCGAGCCTTCGGCGATCTCGGCGGTCGAGCCGCGCAGCGCCTCGCCGGTCTCCTTGATCTGGCCGACCAGCGACGAAAGCTTGTCGATGGTGCCGTTGACCGAACCGGCCAGCGTGGCGAAAACGCCCTCATAGGCCCCGTTCATGCGGTGGGTCAGGTCGCCCTGCGCCATCGCCGCCATCACGCCGTCGATCTCACGCATATAGCCGTCGAGACTGCCGTAAACCGCATACAGCGCCGAGGCGACGGCGCGGGTTTCCGGCGTCAGGTCGTCCATGGCGATACGCTGCACGAAGTCGCCCTTCAGCGCGGCGTTGATCACGGTGGCGATCTTGTCGGCGGAGCGCAGGGCGTCGGTCTTTTCCAGCCACTCCACCACATAGCCGGTCTTGGCGCCCGCAGCGTCGCGAATCGCGGTGACGCGCAGCTCGAAGAAACGGTCGTCGAAGTCGATCTTCGCGACCATGGTGCGCTCAAGCCGCTTGAGCATGGCGCGGTTGTGGTCGGGCGCCTTGTGAAACACGTCGATGTTCTTGCCGCGCAGGCTGGTCACGTCCACCGGCTGCGGACGCGACGCCCAGAAGTCGCGCGACTGCGCCAGCGACCGCTCCAGCGCCGGCATGACATAGGTGATGGTCAGATCGGCGTCGGCGATCATGATATTGGCCGAGGCATTGTCGAGCGCGGCGCGGTTGCGCGCGGCGTCCACCAGCGTCCGGTCCAGCGCGGCGAGGCTGCGGCCATGCCGCCAGAGCGCCGCGCCGACGCCAAGCGCCGCCGCCAGCGCGACGACCGACGCGCCCGCCGCCAGCGACGACCCCGACGCCTGCGCCGCCGCGCGCACGGTTTCGCCCGCCGCCAGCGCCATCGCCAGCGCGCTGAACCCGATGCCCATGGTCATCGTCCGCGCAAAACCGGCGGACGTGGATTTCTCGCTCGTGACGGCTTTGGTGGACGCAGCGCCCATACCCACACTCCCTGCGCAATCGGATACGAGGGCGATTAGGGGCGGCGGGGCTGAACGGGTGGTTAAGCGCGCGGGGCGCCGGTCACGGCAAAATGCGCGCGATTAACGGTAAATTGCGGCAGGCGCCCGGTCAGAGCGCGCGATAGACGAAGCCGTCGCCGTGCGCGTCGCCCTCCGCCAGCGCCGCGGCCCTGATCGCGCCGTGGTTGGGCGCCTTGGAGCACACCGGATCGACCGTTCCCGCGTCGCCGCTCCAGGCGAACGCCTGACAGCGGCAGCCGCCCCAGTCCTTTGTGCGGCGGTCGCAGCTTTTGCAGGGATCGGGCATCCAGTGCGTGCCGCGATAGGCGGTGAAGGCCGCGCCGTCGCGCCAGATGTCGGCGAGCGGACGGTCGCGAATCGTCTCGAACGTGAGGTTTGTGATCGTTTCCGCCGCGTGGCACGGCAGCACCTTGCCGGTGGGCGTCACGTTCAGCCCCACCCTGCCCCAGCCGCCCATGCAGGGTTTTGGGAACCGCGCCAGATGGTCGGGCGTCACATAGTCGATGGCCATCACGCCCATCAGCCGCTGCGTCGCCTCTGCGGCGATCTCTCCGGCGCGCTTCACCTGTTCGGCGGTCGGCATCAGCGCGGCGCGGTTGCGATAGGCCCAGCCGTGATACTGGGTATGGGCGATCTCCAGCCGCCGCGCGCCCAGCCGCAGCGCAAGGTCGATGGTCTCCTCCAGCCGGTCGAGGTTCTGGCGGTGCATCACCGCGTTGACCGTCAGCGGCACGCCTGCCGCGGCCACCCATTCAGCGACCCGCATCTTGGCGTCGAAGCCGCCCGCGTAGCCGCCGATCCGGTCGGCGCTGGCGGCGTCCACGCCCTGAATCGACAGCTGCACATGGTCCAGCCCGCGCGCGACCAGATCGTGAAACACCGTCTCGGTCAGCCCGACGCCGGAGGTGATCAGGTTGGCGTAGAGGTCGGCGTCGCGCGCCGCGCTCACGATCTCGGGCAGGTCGCGCCGCGCCGCAGGCTCGCCGCCCGACAGATGCGCCTGAAGCACGCCCATCGCGGCGGCCTGCGCGAACACGTCGCGCCATTCGTCGGTCGAAAGCTCGCCCGAGCGGCGCACGAGGTCGAGCGGGTTGGAGCAATACGGGCATTTCAGCGGGCAGCGGTGCGTAAGCTCCGCCAGCATCGCCATCGGCGGCGGCGCGGCGTCGAGCGCCGCCTCGTCCGCTGGCCGCGCGTCGATCACGCCGTCGTCAGGCATCTCACCTCCACCAGACGGCGGTTGATCAGCGCGGTGAGGAATTTCCGCGCGTCCGTCGCGATCCGCTCCGGCGGCGCGGCGAACGTCGCCGCCAGCGCGCGGGCCACGTCCTCAAGGCTGCGCCGTCCGTCGAGCGCCTTCAGGATCGCCGCGCCGGAGGCGTCGAGCTTCAGCGCCCGCTCCGGCCCCAGCAGGAACCACGCCGCGCGCACCGGGCACCAGCGCAGCCGCACGCCGCGCGGCAGGAACGGCGTATCCGTGTCGGCGAGCGCCTCCGTCACGCCGCCCGCTCCGCCAGCGCCAAACCCGGCGCCCATGCCCCCGGCGCGGGCGCGCCGTTGACATAGACATGCTGGATCGCGTCGAGCTGGCTCCACAGCATCGCGCATTTGAAGCGCAGCGCGTCGAGCGCGGCGGCCTGCGTCTCGGGCGTGGTCGCGTGGCGCTTGACATACTCCAGCGCGAAATCGGCGTCGCGCGGCGCCTCGGTCAGCCGGTGCTCGAAATAGCGCAGGATATCCTTGCTGATGAAATCGTAGTGCGCCAGCATCCCCTTGACGCGAATGGCGATGATCATCGGCGAGAACATCTCGGTCAGCGACGAGGCGATGGCCTCCAGCACCGTGCGCTGGCTCACGAAGCCGACATAGGCCTCGCAGGCGAAGCGCACCGCAGGCAGCGCGCCCTGCATCGAGGTGACATACCCGCGCTCCAGCCCCAGCCCGTCGGTCAGCGCCAGCCACCGGCGCAGGCCGCCCTCGGGGTGGTCGTCGATCTCGCCGTCATGGTCCACGATGCGCTGGCGCCAGATGCGCCGCGTCACGGTGTCCTCGATCCGCCCCAGAATCGCGGCGTCCTTGTGCGGGATGATGCGCTGATAGCAATAGCGGTTCAGCGCCCAGGCGCGCACCTGATCGATCGAGCAGCGCCCCTCATGCAGCATCGTGTGGAACGGGTGCAGGTGATGATAGCGCTCGGCGCCGATCTGGCGCAGCGCGGCCTCCATCTCATCGGGCGTCAGCGTCCTTGCGGCGCTCATAGCGTGATCTCCATGCCGTCGCGGCCCACCTCCCAGCCCGCCGCCTCGACCGTGGCGCGCTCGGGGCTGGCGGGGTTCCAGACCGGATTGGTGTTGTTGATGTGGACATAGACCTTGCGCGCCACGTCCAGCGGCGCGAAGGCGGCCAGCGAGCCCTCCGGGCCCGCCATCGCCATGTGCCCCATGCGCCGCCCGGTCTTGGTTCCGACGCCGAGGCGGATCATCTCGTCGTCGTGAAACACGGTGCCGTCGAAGAACGCCAGCGCCGCGCCGCGCAGCCGCTCGGCCAGTTCCGGCGTCATCCGCGCGCAGCCGGGGATGTAGAACGCCGCCGCGCCGCCTGCGCTGAGGCGCACGCCTGCGGTCTGTTCGCCCATCAGATCGGTCTCGACGGTCTCGCCTTCCAGAAACAGCGGAACCTTGCCGGGCACGGCGAACAACTCGACGCTGAGGCCGGGCGTGACCTCCACCGCCTCATCGAGCGCCAGCCGCCGCCGCCGCACCAGGGCGGGGTTCAGCGCGTCAAAAATCGGGTTGGCGGCGAGGATTTCCGCGATCGCGTCGGTGGTCCACAGGTCGAACGCCTGCGATTCGCGCAAGCTGAGCAGACCGGCCACATGGTCTATGTCGGCGTTGGTGATCACCACCGCCGCAATTGGGGAGTTGCGCAGGCCCGACTCGCCCGCGTCGCGCGGATGAAGCTGCGGGCGCGCCATGATCTGGGCGCGGATGTCTGGCGAGGCGTTCAGCACCACCCAGCGCGCGCCGTCCACCGAGACGGCGAGCGAGGATTGCGTGGCGGCGTCAAGCCGCGCGCCACGCCCCCAGAACCCCGCGCTGTTGGGCGCGGCGCAGTTCCACTGCGGCAGACCGCCGCCAGCGGCGGCGCCGAGGATGAGGGCGCGCAGCGCCACGGCTCCGCGCCCGGTCGATCAGAACAGGTCGCCGCCCTCTTCCTCGGCGGGGAAATACATGTTGATTTCCATGCCGCAGGTGACTTCTTCGATCTCGGGAGCAGTCCAGGCCATCGTATTCCTCCGGGCTGATGGTTGGGCGCCCGCTCAGGCGAGCGCCACCTGTCACCCAATCGCCACGCGGCCCTGCGGTCAAGGCTGACGTCGCGGAAGCGGCTGTTTTCTCATAATGTGAGAAGATGCACTCAGGCGCAACAAACCGCATGGCGCGACTGTGACGATATCACATTTGTTACAGGCGTGCGCGCCCATACTGTGCTAACGTCAGCGCACCGTCACAAGCCGCCGGGGAAGCGGCGCAGGAGAAACGTCCATGTCACGACCCGCCATGTCCAGCCCCATCGCCGCCGCCATCTGTCTCGCGCTGCTCGCAGCGCCGCTATCGGCGCAGGAGGCGACGCAACAGGCGACGCAACAGGCGACGCTCGACCAGCGCGGCAATCCCGAGATCGCCGGCGAGACATGGCCCGATCTGCGCCAGCTGATCTACTCGCAGCGCCCCGTGCATGACGGCGCGCATTTCATGGCGCTGGAGGCCCCCTATCGCGCCCATGACGCGGCGGTGGTGCCGATCGAGATCGCCATCGCGCCGCCGCCGGGGCGCAAGCTGACGCGGTTCTCGGTGATCATCGACGAGAATCCGGCGCCGGTCGCCGCCGTGGTCGATGTCGGCCCGTCGCTGGGCCGCGACATCCGCATGTCCACCCGTATCCGCATCGAATCCTATTCCAACGTGCGCATCGTGGCGGAGCTTGACGACGGCGCGCTCTATCAGACCGCGCGCTATGTGAAGGCCTCGGGCGGCTGCGCGGCGCCCGCGCTGAAGGACGCCGACGCGGCGCTGGCTGCGGCGGGGCAGATGCGGCTGCGGGTGTTCGGCGCGCGGGAGGGCGCGGCGCTCGACCACGCCGAGGCGCAGGTGATGGTGCGCCATCCGCAGTATTCCGGCTTTCAGATCGACCAGGTGTCGCTGCTGCCGGTGCCCGCCTATTTCGTCGAGGAACTGGAGCTGACCCAGGGCGAGGAGCTGGTGTTCCGCGTCGAAGGCGGCATCTCGCTGAGCGAGGACCCCAGCATCCGCTTCAGCTTCACCCCCAACGGCGCCGAGCGATTCGTGGTGCGCGCGGTGGACACCAACGGCGAGGAATTTCTCGGCAGCTTCCCCGCAGCGGCGCAGGGTTAGCCGATCCGCCCAAGCGCCGGGAACGATTCCAGCAGCCAGAACGCCAGCATCTCGAACTGGCCGGTCGCCATCAGCAGTCCGACGGCGACCAGCATCCCGCCCATCGCCGCCTCGACCTTGCCCATGTGGCGGCGAAAGCCGCGCATGAAGCGCATGAACGGGCGCACGAACAGCGCCGCCAGCAGGAACGGCAGACCCAGCCCTGCGGCGTAGAAGCCCAGCATCGCCACGCCGCGCCCTATGGTCTCCTGCTGACCCGCCAGCGCCAGGATCGTGCCGAGAATCGGGCCGATGCACGGCGTCCAGCCGAAGGCGAAGGCCAGCCCGATCACATAGGCGCCGATCAGCCCGCCGCCGCCGCGCCCCGCCTCGAAGCGCGCCTCGCGGTAGAGAAACGGGATGTGGTCGTGGCCGGAGAACTGCAGCGCCGCGCCCAGCGCGACCAGCGCGCCCAGCGTCACCGCGTTCTCGGCGAGCGCGCCCGCCAGATCGCCGCCCTGCAGCAGCACCGCCAGCGCCCAGAGGCCCAGCATGATCGCGACCGTCACGAGAGACCGCTTCAACCCGATGAAATGCTGACCCAGCACATAGATGATCAGCCCGGAGATCTGCGCGAACAGATACTTGTTCTGCAACAGCACCTGCCCCACCGCCGACGCCGTGGCGCCCAGCGCGATGAACACCGTCGCCAACCCCAGCACAAAGAACGCCGCCGAGGTGAACACCCGGCGCGTCACCGCGTCCTGCGACAGCGCGTAGGCCAGAATCCCCACGCTGCCGGCCATCGCCACGCCGCTGACAACGCCCATCTCGCCGCCGGTGACGATCAGCTGGCCAAAGGCGAGCGCCATCAGCGCCAGCGCCAGCAGCGCGAGGCGGCTCAGCAGCCGCTCCTGCCGCGTCGGGTCGGTCATCTGCTCGATGGTCTGGCCGCTGAGATAGGCCATGTAGGGCGGCGCCAGCGGCAGCACGCAGGGCGACAAAAAGCTCAGAACGCCGCCTGCGAAAGCCAGCATCACGCCCAGTTCACCGCCACCCATGCGCCGCTCCCCACACTATGCCTAGTCAGATAGGCGCGCGCGCGCCCAAGGTCGAGGGCGGCGCGGTCACGATCGCGCGTCGCGCCGCGCGCGCAAGCCATGCAGACACGCCGGGCGCGCAAGCCTTGGAAACACGCCGCGCGAAGCCCCTGAACACCGCCTAGGGCGCGCCCGCCGCCAGCCACGCCACCACGTCCTCAACCTCCTGCGCCGACAGCAGGGGCGCCGCCGCGACCTCGTCGGTCCCGGCGTCGTGGAAGGCGTGGCCCGCGATCTCCGGCCGCGCGATGGCGAGGTTGACCACCGCCAGCCGCAGCGCGCCCGCGTCCCGCCCCTGGACGAGCGCCGACAGCGCCGCCGCCGCCCCGTCGCCGCCATGACACGCCGCACACTGCGCCCCGGCCAGGCCCGCGCCGCGCGCAGGGTCGGCGGGCGCGGGCGTCAGCGGCTCGGGGATCGTCGCGGCGTCATGGACCATGTAGGCGACCAGCGCGGGCGCCGCCGCCAGCGCGGGCGCGGCGAGCGCGGCGAGGACAAGCGAGAGGATCGGACGCATCGCGCGCTCCCGGACAGTGCGCCCCACCGCTATCTCCCAGGGCGCGCCACCGCAACCGTCATGCAGCCATCCGCCGCGCCGCAAACCGCTTGCTGCGCCGCGCGCCGCCGCCTAGACCGTTGCGCATGAACGACGAACCCGTGACCGACCTCGACGCGCGCGGCCTGTTGTGCCCGCTGCCGGTGCTGAAGGCGCGCAAGCGGCTGCAGGCGCTGGCGCCCGGCGCGCTGTTGCGCGTGCTGGCCGACGACCCCGCCGCCGTGATCGACATGCCGCATTTCTGCGCCGAGGCGGGGCACACGCTGCTCTCCCAGACGCAGGCCGAAGGCGCGTCGGCCTATCTGATCCGAAAACGCCCCGCCTGAGAAACGCCCGGCCTGAGAAACGCCCGGCCAAAGAGCAGCCCGGCCTGACGGCTCAGGGTTGCGCGCGGGCGCGCAGATAGGCCTCGCAGGGGTCTTCGCGCGGCGCGGCGGCGGTGAACCAGACGTAATCGGCGACGGCGCCGCCCTCCGCCCCGCGCGTGACATAGGCGCGCCAATCGTCGCGCCCCTCCGCGACCTCGGCCATCATCACCGAGACGACCGACAGCTCCGGCGCGGCCTCGGCCAGATAGCGCGGCGCGCCGCGATCGGTGCGCGCATGGCCGTTGCCGGTGATCATCACCACGGCGCCGTCATCGGCCAGCGCGCGCCCGCGCAGCGCCGCGTCCGCCAGCGCCGCGTCGCGCAGCCGCTGCGCCTCGACCATGCGCCCGGCCACGTCCTGCGGCAGCGCGCCGCAATGGGCGTCGATCTGCTCGGCGGCGGCGTCCTGCGCCTGCGCCGCCGTAAGCGCGCGGTCCAGGCCATAGCGCGCCACGGCGGCGCCCAGCGCGGCGCGGCCAGCCGCCGCCGCCCCATCGCGCATCGCGGCGCCAGATGCCTCGCGCCCGATCAGCGCCCCGGTCACGACCGCGCCGGGCGCGGCCTCAAGGATCGGCGCGTAGAGATCGAACGCGGGCCAGCCGCTGTTCTCCCAGTCCAGCGCCGCGCCCAGCGCGGCGCGCGAGGCGCCCTCGGCGCGCAGCCGCGCCAGCGCGTTCTCGCGGTCGCGCCCGATCATCTCGAAGGCCAGCGCGCCGGGCGCGAGCGCCGCCGTCAGCCAGGCCTGCGCGGCGTGATGCTCGGCGTTGTCATGGGTCTCGCCGATGATCGCCACATCGGCGGCGGCCAGCGCCCCGGCCAGCGCGTCGGGCGTCATCGCCGCGCCGTCGCTCACCCGCAGGATGGCGCCCGCCAGCGGATGCGCGGAGGCGTCGGTGGCGGGCGTCGGCGGCGCGGCGAACGCGGCGCCGCTCCAGATGAGCGCAATCAGCGGCGTCAGGCGCATGGGCTTTCTCCTCTGTCGCATCTCAACGTAGCGCGCGGCGGGCGCGGCGCAATCGCGGTTGGCGCTGGCGCGCCCCATCGCCTATATGAAACGGACCGATGGCATTGAAAGGCGCGTCAGCGATGGGCGGACGATACCTGCGCGTGCTGGCCTATGGCGCATTGGCGCTGCTGGTGAGCCTGACCGCGTGTCAGGCGGTGTTCGCGGCGCCCGCCGCGAACGGGGCGCCAGCCATGATTTACCCACGATGAGCGGCGCGCGGCGGTTCGGCGGGCCGCATTCGCCCAATGCGCAAGGGGCGGCGCAAGGGGCCGCGTCGCCCAGAGCGGGCGCGCAGGTCTCTCCCGCGCGCGGCGGCTGGGCGGGGCGGCGCGCCGCGTCGGTGTCGCTGCGCGCGCTGGGGCTGTTCCTGTTTCCCACCCCGCTGCTGATCGCGGCCGTGGTCGCGCTGACCGCAGGCGACGCGGCGCGCATGGCGGGATTGCTGGGCGCCTTCGCCGCGCTGATCCTCGGCGCCGGGCTGACGCGCACCGGGCTGGCCGCCGCCGACGCCTATGAGGCGCGCGCCGTGGCCAAGCCGCCCGCGTTTCCGCGAAAACTGTTCGGCGCGGCGTTCACCGCGCTGGGCGTCGGCGCCGCCGCGCTGCTGGGCGGCGGCGCGCCTGCGTCGGCGCTGATCTTCGCGGCGCTGGCCACGCTGCTGCATGTGGCGGCTTTCGGCGCCGATCCGATGCGCGCCAAGGGCGTGGACGGCCTGAGCGGCGAGGCGCTCGACGCCGCCGTGACGCGGATCGACACCGCGCGCGAGCTGATCGCCGACATGACCCGCGCCGCCGACAGCCTTGGCGACCGCGCGCTGTCGGGCCGGGTGCGCGCGCTGGCCGACAGCGCCGCCGCCGTGATCGCAAGACTTGAACAGAACCCCGGCGAGATGCGCCGCGCGCGGCGCTTTCTGGCGGTGTATCTGGTGGGCGCGCGCGACGCGACCGTGAAGTTCGCGCAGGCCGAAAAGCCGGACGCGGCGGCCTATGGCGCGCTGCTCGACGATCTGGAGACGCATTTCGCCCGCCACCGCGAGACGCTGATGGTCGAGAGCGCCGCCGACCTTGACGTGGAGATCGCGGTGCTGCGCGATCGCTTGAAGATGGAAGGCGTCTGAGACGCCGATTGCAGGGAGAGCATTGATGCCCGACGACATTCGCGCCAAGGCCGAAACCGCGCTCGCCGACGCCGACGCGCTGGCGCCGCTGCCCGAGGTGAGCGGCGCGCTGGTGACGCTGGAGCAGGCGGCGCCGGAAGCGCGCGCCGACATCGAGGCGCGCATGGCCGAGCTGGACATGGCCAACACCCAGTCGATCATCACCTTCGGCTCGCGCGCGCAGGCGGAGCTGACCGCGATCTCCAACGAGATGCTCGACGGCGTGCGCAACAAGGACACCGGCCCGGCCGGCGACGCGCTGGGCCGCATGGTCAGCTCGATTCGCGGCTTCGACGTCTCGGAGCTCGACCCCGCCCGCAAGCAGAGCTGGTGGGAGCGGCTCTTGGGCCGCATGACCCCGGTCGCCGAATTCATCGCGCAATACGAAGGCGTGCGCACCCAGATCGACAAGATCGCCGACGACCTGCTGGGCCATGAGACGGTGCTGCTCAAGGACATCAAGTTCCTCGACCGGCTCTATGAAAAGACCCTTGGCTTCTACGACGAGATCGGCCTCTACATCGCTGCGGGCGAGGCCAAACTGGCGGAGATGGATGGCGCGACGATCCCCGCCAAGGAGGCCGAGGTCGCCGCCGCGCCCGAGGGCGAGGCGGTCATCACCGCCCAGCAGTTGCGCGACCTGCGCGCCGCGCGCGACGATCTGGAGCGCCGGGTGCACGACATGCGGCTGACCCGTCAGGTCACCATGCAGTCGCTGCCCTCGATCCGGCTGGTGCAGGAGAACGACAAGTCGCTGGTGGGCAAGATCAAGTCCACCCTCGTCAACACCATCCCGCTGTGGGAGACGCAGCTGGCGCAGGCCGTCACCATCGCCCGCTCGCGCGACGCGGCCAGGGCGGTGAAGGGCGCGACCGACCTCACCAACGAATTGCTCACCAAGAACGCGGAGAATCTCCAGATGGCCAACCGCGAAATTCGCAAGGAAATGGAGCGCGGCGTTTTCGACATCGAGGCGGTGAAGCAGGCCAACGACCGCCTGATCGCCACCATCAACGAAAGCCTGACCATCGCCGACGAGGGCAAGGCCAGGCGCGCGGCGGCGGAGAAGGAACTGGTCAAGATGGAGGCCGAACTGAAGCAGACGCTGGCAGCCGCCAAGGCGAAGGCCACCGGAACCGGCGACACGATCGCCACTTCGGTCAACTGAGGCGCGTCGCGCCCCTCGCGCTGGCGGCGCTGGCGCTGCTGGCCGCCTGCTCGGTGGAGCGGGAGGCGGCGCGCAGCTATGCCGAAGTCACCGGCGCGGTGCAGGCGGCGGGGGGGATGCGCACCGAGCGCGCCCCCGCCGACGCGCCGTTCGGCGCCGCCGATCTGGCGCGCAACTTCGAGCGCATCGTGTTCTTCACCGAATTCACCCTCGAAGACGGCGTGCTGGCCCCGCGCGAGGCCGAGACCCGGCTGCTGAAATGGGAGACGCCGATCCGGTATCGGCTGGTCGGCGACGCGGTGACGCTGGACGACATCGACGCCCACGCCGCGCTTGCGCGCAGGCTGTCGGCGGCGAGCGGCCTGTCGATCCGGCGCGCCGGGCCGGATGAGGACGACAACATGCTGATCCTGATCCTGTCGCGCGCGGCGCGCAGGCAGGCGGCGGATTTTCTGGAGGCCGCCAACGCCCCGTCCCGCGCCGGCCTGCTCTACCGGCTGCGCGGCGACGACTATTCCATCCCCTGCGCCGCCAGCGTCAGCACCGGGACGGACGGCGCCGCGATCACGCAGGCGATCATCCTGATCAAGGCGGAGACCTCCGGCCTGCTGCGCGAAAGCTGCACGCATGAGGAGTTTGCGCAATCGCTGGGGCCGGGCAACGATTTCGACGGCGCGCGGCCCTCGATCTTCAACGACGATCAGGAATTCGCGCTGCTGACCGGGCATGACGAGATGATCCTGCGCGTGCTCTATGACCCGCGCCTCAAGCCGGGGATGACGCGGGCCGAAGGGATGCCCATCGCGCGCGCGATCATCGCGGGGCTGGGCCTGCCAGACCCGTAAGGCGGCCGATGAACCAGACGGCGTGCGAGATACTGGCGCTGCGGCGCGCCGCGTCTCGCGCCTCCGAATCGTCAGCGAACCGGCGGACGACGACGCGCGCTTTCCATGCTCCCCGGAGTGGGCCAAGCCTTCAGTGGGGGGCGTATCGCGCGGGTCGGAAATGCCCGCTCGGCCCGAAGCCGGTCCTCCTGACTGCGATACACGACAACCCTAGGCCGCAGCGCCGCGCATGTCTAGGCCATGGAGATCGCGCGTCGAGACCGAAGGAGAAAGGTGCGTCAGGTCTGGGCCGCGCGCCCCGGCGGCTCATGGGCCGGATGAGCGAAATTGTTTCCCTGACGCTCAAGAACGCTAAGCCGCCACGCGGGGCGCAAGACCGATGTGCGATTTGTGAAGCGCGGCTCGGGTCCGGTTCCCGGTAAGCCGCGGACCGGCGCCTCGAATTGCCCGCAGGAACCCGGAATCCTGCGCCCCATGGAGGGACAGACCGCTGCGGCGATGTTCTCACGAGCGCGGCGCGCCAGGGAGGGGCGCGTCTCCGGGGTCGCAACCCCCCGACGGCACACGACCGGCGATGCGTATGACTGAGACGCCATCGGACGTTAAGCAAGGAACAGTCGCCGATCAAGGATAACATGTCCGGGGCGCGCGAGGCCGGGGCGCCCAGCTTCTGCGCAACGTTCAATTGCGCAGCACGACCATGCTGCGGCGCCACATCGTGCGGCAAACGGCGAGGTGTCGAGGCGCGCGAAACAGTTTTCGGCTCCACAGGGATACTCAGCCGGTGGAAATTGCGGTTTTGTGAAACAGGCGCCGCGCCCGCGACGCGGCGACAGCGAAACAGCGAAACAGCGAAACAGCGAAACAGCGACAGGGAAAATCATGGCCACAGCGTCCATCGGCACCCCCGCGCAGATGCGCGACCCCGACTACACGCCGCCGATCGCGCAGGCGATCCCGCTCGGCGTGCAGCACGTGCTGGCGATGTTCGTCAGCAACGTCACCCCCGCGATCATCGTGGCGGGGGCGGCGGGGTTCGGCTTCGGCTCGAATTCGCCCGAGTTCGGCAACCTGATCTACATGATCCAGATGTCGATGCTGTTCGCGGGCGTCGCGACGCTGTTCCAGACCATCGGCTTCGGCCCGGTCGGCGCGCGGCTGCCGATCGTGCAGGGCACCAGCTTCGCCTTCCTGCCGGTGATGATCCCGCTGGTGGCGGGACAGGGCGTCGCCACCATGGGCGCGCTGATGACCGGCGTTTTCATAGGCGGCATGTTCCACTTCTGCCTCGGGTTCTTCATCGGCCGCATCCGCTTCGCGCTGCCGCCGCTGGTGACCGGGCTGATCGTGCTGATGATCGGGCTGGCGCTGATCAAGGTCGGCATCCAGTATGCGGCGGGCGGCGTGCCCAGGATCGGCACGCCGGACTACGGCTCGCTGGCCAACTGGTCGGTGGCGCTGCTGGTGATCGTGGTCACGCTGGCGCTGAAGTTCTTCGCGCGCGGCATGTGGAGCGTCGCGGCGGTGCTGGTGGGCCTGATGGCGGGCTATGCCGCAGCGTTCGCGATGGGCGACGTGAGCTTCGCCAACGTGGCGCGCGCGGCGTGGTTCTCGGCGCCGGAGCCGTTCCGCTGGGGTCTCGACTTCTCCTCGGCCGCGATCCTGGGATTTTGCCTGATGGCCATCGTCTCCGCGATCGAGACGGTGGGCGACGTCTCGGGCATCACCAGGGGCGGCGCGGGGCGTGAGGCGACCGACCGCGAGATCACCGGCGCCACCTTCGCCGACGGCCTCGGCACCGCCGTCGCCGGCGCCTTCGGCGCGCTGCCCAACACCTCGTTCAGCCAGAACGTCGGCCTGATCGCGATGACCGGGCTGATGAGCCGCCATGTGGTGACGTTTGGCGCGGTGTTCCTGATCGTGTGCGGCCTCGTGCCCAAGGTCGGCGCGGTGATCACCACGATCCCGATCACCGTGCTGGGCGGCGGCGTGATCGTGATGTTCGGCATGGTCGCCTCGGCGGGCGTGTCGATGCTGTCGCTGGTGGACTGGAACCGGCGCAACCTGATCATCTTCGCCGTGGCGCTGTCGGTGGGCCTTGGGCTTCAGCTCGAGCCCGGCGCGCTCCAGCACCTGTCGCGCACCTGGCAGATCCTGCTGACCTCCGGCCTGCTGCCGTCGGCCTTCATCGCCGTCGTGCTCAACCTCGTGCTGCCGCACGATCTTGACACCGAGGATCAGCCCGAGGCTGCGCGCGAGATCGCCGAAGAGATCAAGGTGATGTCCGAGCGCTGAGGCGCGGAATCCTCAGCTGAGGTCCAGCGCGTGCGCGCGCAGGGCCTCCATCGGGCAGATGTCGAGCGCGCGCTTGTGGGTCGAGACCAGCCGCACCTTCGGCGCCTTGCCCGCCGCGTGCGCCTCCATCCAGCGCGCGGCGCACAGGCACCAGCGGTCGCCGGGGTTCAGCCCGGCGAAGCCGAACTCCGGGCGCGGCGTGGACAGGTCGTTGCCGCGCGCCTTCGAGAACGCAAGGAACTCCGCCGTCATCACCGCGCAGACCGTATGGCTGCCGTGATCGCCTTCGCCGGTGTCGCAACAGCCGTTGCGGAAGAACCCGGTCAGCGGCGCCGTCGAGCATGGCTCCAGCGGCGCCCCCAGCACGTTCACCGACTGCTCCGCCTCGCTGGTGCGCATCCGCTGTTCTCCGCCATGGCCGCGCCGTGCGCGCGCCTCTATACTGCGCACGAACGCGCAGGACGCAAGGCAGGAGAACGCCGCCGATGACCCCGATCACCCGCCGCAGCGCGCTGGCGCTTGGCGCCGGCGCGCTGACCGCCGCCGCCATCGCCGCCGCGCCCGCGCGCGCCGACAGCGCGGCGATCATCGAGAACAAGACCGCGCTGGCGCTGGAGCAGATGTTTCGCACCGTGGCCGGCGCCCGCGAGCTCCACGATCAGGCCAAGGGCGTGCTGATCATGCCCGACATCTTCAAGGGCGGGCTGATCATCGGCGCCGCCTATGGCGAGGGCGCGCTGCGGGTGGCGGGTGAGACGGTGGGCTATTACGCCTTCGCCTCCGGCTCGCTGGGCTTTCAGATCGGCCTGCAGTCGTTCAAGCAGGCGCTGTTCTTCATGACCGACGCCGCGCTGGCGCAGTTTCGCGCCGCCAAGGGCTGGGAGATCGGCGCCGACGCCGAGGTGACCTTCCCCGGCGACGGGCTTCAGATCGGCCTCGACAGCACCTCCAACCGCGCGCCGGTGATCGGCGTGGTGTTCGGGCAGGACGGCATCCTCGCCGGGATCAGCGTTCAGGGCGGCAAATACACCCCCATCGCGCGCTGAGCAGCCCCCTCACCCCTGAGCAGCCCGCTCACCCCAACCCTCTCCCCCAAAGGGGGAGAGGCGGCGCCGACGGCGCCGCGATGATCCGCCGGGCGCCCGTCGGCGCAGCTTGCGCCCCCTCTCCCGCGCGCGGGAGAGGGTCGGGGTGAGGGCGCGGGTTATTCGCGCAGGCGGCGGATCAGGCTTGAGGTGTCCCAGCGCCCGCCGCCCTGGCGCTGGACGTCGGCGTAGAACTGATCGACCAGCGCCGTGACCGGCAGGCTGGCGCCGGTCTCGCGCGCCTGCGCCAGACAGATGCCGAGATCCTTGCGCATCCAGTCCACCGCGAAGCCGAAGTCGAAGTTGTCGTCCAGCATCGCCTTGTGGCGGTTGTCCATCTGCCACGAGCCGGCGGCGCCCTTCGAGATCACCTCGATCACCGCCGCCGCGTCCAGCCCGGCGCGCTCGGCGAAGGCCAGCCCCTCGGCCAGGCCCTGCACCAGCCCGGCGATGCAGATCTGGTTGACCATCTTGGCGAGCTGCCCGGAACCCGCAGGCCCCATCAGGCTCTGCGCGCGCGCATAGGCCGCGATCACCGGCGCAGCCTTGGCGTAGTCGGCCTCGGCGCCGCCGCACATCACGCTCAGCACGCCGTTCTCGGCGCCCGCCTGCCCGCCCGAGACCGGCGCATCGACAAAGCCCAGCCCCTGCGCCGCCGCCGCCGCCGCCAGTTCGCGCGCCACCGTGGCCGACGCGGTGGTGTGATCGACGAACACCGCGCCCTTGCGCATCCCCGCAAAAGCGCCGTCCGGCCCCAGCGTGACGGCGCGCAGGTCGTCGTCGGCGCCGACGCAGGCCATCACCACCTCGCAGCCCTCCGCCGCTTCCCGCGGCGTTTGCGCGCGCGCGCCGCCGTGCTGCGCCACCCAGGCTGCGGCCTTCGCGGCGTTGCGGTTGAACACCGTCACCGCATGGCCCTTGGCCGCCAGATGCCCCGCCATCGGATAGCCCATCACGCCCAGACCGATAAAAGCCGCCTTCGCCATGTTCCCCGCCCTCTGTTTGCGCTCTATGCTGCATCGCACCGGCCAGCTTGGCCGCGCGCGGACCGTGCCGCCGGGCGCCCGCGCCGTCAACAGCGCCCGGCCCCTGTTTCGGAGTGCGTGACCGTCGATGCGCCTGCTGTTCAGACTGATCGCCGGGCTGGTCGGCGTGGCCGTCGTCGCCGCCGTGCTGGCGGCGGGCTTGGCCTATTATCTGGCCGCGCGCTCGCTGCCGGATTATCGCGCCGCATGGCGGGTGACGGGGCTGGGGGCGCCCGCCGAGATCGTGCGCGACGCCTACGCCGTGCCACATGTCTTTGCGGCCAGCGACAAGGATGCGTTCTACGGCCTCGGCTGGGCCCATGCGCAGGACCGGCTGTGGCAGATGGAGATCCACCGCCGCACCGCGCAGGGGCGGCTGGCGGAGCTGTTCGGCCCCGACGCCCTGCCGGTCGATCGCACCATGCGCGCGCTCGACCTCGGCGCCTATGCGCGCGAAGCCGTCGGGCGCCAGTCGGCCGAGACGCAAGGGTTGCTCGCAGCCTATGCGGCGGGGGTGAACGCGCGGATCCGGGCGATCAACGAAGGCGCGCTGGGGCGCGGCGCGCCGGAGTTCTTCCTGTTCGGCGAGGAGGGGCTGGCGCCCTGGACCGCCGCCGACAGCATCGCGGTGTCAAAGCTGATGGCGCTGCGGCTGACCAACGCGGCGGCGCTGGAGGCGCGGCGCGCGCGGCTCCTGGCGCGGCTGACGCCCGAACAGGTCGCCGATCTCGACCCTGACTACCCCGACGCGGGCGTGATGGCGCTGCCGGCCTTCGCATCGCTTTATCCCGGCCTGCGCTTCCCCGCCCACGCGGCGGCGCCCGCCCCTTCGCCGCTGTCGCCGTTCGCCGAGCCGGGATTCGGCGGCGCCTCGAACGCCTGGGCGGTGGACGCCCCGCGCGCCGCCGCAGGCGCGCCGCTGCTGGCGACCGACCCGCATCTGTGGCTGTCGGCGCCCGGCGTGTGGCATCTGGCGCGGCTCTCCAGCCCCGGCTTCGACGTGATCGGCGGCACGATCCCCGGCATTCCGGCGGTGCTGATCGGGCGCAATCAGGCGTTCGGCTGGGGGCTGACCGCCGCGCAGATCGACGATCAGGACATCTTTCTTGAGAAGCTGAACCCCGAGAACCCCGCGCAATACCTCACGCCCGAGGGCTGGGCGGCGCTGCGCACGCGCGTCGAGACGATCCGCGTCAAGGGCGCAGCGCCGGAGCAGATCACCCTGCGCTGGACGCGCCACGGCCCGGTGCCGCCCGCCGATGGCGAGCTGAGCTTCGCCTCGATCACGCCCGAGGGCCACCTTGCCGCGCTGGCCTGGACCGCGCTGACCGCCGAGGACCGCTCGCTGGAGGCCGCCTTCGCGCTGATGCGCGCGCAGACCATCGAGGACGGCGCCGCCGCCGCCGCGCTGATCGTCGCGCCTGCGCAGAACGTGGTGATGGCCGACGCCAGCGGCGTCGGCATGGTGGTGGCGGGGGTGGCGCCGCTGCGCCGCGCCGACAGCCGCTCGCAGGGGCGCACGCCGTCGCTGGGCTGGCTGGCGCAGAACGACTGGCAGGGGCCGATCCCGCTCGAAGACCTGCCGCGCGCGATGCGGCCGCGCTCCGGCGCCGTGGCCAACGCCAACAACCGCACCACCAACGCGCCGTTTCCCGCGCATCTGTCGTTCGACTGGGCGGAGCCCTATCGCATCCGCCGCATCGAGGCGCGGCTGAACGACCGGGCGTTCCACACCCGCGACAGCTTCATGGAGTTGCAGAACGACCCGGTGTCGGACATGGCGCGCGGCGTGCTGCCGCTGATCGCGCGCGATCTGTGGTGGGGCGATCCGGCCGGCGACGGCCCCGACGCGCTGTTGCGCGACACAGCGCTGGCGCGGCTGGCGGACTGGAACGGCGCAATGTCGCAGCACGACCCCGAGCCGCTGATCTTCACCGCCTGGATGCGCGCGCTCACCCGGCGGCTGGCGGAGGATGAACTGGGGCCGCTGTTCGCCGAGGTCGCGGGCGCCCGGCCGCTGTTCGTCGAGCGGGTGTTTCGCGACATCGACGGCGCCGGGCGCTGGTGCGACGTGGTCAAGACGCCGCAGCGCGAGACCTGCGCCGAGATCTCGCGCCGCGCGCTCGACGACGCGCTGTCGGAGCTGAAGGCGCGCTATGGCGACGGCCCGGACGGCTGGCGCTGGGGCGCGGCGCATCGCGCCACCCATGCGCACATGCCGCTGGGCTTCATCGCCGGGCTGGGGCTTTTGGTGAACATCGAGCACGAAACATCGGGCGGCGACCACACCATCCTGATGGGGCGATCCACCGGGCGCGGCGCCAGTCCTTACGCCAACGTCCACGCGGCGGGCTTTCGCGCCGTGTATGACTTCGCCGATCTCGACCGGTCGGTGTTCGTGATCGCCACCGGCCAAAGCGGCCACCCGCTGTCACGCCACTACGACGACCTGGGCGCGATCTGGCGGCGCGGCGACTATGCGCCGATGTCGCTCAACCCCGAGGACGCGCGCGCAGGCGCGCGCGGGGTGACGACGCTGCGCCCGGCGCCGTGACGCCGGGGCGCCGGGCGCGGGCTTCAGCGGCGATAGTTCTGCGGATCCATCGCCTCGAAGGCGAACGCCCAATAGGCGCGCCAGGGCGCGGCCCACATCACCGCGACATTCTCCATCATCCGGCTCGTCGCATCGGGCGAGGCGGAGAAATCGAACGCGCCGCCGGAGCCGGAGGCGCGGGTGCTGTGCGGATGGCATACCATGATCAAACCCCTTATCCGTGAGTCGCGTTAGCGATCACATTAATTAAGGTAAGTTGCGCAATCGCTAAAATCCAAGCTTAATCGCGGTAAACCGCCTAATACTTTCATCGCGCGTCATTTCCGCGCATCAGGCGAACAGCGCCCGGCACCGCTCCAGCGCATCGACCAGCGCATCGACCTCCGCGACCGTGTTGTAGAGGCCGAACGACGCGCGGCAGGTGGCGCTGACGCCCAGATGCGCCATCAGCGGCTGCGCGCAATGGTGCCCCGCCCGCACCGCCACGCCGCGCCGGTCGATCACGGTCGAGATGTCATGCGGATGCGCGGGGCCTTCCATGGCGAACGAGAAGATCGCGCCCTTGGTTTTCGATTTCCCGTGGACGGTCAGCCAGTTGAGGCCCTCCAGCCGGTCGCGCGCATAGTCGCGCAAGCCCCGCTCATGCGCCGCGACGGCGTCCATCCCGAGGCCCTCGAGATAGTCGATCGCCGCGCCCAGCCCGATCATCTGCGCGATGCCCGGCGTGCCGGCCTCGAACTTGTGCGGCGGGTCGTTGTAGGTGACGTGGTCCTTGGCGACCTCGCGGATCATGTCGCCGCCACCGATGAACGGCCGCATCTCGGCGTGCCGTTCGCGCCGCGCATAGAGCGCGCCGGAGCCAGTGGGGCCATAGAGCTTGTGCCCGGTGATGACATAAAAGTCACATCCGATCTCGGCCACGTTGACCGGCATGTGCACCGCCGCCTGGCTGCCGTCGAGCAGCACCGCCACCCCCCGCGCCCGCGCCGCGTCGCACACCGCCTTCACATCGACCACGGTGCCGAGCACGTTCGACATGTGGGTGAGCGCGATCAGTTTCGTGCGCGGCCCGATGGCGTCGATCACCGCCTGCGGGTCGAGATCGCCGTTCACGTCCACATCCACCCATTTCAGCGCCGCGCCCTGCCGCTCGCGCAGAAAATGCCACGGCACGATATTGGCGTGGTGCTCCATCACGCTGAGGATGATCTCGTCGCCCGGCTCGAAGCGCGGCATGGCCCAGGCATAGGCCACCGTATTGATGCCCTGCGTCGAGCCGGGGGTGAACCAGATCTCGTCGGCGTGTTCGGCGCCGAGAAAGCGGCGCAGCGTCTCGCGCACCGCCTCGTAGTTCTCGGTGGCGAGATTTGAAAGGAAATGCAACCCGCGGTGGACGTTGGCGTATTCCTGCGCGTAGGTGCGCGTCACCGCGTCGATCACCGCCTGCGGCTTTTGCGCCGACGCGCCGTTGTCGAGATAGACCAGCGGGCGCCCGTGCACGGTGCGCGACAGGATCGGAAAATCCCGCCGCACCGCCTCCACGTCATAGCCGCCCCGCGCCGTCGCCCGAACCGCCGTGGTCATCTCGCGTCTCCCGTCACGCCTGCAAGCCGCCCAGCAGCAGGCTCAAGATCAGTCCCAGCGCCAGAAATAGCGCGAGCGTCGCGCCCAGCACCCGCCCGGTGCTCTCGAAGCGGTGCGCTTCGGCGACGCAGGACGCCAGCAGCCAGACGTTCAGCCCCGCATAGATCAGCAGGAACAGCACGCCGCCGCCGCCCACGGTGGGCGTTCCCGTCGCGCCGCCCAGCGCCAGCACCTGCAACGGCGCCAGCGCGCCGGTCAGCACCGCGTGCCAGGCGACCGCGCTCGCCACCTCCGCCGCCGCGCCCTTGCCGCCGAAGCGGCGGCCGATGTTGAACGCCAGCGACGCGGTGATCGCGTAGTTCAGAAAGCTCATCGCCATCAGCGCCAGCAACCCGCCCACGCCCAGCGCCGCGTCGCCGCCCGGCCCGATCAGCCCGATCAGCGCCCAGACCAGGCCCTGCATCGCCGCGCCCAGCGCCACCAGCATCAGGCGCTGCGCGCCGTCGGGCTGCGCCGCGATGATGCGGCGGACCACCGGGCGCGGCGTGGCGATCCCTTGGGTCAACAGGGCGACAAAGGCCTTGAAGGGGATGGCGTCCATGGGGATCAGAACCTCGCGATGACAGCGGCGGCGACGCGCGCCGCCCCTGATCTACGCCATGCGCGCGCAGCGCGCACCCCCTTCACGCCAGTTCCGCGCGCAGCGCGCACCCCCTTCACGCCAGTTCCGCGCGCAGCGCGCACCCCCTTCACGCCAGTTCCGCGCGCGGCGCGCACCCCCTTCACGCCAGTTCCGCGCGCGGCGCGCACCCCCTTCACGCCAGTTCCGCGCGCGGCGCGCACCCCCTTCACGCCAGTTCCGCGCACGGCGCGCAGCCCCGTCACGCCAGCGCCGCCACGGCGGCGACGCCCGCCGCCAGCGCGCAAAACACGCCAAAAACCGCCAGCCCTGAGCGAAACCCTTGCGCCTCGGCCAGCGCGGGCGCCAGCAGCGCCGCCCACAGCGCCGAGCCGCCCGCCTGCCCCAGCGCCGCCGCCAGCGGCGGCGCGCCGCCCGGCCCGCTCGCCGCAGCCCCGATCAGCGTCAGCATCACGCCTGCGGGCGCCGCGACCAGCGCGGTCCAGAACACCGCCGCCCGCGTCGCGCGCCAGCCGCCGCGCCCGCCAAAGGCGCGGCACGCCAGCCCGATCAGCGCGGCGGCGCCGTAAAGGCCCAGCGGGCGCACGAAGGTTCCCACCACGACTTGCGTCGTCACCCATTGGTCGAAATCCTGCGCCACCTGCGGCGCGGGGTTCAGCCGCTGCGCCCCCACCGCCGCCAGCGTGAACAGCAGCGAGGCCGCGAAGGCGTAGAACAGCAGCCGCGATTCCTCGGCGCCAGCGATCTCGCGCGCCACCGCCGCGCGCGGGTTGGCCCAGGTGGCGGCCATCCGATCCACCAGCCCGGCGGGCGCCGCCGGCCGGGGGGCCGGGGTGACGGTCATTCCTGCCGCCGCGCCATCCACGCCGCCACCCGCGCGCGCACCGCCTCGGCCAGCGTCTCCTCGGCGATCTCGGCGACCGCCTCATCGACAAAGGCCGCGACCAGCAGCGCCTCGGCCTCGGCATGGGGCACGCCGCGCGCGCGCAGGTAGAACAGCGCCTCCTCATCCATGGCGCCGGTGGTCGAGCCATGGCTGCACGCCACGTCGTCGGCGTAGATCTCAAGCTCGGGCTTGGCGGAGAACGTGGCGCCCTCGGCCAGCAGGATCGCCTGGCTCAGCTGATAGCCGTCGGTCTTCTGCGCCTGCGCGCGCACGAAGATCTTGCCCTGGAACACCGCGCGCGCCGTATCGTCCACCACGTTCTTGAACACCTGGCGGCTTTCGCCGTGCAGGCCGGTGTGGGTGATGAACACGGTGTTGTCGATGGTGCTGGCGCCCTTGGCCAGCACCGCGCCGCCCAGATGCGCCAGCGCGTGGTCGCCCAGCAGTTCCGCCACCACCTCGTTGCGGGTCAGCGCGCCGTCGGCGGTCAGCGTGAAGCTGCGCAGCTGCGCGCGGTCGGCCAGCCGGGCGAAGACATGGGTCGCGACCGGCGCCGTCGCGCCCTCCTGCAGCCGCACATGGTGCAGCGCCGCGCCGGGGGCCAGATCGACCTCAAGGCAGGTGTTGGCCGCAGCCCCGCTCTCGATCAGCACCAGCGCCGCGTCGCGCTCGACCCGGATCACCGAGTGCGCCATGGCGGCGTCGTTGACCAGATGCAGCGGCGCGGCCGGGGCCGCCGTCACCCGCACCGCGAAGCCGTGCGTCGCGCGCGCAGTGTTGAGCGCCGCCAGCGGGCGCGCGACCTTTTCCTGCCCCGCCGCCTCCAGCGCGCCAAAGATCTCGCGCGCAAAGCCCAGATCGGCGGCCAGCGCCTGCGCCAGCGGCAGAACCTCCACGCCCTCGGGCGCAGGGCCTTCGCCCAGCCGCGCGGCGGCGACGCTCTCGAAGCCGACCGCGCCGTGCGCCGCCGCGCCCTTGGTCAGCGGCGTCGGGTCGGTGTATTTCCAGTATTCGTCGCGCCGCCCCGGCGCGCCCATCGCGCCCAGCCGCGCCGCCGCCGCCGCGCGCGCCTTGCCCGCCCACGCCGCCTCGCCCCCGGGCGCGGGCGTGCTCAGCAGATCCGCCGCCAGCGCCCGCTTCGCCGCCGCCGCCGTCGCCGTCATGCTCATGCCGCCGCTCCGATGATGCCCTCGTAGCCCTCGGTCTCGACCTTCAGCGCCAGATCGGGGCCGCCAGTCTCGATGATGCGTCCGTCGTGCAGGATGTGGACCACGTCGGGCTGGATATGGTCGAGCAGGCGCTGGTAGTGCGTGATCACCAGAAACCCGCGCTCGGGGCTGCGCAGCGCGTTGACGCCGCTGGCCACCAGCTTCATCGCGTCCACGTCAAGGCCCGAGTCGGTCTCGTCGAGGATGCAGAACCTCGGCTGCAGGATCGCCATCTGAAGGATTTCGTTGCGCTTTTTCTCGCCGCCGGAAAAGCCCACGTTGACCGGGCGCTTGAGCATCTCGGCGTCGATCTTCAGCTTGGCGGCCTCGGTGCGCACCAGCCGCAGGAAATCCGCCGCGTTGATCTCCGGCTCGCCGCGATGCTTGCGCTGGGCGTTGAGCGCGGTGCGCAGGAAGATCATGTTGCCGACGCCGGGGATTTCCACGGGATACTGAAACGCGAGGAACAGCCCCTCGGCCGCGCGCGCCTCCGCCTCCAGCGCCAGCAGGTCATGGCCGTTCATGCTGGCGGAACCCGCCGTCACCTCATAGCCCTCGCGCCCCGCCAGCACATAGGACAGCGTGGACTTGCCCGACCCGTTCGGCCCCATGATCGCGTGGACCTCGCCCGCAGGCACCTCCAGCGACAGACCTTTCAGGATCTCGGTGTCCTCGTCGGCGAGCTTCACGTGCAGGTCAGCGATCTTCAGCATTCAGTTCCCCCTTCGGCCCGCGCCCGGCGCGGCCAGTCGATACGCGGCGCGATACCGCGCCAGCAGCCCCAGCACCGCCAGCCGCGCGAACACGGACAGGCAAATCCACATCCCCAGCACGAACCAGCCCGAGGGCCGGTAGCCGTCGATCAGCAGCGGCGGCACCCGCGCGGCGGCGGCGAAGGCCAGCGCCACCAAGAGCACGGTCAGCGGCTTGTCGATCAGTTGCGCCACCACCCGCAGGCGGCGCTCACGCGGGTCGGCGCAATACTCCTCGCCGACAATCTCATATTTGTCGCGCTCAGCCATCGGTCAGATCGAGCCGGCGTTCGATGCGGTCGAGGCGCAGTTTCAGGGCGGCGATATCGCTGTCCTGGCCGATCTCATGCGCCATGAAGGCGCCGATATGCTGCTTGATGCCGGTCATCTCGACGCGGATGCCGCGCATTTCCTCACGCATCAAGCCCATTTCGCCCTGAATGCGCTTGAGGATTTCAAGCACGAGGGTGTCTTTTTTGTCGCTCACCCCACGCTCCCCTCAAGGCTGATCGCCACCAGTTTCTGCGCCTCGACCGCGAACTCCATCGGCAGCGCCTGCAGCACCTCGCGGCAAAAACCGTTGACCACCAGCGCCACCGCCTCCTCCTCGGTCATGCCGCGTGCGCGGCAGTAGAACAGCTGGTCCTCGGCGATCTTGGAGGTGGTCGCCTCGTGCTCGGCCTTCGCCGTGGCGTTCTTGATCTCGATATAAGGAACCGTGTGCGCGCCGCAGGTCTGGCCGATCAGAAGCGAGTCGCACTGGGTGTGGTTGCGCGCGTTGGCGGCCTTGGGGTGCATCGAGACCAGCCCGCGATAGGTGTTTTGCGCCCGGCCCGCCGAGATGCCCTTCGAGACGATCCGCGATTTGGTGTTCTTGCCCAGATGGATCATCTTGGTGCCGGTGTCGGCCTGCTGGGCGTTGTTGGCGATGGCGATCGAATAGAACTCGCCCTGGCTGTCGTCGCCGCGCAGGATGCAGGACGGATACTTCCAGGTGATCGCCGAGCCGGTCTCGACCTGCGTCCACATCACCTTGGAGCGCGCGCCGCGACAATCGGCGCGCTTGGTGACGAAGTTGTAGATGCCGCCCTTGCCGTTCTCGTCGCCCGGATACCAGTTCTGCACCGTCGAATACTTGATCTCCGCGTCCTCCAGCGCAACCAGCTCCACCACGGCGGCGTGCAGCTGGTTGGTGTCGCGCATCGGCGCGGTGCAGCCTTCCAGATAGCTGACGTGGGCGCCCTTGTCGGCGATGATCAGCGTGCGCTCGAACTGGCCGGTGTTCTCGGCGTTGATGCGGAAATAGGTGCTCAGCTCCATCGGGCAGCGCACTCCTTCGGGGATATAGACGAACGAGCCGTCCGAGAACACCGCCGAGTTGAGCGTCGCGAAATAGTTGTCCGACGTGGGCACGACCGAGCCGAGATACTTGCGCACCAGATCGGGATGCTCGCGCACGGCTTCCGAGATCGAGCAGAAGATCACGCCAGCGCGGCCCAGCTCTTCCTTAAAGGTGGTGCCGACCGAGACGCTGTCGAACACCGCGTCCACCGCCACCTTGCGCCCCTCGGCGGCGGCGCCGTCCACCACGCCCGCAAGGATCATCTGCTCCCTGAGCGGGATGCCGAGTTTCTCGTAGGTGCGCAGCAATTCGGGGTCCACGTCGTCCAGCGACTGCGGCTTGTCGTCAAAGCCCTTCGGCGCGGCGTAGTAATACTGGTCCTGATAGTCGATCGGCGCGATGTTGAGCATCGCCCAGTCGGGCTGTTCCATGGTCAGCCAGCGACGATACGCGCCGAGACGCCATTCCAGCATCCATTCCGGCTCACCCTTCTTGGCCGAGATCAGCCGCACGATGTCCTCGTTCAGGCCCTTCGGCGCGAACTCGGTCTCGACGTCGCTTTCCCAGCCATACTTGTATTTGCCCATCGCGCGCACGGCGTCGATGGTGCCGGCGTCCACGCCCTGCTTGATCTGGGTGTCGTCAAGAGCGGCCATCGTGGTCTCCTTCATGCCGCGTGCGCGCGGCGTCTGGCGTAGAGGGCGGTCCAGGCGGCGCAGAACCGCGCGATCTCGTCTTCGGTGGTCGTCGGCCCCAGCGAGACGCGGATCGCGCCCGCCGCCGTGGTCTCGTCGAGGCCCATGGCGCGCAGCGCGCGGCTGGGGCCGGTCTTGCCGGAGGAACAGGCGGCGCCCGCGCTGACCGCGAAGCCCGCGAGGTCAAGCTGCATCACCTGCGTCTCGGCCCTCCAGCCGGGAACCGCGACGCAGGCCGTGTTGGGCAGGCGCGGCGCGCCCGCGCCGATGAACAGGGCGTCGGTCGCAGCGTCCGCCAGCCGCGCCTCAAGCTGATCGCGCAAGGCCCGCACACGCTCCCACACGCCATCCTCAAGGTCGCGCCGCGCCGCCGCCGCCGCCGCGCCAAAGCCTGCGGCGCCGATCACGTTATGGGTGCCGGGGCGGATGCGCCCCTCCTGCCCCCAGCCGCCGCCGGTCCAGCCGTCGCAGGGCAGACCATCGCGCAGGATCGCCGCGCCGACGCCTTTGGGCCCGCCCAGCTTGTGCGCAGAGATCGCCGCCGCGCGCAGCCCCAGCGCGCCGAATTCGAACGGGATGCGCCCGACCGCCTGCACCGCGTCGCAGAACACGTCCGCGCCCGCCGCCGCCGCAATCTCCGCAACCGGCTGGATCACCCCGGTCTCGTTCTGCGCCGCCATCACCGCGATCATGGCGCAGTCCGCCGCCTGCGGCGTCACGCGGCCGTCGCCATCCACCGCCAGCGCGTCGTCGAGGCCAAAGCGCAGCGCCACCGCGTCATGCTCGACGGCGGAACACCGCACCCGGCCCTTCGGCGTCGCCAGCGCCACCGCCTCGGTGGCGCCGGAGGTGAACACCACCGCCGCGCGGTCGCAGCCGACGAGTTGCGCCACCCGGTCGCGCGCGGTCTCGACCACCGCCCGCGCGGCGCGGCCCTCGGCGTGGACGCTGGACGGATTGCCGACCAGATCCATCGCCGCAATCATCGCCGCGCGCGCTTCGGGACGCAGCGGCGCGGTCGCGTTCCAGTCGAGATAGACCCGGCCCCTATGCGCCCCGCCCGTCACGCCCGCGCCTCCTCCCACATCAGGTTCGGCGCGGCGGGGCACGGCGCCAGCGTGTTGCCGATCACGTCGGCGATGGTCACCTGACTGAGAAAGACATGCACATGGCTGGAAAGCTGCTCCCACAGGTCATGCGTCAGGCACTTGGCGCGCGAGCCGCCGCAGCCCTGCTCGGCGCCGTCCTCGCAGCGGATCGCGCTCACCGTCTCGTCCACCGCGCTCATGATGTCGATGATGCGCAGCTTGTCGGCGGGGCGGCCCAGACGATAGCCGCCGCCGGGGCCGCGCACGCTCTCCACCAGCCCGGCCTTGCGCAGCCGCACGAAAAGCTGCTCAAGATACGCAAGCGACACGTCCTGCCGCGCCGCGATCTCGGCCAGCGTCACCAGCTTGTCGCCGCCCTGCAGCGCGATGTCCGCAAGCGCCGTCACCGCGTAGCGGCCTTTGGTGCTGAGCTTCACGCGCGCCTCCCGCTTGTGAGCAACCATGACAAGGCGTTGACGCAACGCCTGCGCCCCACTACCTCGAAGTGATCGCTGCGCCGTCAGGCGACGGCGTTTAGAACACTTCTAGGATGCCTGACTATTTACGTCAAGCATCCGGTCCGTCAAGGAGCGCCACCCATGCCCGAGATCATCTTCCCCGGTCCCGAGGGGCGGCTGGAGGGGCGCTATCACCCGCAGGCCCGGCGCGACGCGCCGATCGCCATCGTGCTGCATCCCCACCCCCAGTTCGGGGGCACGATGAACAACAAGGTGGTCTATAACCTGCACTACGCCTTTCACCGGCTTGGATTCTCGGTGCTGCGCTTCAACTTCCGCGGCGTCGGGCGCAGCCAGGGAGAGTTCGATCAGGGCATCGGCGAGCTGTCCGACGCCGCCGCCGCGCTCGACCATCTCCAGCATCTCTGCCCCAACGCCAGCAGCTGCTATGTGGCGGGGTTCTCGTTCGGCGCCTGGATCGGGATGCAGCTGCTGATGCGCAGACCGGAGATCGCCGGATTCGTCTCGGTGGCGCCGCCGGCCAACATGTACGACTTCACCTTTCTCGCACCCTGCCCGTCCTCGGGGCTGATCGTGAACGGCGAGGCCGACCGAATCGCGCCGATGGCCGACATCGACAAGCTGGCGGCCAAACTGCGCACCCAGCGCGGCATCACCATCACCCACACCACGGTGCCCGGCGCGAATCACTTCTTCGACGAGGGCATGGACCAGATGATCGACATCGTGGAGGGCTACATGCACACCCGCATGAAGGAGACCGCCGCAGCCTGAGCGGGAGAGCCTGAGCGGGAGAGCCTGAGCGGCGCAGCCTTGGGGATGCGGCTCAGTCGCCCTCCGGCCGGTGCAGCCGACCGCCGCTGACCGGAACCGCGCAGCCGGTGGTGGCGGGAAAGGTGGTCGGCAGACCGCGCGCCGCGCGCACCGCCAGATAGGCGAAGGCCTGCGCCTCCAGCATGTCGCCGTCGAGGCCCGCCGCCTCGACAGTCTCGACCTCGGCGTTCAGCCGCCGCCGCAGGCCCTCCATCATCGCCAGATTGCGCCGCCCGCCGCCGCACACCAGCCAGCGGCGCGGCGGCTGCGGCAGCCAGCGCAGCGCCGCGCCCGCCGCCTCGACCGTGTAGGCGGTCAGCGTCGCCGCGCCGTCCTCCAGCGCCATCCCCGCCACCGCGCCCAGCGCCGCCTTGAAGCGGTCGCGGTCCAGCGATTTTGGCGGGGCGGCGTCGAAAAATGCGTCGCGCATCAGCGCCGCGACCGTCTCGCCATCGGCGCGCCCGCGCAGCGCTGCGCCGCCGCCCTCGTCGAAATGCGCGCCCGCCGCCGCCGCCATCCAGTCATTGACCAGCGCGTTGCCCGGCCCGGTGTCGAAGGCGATCACCGTGTCGCCGTCGATATAGCTGACGTTGGCGACGCCGCCGATGTTGAGAAACGCGACCGGCCCCTCCAGCCCCAGCCGCCGCGCCAGCGCGCGGTGATAGACCGGTACCAGCGGCGCCCCCTGCCCGCCCGCCGCCATGTCGGCGCTGCGAAAGTCCGAGACCACCGCCACGCCCAGCCGCGCCGCCAGCCGGGCGCCCGCGCCCACCTGAAGCGTGAAGCCCTCCGCAGGCCGGTGCGTCAGCGTCTGGCCGTGAAAGCCGATCAGCGCGGGCGCCTGCCCGGCCGCGCACTCCGCCCGCAGCGCCTCGACCGCCCGCGCGTGGGTCTCGGTCGCGGTCGCCGCCGCCGCGCGCACCGCCAGCGGCCAGCGCCGCGCGTCGCGCAAGCCTGCGGTCGGCGCCGCCTGCGCCGCCTGCGCGCCGTAGATCAGGCTTTTCAGCTCGCGCCCGCTGTAGGGCGTGAAGCCGC
>Ga0210044_10001011_pt1 | contig 42750 bp, 36 predicted proteins | sample CryGey13umfilter_2_FD_183959 | JGI IMG/M metagenome (GOLD analysis project Ga0210044, IMG submission 183959) | Groundwater microbial communities from aquifer in Utah, USA - Crystal Geyser 4/9/14 3 um filter (SPAdes) (version 2) | ecosystem: Environmental > Aquatic > Deep subsurface >... | reverse complement strand
TTTGGGCGAAGTCAGAGGTGGGAGGGCAAGGAGGTCGATGCAGGCGATGCCCAGCATCGTCGAAGCAGACCGACGCTGCCATCACGCCTCTGGCGATGCTCAAATGGGCAGGTTGTTTCCTGACGACGCCTTAGGGCTCGCAACGGTCGACTTTTCCATTCGTCCACCACCGGCGCCTTTCTCCTCTGCTCGCACAGACGATCACCCAACACGACGAACTTGGCGAGTTTTCGAAGAACACAGACCGCCCGCGGGTCTCGTTATTGCTCCACACCTCCGCCGCTGCTATCACTTCGTCGGATGATCGGAGTCGTCAGGAACCAATCCCAGCGCGATGAACCATCCAGCCCAAAATCCTTTGCGTCCTAGCGTCCTAGAGCCTTTGCGTGAAAACAGAACCCGGGCTTTTCACTGCATCTTAGGCCAACATCAGAGGTCCCCGACCCAAAACCTTTGCGCCCTAGCGTCCTAGCGCCTTTGCGTTGAGAAGAAGCCCAGGATTATCACCACATCTTAGGCCAACATCAGAAGTCCCCAAGGACAACGGTGAGTGCTTGCATGGTACGACGACCGCCACCCGACGGTTCACAGACGGTGAAGCGATGAGCGCCGCGAGCATGCAGGTCACTCACGTCGAGGTCCCGCGTGACGGCGTGAGGATTCGTTGTCAGGGCGTCTCGAAGTACTACCGCCGGACGGCGGTCCTCGATGCCGTCGACCTCGAAGTCCGCGACGGAACCATGCTCGGCCTCATCGGACCTGGTGCAGCCGGCAAGAGTCTTCTGGTCAAGATCATCTGCGGCTTGGTCGCGCCCGACGAGGGGCATGTCTTCATCGACGACATCGACGTCACCCGCCTGCGCGAACGCGAGCTGCAGGCGCTCAGGATGAGGTTGGGGATGGTCTTCCAGAACTACGCCCTCTTCGACTTCATGAACGTCGGGGAGAACATCGCCCTGCCGTTGAGAATGGAGGGACGCAGCAGCGAGACCAGCATTCGAAACCGGGTTGCCGAGGTCCTCGAGCAGGTCGCGCTGCCAGGCATCCAAGACAAGATGCCCCGCGAGCTCTCAGGTGGAATGAAGAAGAGGGTGAGCTTCGTTCGCGCCGTCGTCCGGAGGCCCCCGATCGTCATCTACGACGACCCCACTGGAGGCTTGGACCCTGTCACCAGCGCCAAGATCTTTCGCCTGTTGAGCGACATGAAGGCGCAAGGCACCACCTCGATCACCATCTCTCACGATCTCGACGGAATTCGCCCCCTCTGTGACCAGTGGCTGCTCATCGAGCACGGCAAGACCTTGTTCTCAGGGGACACGAGCGCCATCGACCAGTGCGAGACCCCCTATGTCCGGCAGTTCTGGCGAGGGGAGCCCGCATGAGACTCACGTCGGTCCTCAGTGTTCCCTTCGCCATGGTCGGCCGCCGTACGCTCGACATCGCCACTGAGATGGGCGGCATGACCCTGATGGCAGGCGCCATCCTGCGCCGCTTGTTCCCGCCGCGGGTCGATGGTGCCGAGCTCATGCGCAACCTCTACAACGTCGGAGTCAAGAGCTTCCCCATCATCCTGGTCACTGGCGTCTTCGTCGGCGCCATCATGGTCATCCAGGCCGGTCTCTACGTCGAAAAATACGAGGCCACCGGCTTCATCGGCTGGGGCGCCGGCTTCGCAACCCTGCGTGAGGTCAGCCCCATCATGATCGCCTTGATGTTCAACGGGCGTGTGGGCGCCAAGAACACCGCCGAGATCGGCACCATGAAAGTCACCGAACAGGTCGACGCCCTCAGGACCCTGGCCATCGACCCCGTCTCATACCTCATCATGCCCCGCTTCATCGCCATGGTCGTCATGATGACCCTGCTCGTTGTCGTCGGGGACGCCACCGCCCTCATCGGCGGCGCCTTTACCAGCCAGTTTCTGCTCGGCGTCGACGTCCAGCTCTTCTTTCGCTCCTTTGTCGACCTCATCCACCTCGAAGATTTCCTCCTTGGCGTCTACAAGGCCATCACTTTCGGCATCGCCGTGGGCGTCGTCTCCTGTCACTTCGGCATCACGGTCACTGGTGGCGCCGTAGGCGTCGGACGAGCGGTCAACGACTCCGTCGTCGCCTCGGCGATCTGGATCTTCGTCCTCAATTACGTGGTCACCACCCTGATCATCTAGATTTCTGTCCTCGCCTACCACGACCGATTGTCGTGCAATTGCCAATCACTTGCGGAGCGAAAGTCGGTCGTCCGCTCGACAATCTGAGCTCATTGTGTCCGCCCACCCGCCCCACAAACCCAACGTGCTCGAGCTCTTCCTCGCAGCCCTCGGCAGCCCGTTCGTCATTGTCGGCGAGCAGTTCAGGGAGATCTTCAAGGTCTTCGGGCTGACCGTTCAGTACGCGCAGCATGGGCGTCGCCGCTGGAAGGAGGTTTGGCTCCAGGCCTATCGCATCGGCAACGAGTCGCTGGTCTTCATCGTCTGCGTCGCCGGCTCGTTGGGCGTGACCCTGGTCTACCAGGCCGGATTACAAGCCGAGCGCATCATCGGCGACTTGACCCCGTTGGGCGGCCTCTACTTGCAGATCCTCCTCAGAGAGTTCGGCCCCACCATCACCGCGCTCATGATCTCCACCCGCGTCGGCACAGGGATCGCCGCCGAGATCGGCAGCATGGTCGTCACCGAGCAGGTCGACGCCTTGCAAATGAGCGGCGCCCACCCAGTCGAGTACTTGGTTGTCCCCCGTTTCTGGGCCAGCGTCGTCATGGTCTTCTGCCTAACCTGTGTCTCGGTCCTCGTCTCCTGGCTCGCCGGCCTCCTCACCGCCCTGCTCGCCTTCGGCGTCAGCCCCTACACCTTCGCCACGCTCTCCTTCGTCATCCCGGGAGACGTCATCCTGCTGCTCATGAAGACCACCGCCTATGGCATCGCCATCCCCATCGTCGCTGGCGCCAGCGGACTCTCGGCACACGGGGGGAGCGAAGGCGTCGGTTGGGCTACCACGCAATCCGTCGTAAACTGCTCGCTCGCCGTTCTCTTTCTCGACGTCTTGCTCTCGGGGTTCGGCTATCTCGTGCTCTTGAGGTGAGTGTGCGCACCCGACCAAATTTCGCGCGCTACTCGGAACCAAGCAGGCTCGAAGCGAGCCAGCGGCATCCCTACGCGCGATCCGCGCACATTGTCTCGGCGGCGCTCTGGATTGGGCTGAGTCTCCTGCTCCTGGCTGGCTCGGCCGCGGCCGAGGTCCCCATCCAAGACAACGAGCTCGTCCTGGGCGTGGCCGTCGGGCCCCTCGCCGTGCTCGAGCGCGACGCGCCTTATTCCGCGGACAGCACGTTGCGCTTCGGCGTCGCGGCCGAAGCCTTCGTCGGCCTCCTGAATCGCTCCACCACTTGGCTGCACAGCGAGCTCCTGGCAGGCGTCAGCGCCCTCTGGCTCGGCGACTCTGGATTTGTCCAGCAGGTCGGCACGGGCGCCCGCCAACGCAACGCGCTGGTCGGGCTCATACTCCGAGGGGCCTTCAGACTCACCTCGAGAGAGGGCGTCATGAGCCTCGCCCTCGGCTTCGAGGCCGACATCCTCACGGCCCCTGCTTCGGGCGTGCTCACGCGGGTCCTGCTCGACGCCGCGCTGGGGACACGCGTGTTCCACACCCCGCAGCAGCAGCTCATCGTCGAGCTCGCCTACGGCGTGCCCCTGCTCAACGGCTTCAGCGACGAGCCCGGATGCGAGAGCATCCTCATGGATCACCGGTTGCTGGTGCGCACCCGCTTCTCTTTCTGAATCGCGCACTTGGAGACTTCAGGGTCTGCGCAGCGTCTGTTCGACGAACTGCGCCATCGCCGCTTTCATCCTCTCGGCTTGCTCACTATTGGAGCGCAGGATGTTCTTCTGCTCGGTGGGGTCGTTGGTGAGGTTGTAGAGCTCATAGAACCCCTTGGAGACTCGCCACACGAGCTTCAGCTCCCCTTGAGTCAAGGCTCGGATCTCCTCGTCCCAGCTCGGACAAGCCAGCACCTCGGCGTAGGTCGGTCTCGGCAAAAACGAGCTCGGCTCTTCGATGGCGGGGACCAAAGAGCGCCCGCTGAACGAATCTGGAATCGCCAACCCCGTGGCATCGAGCAAGGTCGGAGCGATGTCGATGAGCTCGACCGGGGTGTCGATCTGGATGGGCTCGACCCCAGGCAGGTACATCACCAAGGGCACCTGAAGGATCTCGTCGTAGATGGTCTGACCGTGGAAATGCTGTCCGTGCTCGCCGAACGCCTCGCCGTGATCGCTGGTGATCACGACGGCCGTTGTGTCCAAGAGCCCTTTGGAGTCGAGCAGCTCCCAGATCTTGCCCACGTAGACGTCGGCGAAGCGCAGATCCTGGTCGTACTTGTCGACCAGCTCGTTGCCGAAGTCCGGCACGACGCCAGCGTGCTTCATGTACCGACCATGCGGATCGGCGAGGTGGATGAACATCGTCCAGGGCTTACCGCTGGCCATCAACTCGTCCAGATGGCCCGGGAGCTTCTCGTAGATTCGAGGCGAAGAGACGTCGGTGTTCGACGGCGCGATGTCCACCCAACCCGTGTTGTCCCAGTTGTCGAAACCGGCGTTGAGGTTGCGCACCTCTTGGAAATACCAGTGACTGGTGACCGAATGATTGACATAGCCTCCGGCGGCCAGCACCTCGAACACCGTGGTGACGTCGTCGCGCACGGGACTGAAGTTCTGGAACCGCTTCTTCCAGGCCACCTCCGACGGGTAGCGCCCCGAAAAGATGCTCGGCATCGAGCGCGGCGTGTTGGGCGCCTGTGAGTGGGCGTGCCGGAAGACGACGCTCCTGGTCGCGATCTTGTCCAGCTCTGGCGTGACCTCGCGCCCGTAGCCAGCATAGCCCGTGCGATCTTGCCGCATGGTGTCGACGATGAGGAACACGATGTTTTTTTGTTTCAGATCCACGATGGTTCTTGTCGGGCCTCGGCGCGTGGCTCCGCATCCAGCGCTGCCGCCGGACGCCAAGGTCCTCGCCACCTCGCGCAACAGCCGCCCCGGAATCGACGAGCGCTTCTCGCGCACCAAGACCTGGGCATCGCCGCCGATGCAGTTCTCGTCGATGCCGTTGCCGGGCTCGTCGAACGCCGAGGGGTTCACCCTGGTTGAAGAGTCGTCGCAGTCTGGACCTCCGAAGAGCCCGGAGAATCCGTCGCCATCGCGGTCGCCCATGACGTCGTAGAGCGCCAGCGCTCGCCGCTCGAGCTCTGTCCCTTCGAAACTGGCGATGCGTACGGGATCGTCGGCTGTGAAGCCGACCGCCGGGAGGTAGGCCAGCCCCACGACGGCGCCCAACCAGACGATGACAGCGGCGGGGTGTCCGGTCAGCCGCGCCGAGAATCGGGTCAGGAGCACAAAGGCGAGCGCCGGTCCCAGCACGACGAGGGCGAGCTGGACGATGTAGCCTGGGGACCAAATGTTCGGATCGTAGAAGCGCAAGAATCCGACGCCAACGATGACCGCTCCCAGCGCAAAGAGCACGTAGAGCGTGCCGATGAGCTTCAGGCCGTAAGGTTTGCCGAGCCGTTCGAGGGGCAGGCGCCGAAGTAGGAGCGGCGCCGCACGCAGGGCAATGACTGCGCTCAGCGCCGCGACGCCAGCCGAGCCGACGGCCAAGATGGCGGCGAAGACCGAGGCGAGCAGCTTGTTGTTGAGGTCGTGAAGAAAGAGCCCATGGGCGGCGCCGGTCATGACCACCAGCGTCGCCACCCCGACCAATCCGGCCCACAGGCCAGCGCTCCAGCGCAGATCGCGCTCAGGCTCGCCGGAAAGTGCCCGCAGCCAGCCGCGCAAGTCGTGGTCGGCCGCGTCGTAGAGGGCGGCGAGGGCGATGCCGACGAAGACACCCCAAGGCACGAGGAGGACGCCGAGGAGCCCGGTGGCGTAGACGAAGATCTCGGCGGTCTGCGCGCCAGTGAGACTCTCGATGCGGCCAGCCGCGAGCCCAGCATCGAGCAGCGCCGCAGCGAGGGCGACGACCAGCCCGGCCCAAGCGCCGCGCGCGGCTCCTTCCAAGCTCCAATGCCTTTTGCTCTCACTCATCATTCGGATTCGTCCCATCGATGGTATTGGACAGCTCGCCGTCGAGTCCGGCCGGTCTGCGTGCCGTGGCAAGGAGGATGCGGTTCATCGGCGTGATCTGTTCGGGGATATGCCGCCACTGCACCTGGTAGTTGGCGGCTTCGAGTCGGTAGGAGCGATGAACGTCGGAGGCCAGCTCAGGTCCGAGGTACCGCGCGATGGCTTGAGGTGCTTTGACGGCGGACATGGCGTAGCAGCAGGGCATGGCGGCCAGTGAACCGCCGAACTGTATGGCCAGGTCGATGCATTGATCGGTTCGACGCCCGCAGGCGTGCAGGGCGAGAATGCCGCCGTTTGGGCGCAGCTCCAAATGCGCGAAGTCCAGGCGTGATTTGACGAAGCGCACCTTGTCGCGGACCCAGGGCGCGACCTCGGCCACGGCCTCGAGCGTGAGCTGCTGGTTGGGGTGTGCGGCGCGGTCCAGGAGGATGACCTCCTCAACCTCTCTCTCTGCGGCCGCAAATAGCATCCCAGTCAGCCCGTGTCCGCAGCAGAGGTCGGCTAGGAAGCGGTGGCGCACTCGGGAACGGGTGCGTTCGAAGAACTCGAAAGACTCCATCACCTCTTTGATCGGCAACGCCCTTCGATTGGCCAGTTCTTGGACGATCCGCCCATAGAGGGTGTCGCCGTCGATCCAGGTCATGAAGCGTGGGTCGAGCCGTCCTCTGCTGCCTACGATCCGCGATTCCTCTGGGTCGACGGTGTTGAACTGCCGAAATGCTTTGAACAGTGTCATTGAGTCTCTTCGGCCGGCGAGTCTCTTCGGCCGGCGCGTGTCTTCGACCGGCGTACCAACTGATGTGTGCCGGCCTCCATCCGTGCAAGAAACGGCTTCATGAGTCGGAGGCGGTCGCCTAACACAGCGACTTGCTGTGTGCAAGCAAAGGAATCGCGGTCGGTTGACGAGGCATGGGGGAACGAGGTCGGCGGTCGATTTTAATTGCACGCCGACCGAATTCGTGCATGTCATACGCCGTCAATTCGAGATTGAGCCGTAGGGAATAGGCCTGAAGGCGGCGCTTCATTCAACTCTATGCGTTGGGGCGCAGCGCGGCTATACTGGTGGCGAGCCACTTCTCAGCGCTCGGTGACTCCCGACCTTGGCCGCATTTCGTGGCGCGAAGGTCACAACTTACCGCAGAAGGAGGTTGAGCATGTCCAGGACACCCTCGATCTTCGTAGATACTCTTCGAATCGTTGTCGCCGTTGCGACGCTCATCGTTGCGCCTACCTACGTGGCCGCCCAGGCCGGTCCAGCCGATGCCTCCAGGGCTGGCGTGACCGAGAGCCCACAAGCCGATGCAATGGTGCGGGCACCGGCCGCCGTCGCGCGCTCCGCCGCAGCGGCCATGGCGTTGCCGGCCAAAGCAGACCTCGCGCTCGTCCAGGAACAAGAGGTCATCACTGGAGACTTGGTCCTGCAGGCGACCTCCGACCTCACGCTCGACCTCTCCAAGCTCGAGCGAATCGAAGGCCGGCTCGTCGTGACGGACAACCTGCTGCTCGAGCGCTTGAACCTGCCTGCGCTCAAGAGCGTCGGTGGCTCGGTGGAGATTTCGGGCAACGAGTCCCTGCTTGAGCTCAACTTGAGCAACCTGAAGAAGGTCGGCGGTGAGCTCAAGGTCGCGGACCACGTGCGTCTCGGTTCTTTGGTGGCCAACCGACTCGAGTCTGTCGACGCGGACTTCGTGCTCTCGGGGAACCAGCAGTTGGGTGAGCTCCGCCTGGACAAGATGGCTCGCGTCGGCGGCAACTTGCGGTGCGAGAACAACGCAGCTTTGAAAACCTTGGCGCTCGACCGACTGGGTTCGGTCTCGAACATCATCAGCATCTCGGGCAACACTTTGCTGACTTCCGTCGCGCTGCCGACGCTGAAACACGCGGGGGGCCTGATCGTGATCGCGGCGAACCCGTCGCTGAGCGCGGTCGAGTTGGCCAAGCTCAGTGAGATCGGTGGGCACCTCATGGTCTCCGACAACCCCGTGCTCACCACCGTCTCCATGAATCACCTCGGCGCGATTTCGGGCAATGTCGAGGTGGCCAACAACAGCAAGCTGCAGTCCCTCGGACTGGCCCAGCTGAGCCTGGTCGAGGGAGACCTCGTTGTGGCTGACAACATCGCGCTGCAGAAGCTCGGCATGACCAAACTCGTGAGCGTCGGAGGCAACCTGGCCATCGCGCTCAACGACGGACTGGACAGGCTGGGGCTGAACAAGCTCGAGCATGTCGGAGGCATCCTGAGCATCGCAGACAACCTGACCCTGTCTGGACTCGAGCTCGGCAGCCTCCAGACCTCTGCGGCGATCGAGGTCGAGAACAATTTCGCGCTCCCGAGTTCTGCCGTCAGTGATCTGCAGCGCCGAGTCGATGGCTCGAACAACTCGATGCTCGATATCGTCGAGAACGCAAAGTAGCGCGGTCACTCTGGTCACTCTCCGAGCGCTTGCCCTGATTCGCCTTCCGCATCTATTTTGTGGCAGGTCAGCATCGAGTGCTCTGCACGGGGAAGTGGGATTTCATGACAGCGACGACTCATCGTCACACGCCGGCTTCTCGAGGCCGGTTCTGCGCCTTCTCGTTACTCCTCGCCCTGCTGGCGGCGCCGAATGCCTGGGCGGGAGGCTACAACCACCCCGACAACGGGCCTGAGGCCCTCGGGCGAGCAGGTGCAGTGGTCGTCTCTGTTGACGACGCCAGTGCGCTCTATTTCAACCCCGCAAACCTGGCCAAGCTCAAAGGTCTCGCCGTACTGCTCGGCTCGAACTTCAGCTTCGTGCAGGCCGACTACACCAGGGATGGGCTCGACCGCCGTATTCAACCCGATCCGACCACGGGCGAGATCTCCCTGGCCTGGGGCGACCGCTACAACACCCCCTTCCACACCGTCAGTCGCACCTGCGAGGAGGGGGCCCTGTGCACGCCCCTCGGGTTCGCTGCGCCTATGCTCTTCGTCGGCTATGGCGGAGAAGACTGGGGCGTGGCTGCAGGCGTCTACGGCCCTCCTGGCGTCGGCGTCTCCGAGTTCGAAAAGGATGGCGCTCAGAGATTCTCGATGATTCGACAAGACCTCGCCGTGATGTGGCTCGGAGCTGGTGCGGGCTATCAGGTCGGTCCAGTGCGATTCGGCGCGACGTTTTTGATGGGCAAGCTCGACATCATCTTCAGCCAAGCCCTCGACGCCAACGTGACGGTGATTCAAGACGACGCGACGAGCAAAGCCTACACCGGCGAAGCGAGTGATTTCTACTCACAGTCCTTCGACCTGCCGATGACCATGGACGCGACGGGCTGGGCCCCTGGCGCGATCCTCGCGGTGGCCTGGGACGCGCTGCCCGAGCTCGAGTTTGCCCTTTCGGTGCAGACCGCCTCGTCGTTCGACGCGAAGGGGGAGCTGCAGATCGAGTTCACGGACGCCATCCCCGCTGACCTCGCCACGCTCTCGGACAACTCGGTGAGCCTCGAGACCACCCTGCCCTGGATCGCCCGCCTCGGCGCCCGCTGGACCTACCTCGTAAACGATGAGCCACTTTTCGATGTGGAGCTCGACGGGGGCTTTGAATCTTGGTCACAGAACGACATCGTGCGCCTGGAGATCCCTGGTGGGTTTGGGGAGCCAGGCAGCGTGACCCCCATTGGCGCGGTGGTGCTCCCCAAGAATTGGAAGGACGTCTATGGAGTTCGTCTGGGCGGCAGCATCCACGTCTTCGATTGGTGGACTGCGAACCTCGGCACGTTCGTCGAGACTGGAGCCGTGCCAGAGGAGACGACCAACCTCGACGTCTATTCCTACAACCGACTGGGTGTCGGCGTCGGCTCGTCGTTTCATCTTCCTTATGGCCTGGAGGTCGAGCTCGGTTACGAGCACATCTTCCAAGCCGACCGCAAGGTGAGCAACTCGGAGGTTCGGGCGAACATCCCCCTCTCGCTGTGCACCGAGCCTTACACCAGCACGGCAGCGTGCCCGAATCTGGGCACGCCCCCCGGGCAGCCCGTAGGGAACGGGGTTTACGAGACGTCCTTCGACATCTTCGGGCTGGCCTTGGCGTACAACTATTGAGTCCAAGTGCTGGCGGCTGCCCGTGGCTTTGTGCAGGGGCAACCAGAGTTGGCTCGGGGTGCGCCTTTGGACGATCGTGCGCTCCAAAGGCTGGACCGACGAACTTTGTTGACAAGACCCACCTCGATCCCTATTTTTGCGCAGCTTTTTTCGTGCGCCTCGTTCCTCTGAAGAATGAGTGTGTGGTGGGAAGCACCGTCGACGGATTTCCGCTCGCGCGAGTCCGAGTCACAGAGTACACGCCGTCTTCCAGCGTGGCTCTCGTCGACAGGAACCGAGAAAGTATTCGAGAGCATCGCTGAGATAACGAGGGACGGAGGACAAATGGCTGTCAGGTTGAGACTACAAAGACACGGGACAAAGAAACACCCCTTCTACCGCGTTGTCGCGGCGGATGGGCGAAACAAGCGCGACGGTCGTTTCATCGAAGTCGTCGGCACGTACAACCCGATCGCCAACCCGGCGATCGTCGAGCTGAAGATCGACCGAATCGACCACTGGCTCACCAGCGGTGCCTTGATGAGCGATACGGTGGCGACCTTGGTCACCAACGCCAAGAGAGCCCAGTAAGGCACTCGCTGTTGCTGCGCTGGTCCGCAGGGCGGCCACCTGGAGTAATGCTGGGCGAGATCGATGGCAAGAACGGCGTCGGGCGGAAGGCCTGGTGGCGCGTTTTGTGCGTTTTGGGCGAGTCCTTTAGGGGTGCTGCGGCGTAACACAGAGCCGTCTGTTGGTCCGCAGAAGGTTCTCATTTGCGAGACCTCTGTTCACCTCCTCGAAACCAAGGTAGCCTTCGTGCCTTGATGCTTTTCTACCGCACCTCGTCATCGACGAGAGCCGATATCCACAGACTCACACCTGCTGCAGCACATGTCTTCCGCCCGTGATCTCTCGAAACCGGCGGAACGACTGCATCTCGCTCATGGAGACCTCCAATGAAGGAACTCGTCGAGTTCATCGCAAAAGCTCTGGTCGATAACCCCGATGAAGTGCATGTCGAGGAGGTCAAGGGTGCCCAGACGTCCGTCATCGAGTTGAAGGTCGCCAAGGAAGACCTCGGAAAGGTCATCGGGAAGCAGGGCCGCACTGCGCACGCTATCCGCACCATCCTCAACGCCGCTTCGACCAAACTGCGCAAGCGAGCGGTGCTCGAGATCATCGAGTAGGCCGGGTACACTGCAGTCTCGTCGCGCCTATTCGGTTTGGCCATGAAGAACACCCAAGGTTCAACGCTCGACTTCGTGCTCATCGGTAAGATCGGTAAGCCTCACGGAGTGCGTGGCCGGCTGCGCCTTTTCCCAGAGTTTGCGGGCAGCGACGCCCTGGAGTGGACCAAGGTGCTCTTCCTGGTCGGTCCAGCGGCCCCTCGCAAGCGCTTCGAGTTGCTCGAAGCTCAACCAGCCGACCGATTCTGGATCGTCACGCTCGAGGGTGTGGACGGCCGGGAGAAGGCGGAGGCTCTGACGAACTTCGAGGTCTTTGTGGAGCGCAGCTCGCTGCCCGCTCTCGATGCGGGCGTGGAATATTACGTCCACGATCTCATCGGACTCACCGTGGTCACTGAAGCTGGGGAACCGCTGGGCACCCTCGTCGAAGTCTTCAACAACGGCGCTCACGACATTCTCGTCTACCAGCCCACCCCTCGAGACCCACAGGAACCGATCGCAGAGGCGGTCATGGTCCCCTTCGTGGAGTCGTTCGTGGGGCAGGTGAATTTCGAAGCGAAGACCGTCGAGGTTCGCCCTTTCGAGATCGAGTAGTTGCTGCCTGTGTCCATGTCGCTCCAAGAGAATCCTGAGACTTGCTGATGCCGTCCGATCTTTCATCCCCTCAGGTTCCAGAAGCCACGCCGTTTCGGTGTCACATCTTGACGCTCTTCCCGGATTTCTTCCGGTCTCCATTGGAGAGCTCAATCGTAGGGCGGGCCATCGCCGCGAGGCGGCTCGACGTGACTTTGGTGGACATCCGAGAGCACACGACCGACAAGCACCGCACCACCGATGACACTCCGTATGGCGGCGGCGCGGGGATGGTCATGAAGCCCGAGCCCGTCGTTCGAGCCATCGAGTTCGTCGAGGCGCGCGCCGGCCGTGCTCATCGCGTCCTACTCTCTCCGCAGGGTAGACCCTTTCGACAGCGAGACGCGGAGCGCCTCGCCCGAGAGCCAAACTTGATGATGCTCTGTGGCCACTATGAAGGCGTCGACGAACGCGTCTTGAGCCACTACATCGACGAGGAAATTTCCATCGGAGATTTTGTCCTCACGGGAGGCGAGCTCGGTGCGCTCGTGGTGCTCGACGCGCTGAGTCGACTTCTCCCTGGCGTGCTCGGGAATGTCGACTCGGCGAAGAACGAGAGCTTCTCGGATCCCAGGCTCCTCGAGCACCCACACTACACGCGCCCATTCGATTTCAGGGGACACCTCGTGCCCGAGGTCCTGCGCAGCGGCGACCACCAGCGCATCGAGACCTGGCGATATCGCAAGAGCCTTCTGCGTACCAAGACGAACCGCCCCGACCTCTTCGAGGCGATCCGTCCAGAGATCTCTGAGGTTGATCTCGTCGCGATCGCCGAAATGGCCTCTGAAAACGACGACTGAGGTCCCGAAAAGCGGGACTGTAGGCAAAAAAACATTGACAGCGCAGCGTCGGATCAGCAAAACGGTCCGACCAGTTCGAGAGCGAGGAGCACTTCATGATCACCGCAGTAATCAAAGACATCGAGAATCGTCAACGCAAGAACGTGCCTGACTTCCGCCCAGGAGACACGGTGCGTGTGCATGTCAACATCAAAGAGGGTGACAAAGAGCGCATCCAGGTGTTCGAGGGCGTCGTCATCGGCCGTTCGGGCGGCGGTACGCGCGAGACGTTCACTGTCCGCAAGATCTCTTACGGCGTCGGCGTGGAGCGCGTGTTCCCCGTGCATTCGCCGAAGCTTGCCGAGATCGAAGTCAAGACCTTCGGCAGCGTCCGACGCGCGAAGCTCTACCACTTGCGCGGACTGCGCGGGAAGGCTGCACGCATCAAGACCGTGCGCGAACGAAAGGGCAGCTGACGACCGTGCGGGTCGGCGCGTCTTTCGAGCAAACACAAGGCTACGCCCGTTGGACGTAGCCTTAGTCGTTTGCTGATCCGGCGGCCCTTTGCCGTGCCTCTCGGAGCCCCCAGCAACCTTGCCGTTTTTTCGTTCTGCATCGGGGTGAGTGCACTGGTCGAGCGTCTTTCGAAGTGCGTCAGAGTGGGATAGGATGACCTTCCCAACGCGGTGCGGGATGGCGGTATGTTCTTCAAACAAGTGATCATTCAGGGCCTGTTCGGAGTCGCCAAAGGTGAGAGGCTGCTGCTCCACGATGGCCTCTGTGAGCCGCTCCTACCTAGTCCTTTGGACCACGCGAAGTTCAAGGACCTGATCACGCTCATTTTGTATCCCAAGGACACGCTGGATTCGGGGATGGTCAGTGTCGACATCACAGTGCCCTACCCCGTTCGCCTGGGCGCGCTCCTCGACATTGGTGGCTTTGAGTACAAGCTGATGTGGGACATGAAGGCTGACAGCCTGCAAGTGTTCAACGAGCAGCTGTCCACGACCGAGCCCGTCGTCGAAGGGCGCCAAGGGACGCAAGACCTGTGGCAAAAGCTCCTCGGGCTGCTTCCTTTTGGGTCTTTCCCGCTGGTGCACTACCACGCGTTTGCCATCACCGATGAAAACGCGTCGAAAGACGAGACGGGGAAACTGGTCGAAGAGTTCCGAGCCAGCTTGGCCGTGGAGCGAATCGAGACTCGGATCGGCAGCCGCGAGCTCGAGCTCAGAGAGATTCGCACAGCCAAGAGCCCAGCGATGAAGGTCGAGGCGGCTCTCGACCAAGTCAATCAGCAGTTGAAAACGTTCGAGAAGATGCCCGCACTCAACGACGCGGATCGCGTTTTTTTGGCGAACAGCGAGGTTCAAAACAAGGCGCAGCGCAAAGAATTTAACGAGCTCCTCGAGCTCATCGACAACATCCAACGCCGGCGAAGCGCAGCCTCACCCGAGCCCGTCTTCTCCAACAAGTTGGTCCAGCTCAGCCTCGTTCTGTCCTTGGCTTGCCTGATCGGCGCCATCTACCTCAGCGTCGCTGACAGCCCGAAATACCGGAGTCTCGCCCTTGGGACCGTGCTCGGATTGGGCGCGGTCTGCTTTGCCGTCACCCGCCACATCACGCTCATCGAGAGACACGACGTCCTCACCGCCAGGTCAAAAGCTCTGGAAGTCCAGAGGAAGGAAAACGAGAAGGCGACCGAACGGGCGACGACACGACTCAAGCGACTGCAGAAGCTCTTCGGTGGGGGCTCACCTGAGCAAATTGTCGAGGACGTCGACCGCTTCGAGACGCTCAAGGAGAAGAAGACGAAGCTCCAGGCGATGCTCAAAACTCACCTGAGCGACCCGATCTTCATCAAGAGCCGACAGACTATCGTCGACCTCGAAGAGGAAATCGCCCGACTGAAAACAGAGCGGGCTTCCTTTGGCGACTACGTCATGCCCACCTACGAGCTCAGGGCGGAGCTCGAAAAGCGAGGAGTCGCGGCCGACAACATCATGCCGACGGCTTCCTCACCGGAGACGCCGCTGATTGACCTCTCCAGACGCCTCAAGCTGCTTCCAGACGACCGACCCAACGTCGCCGCGAGCGAGATGCAAGCCATCAACCGCCTCGTCCCCGGCATCGTGGGCAAGCGTGAAGCTTCGCTGCAGCTCAAAGAGAACCACTTCGTGGTCTTTGACGGAGAGAGCCCGGAGAGACCCCTCAAAGACCTCCCGCCGCGGCAACAAGTCCTCTGGCTCAGAGCGATTGCGTTGGGCGTGCTCCTCCATCACAACAAGGCCAACTCGAGGCGGGGTGACCACATCTCCATGCTCGTGCTCTCCGACCTATGGGAAGGAATGCAGCGAGCGGACCGAATCCGACTCTTCAGCCTACTGAAAGAGTTTTCTAAAGAGTTCCAGGTCATTCTGCCCAAGGTTGGCGAGTGAACTGGGGCGAGTTCGGGCGCTTCAAAGCCGATCCCCGACCGAAATCCCTGGCAACGGCCTTGGCAGCTGGAAATTGTGATCTTAGCTTCTTCTCTAACGGTTCGCAGGGAGCCTTCAGGAACATGACGCCGCTGGGGACGCTGTTTGCCCAACATGACAAACAGCCTCGTCGTAGTTTGCTTGCTTTGCACACCATCAGCAGAATTGAGAGAGTCTTATGAAGATTGGAGTTTTCTCGGACATCCACAGCAACTTCGAAGCACTGTCGACCGTCGTCAACCACTACAAAGAAAATCCCTGTGATTTCTATGTTTGCCTAGGCGACGTCGTCGGCTACGGTGCGGACCCGGATGTCTGTTGCGGAATCATCAAAGACTTCACGAAATACACCGTCCTCGGCAATCATGATGCCGCGGTGTCGGGTCGAATGAACTACGCCTACTATTACGATGCCGCGCGCAACGCGCTCGATTGGCATGCTGAGCTCGTCAGCCCCGACCATATGGGATGGCTCAAAGAGCTGCCCTATATCGCTCACTTCAAGGACCTCTCGCTCTCCTTCAGCCACGGCTCTCCAATCAATATGGAAGACTTCGACTATGTCTTCTCCATCGAGCAAGCCAATCAGCTGACCTCGCACTTCGATGACCTCTCCCACATCACCTTCATCGGTCACTCCCATCTGACCAAGGCGTTCGCTCTGACCCCCGACGGCGCCGAGGATGTCAGCAGCGACTGCATCAAGTTCGACGACGATCGCAAATATATCGTCACCGTCGGCAGCGTTGGACAGCCTAGAGACTACGACAACAGAGCCTGTTGCACGGTCTTCGAAGACGGCCCCAAGCGTCTGAGCTATGTGCGCCTCGAGTATGACATCGAGAAGGCAGCCAAGAAGATCTTCGACTCACGGCTGGCCAGCAACTTCGGAAAGCGCCTATTCTTGGGAATCTAGACTGCGACGCCGGATAAAATCACTCCACGACAGCCAAGAAGTGTCCCGTCGAGTATAGCGAGAGGATGGAGTGGTTCGTGGTGTGCTCGATCCCTACCAAGAGATCGAACTCGCCCAGCGGAACTACGAAGTTGGGGTCGCTCTCGATGCCACCAATGACGCAGAGCACCCGACCCGTCTCCGGCTCGATGAGGTAGCAGGCGTCGTGAACCACCAAGAGCACGTCCTCGATGAGGTGCAGGACTCCCTCATCAGAGCCATGTCTTTGGTTGGGGAAATTGACCGTCCACAGGCTCTCCCCCGTGAGCAGATCGAAACACTGAATGCGATCGTTCGCGGTCTTCGTGAAGAGCTTGGAGTGGCCGCTCCAAAGCGCGCTCGACTGCGGCAGCGCTTCCCCCTCGAGCGCACGAGACCAAAGCGTCTCGCCGGTTTCCAGCCTTAGACATTCCCACTCCATCGAGCCGTACTCTCCTCCCCTGTCGAAGACCAAAGGGGCGGCTGAGACCATCTCGATATTGGCAACCCCGTCGAACACCCTCGTCCATCCCAATGCGCCGGTCTGCCCGTCGATCCGCTGCAGCACCGATTCGAGGCTGTGGCGCTCGCCCCAGACCAGCAGATGCCCTCCCACACTCCACAGCTCGCTCAACTCCAGCTCTACGACGATTCGCCAGAGCGTCTGGCCATTGGCACCATCGCGAGCCTCGATGAGTCCGTCGTCGAGAACAAGGTGCAGGTTCCCCGCTTCGTTTGCAGCCAGCGCCACAACCTCGCCGTAGAGGTAGTCCTGCTCCCAGAGCAGCCTCCCTGAGCACACCTCCCTGGCCTCGACGTGGCGACCGGCGAGGACCATGACCACAATCTTCTCATCTGGAGAGAGCTGGATTGAACCGAGGGGCCAGATGCCCTCTCCTGTCGTGTTTGGCGTCCGCCATCGCTCAACACCATCGACAATGTCGACAAGACAGATGGCCTCGGTGCCGACAACCAAGGTGCTCTTGGCTCCTGGTCCTAGCGAACAGAGCTCGTCTCCGAGCGAAAGGGCGCGACTCCAGAGGGTGTCGCCGTCGGCGCGCTGCAGGCAACGAACCTCTTGCGCTGTCGACCAGAGCAGCTGCTCGCCCGCAACGAAGACGTGTCCAACAGCGCCCGCTTGGCTCTCCACACACCACTTCCGTTCGCAATTCATGCGCTTCACGTTGCGCAGATTGACCGGGAACGGGAACTCGATGTCTTGGGCGACCTCAGAGGCCTGGAGCGAATCCTGTCGGGAGGGAGTCCCGAAGAGGTTTCCGTCCAAGAGCTGTCGCGCTTTGGATTGCAGGGCACGCGCGCCGCTGACGACCTCAATCCACCTCTGGTTGGTCGCCTGGCTCGGATGGGTGTCGACCATCCAATGGTCCAACCTGTGGACAAGGTCTGGGAGCAAATCCACCAGTGCCGCTGAAGCAAGCTCCACCTTGCCGCCATCCCAAAGAAACTCGACCGTCTCGGTCGTGACGACCACCTTTCTCCCTCCGATTCGCGTGACGAGACCGGCTGCACCTGATGGTCGACTCAGTGCGCGACTGAGAACATGAATCAGTCCGGAAATGTCCATCAGCGCCCCAGGCCCATCGAAAAGGACGGAGCGCTCCCCTTCGCTCAGGATGGAGACTCGAGATGGAATCAAGAGTGAGTGGGTGTCAAAGTGCTCCCGGCTCCCAAAGGTCGTGAAGTCGGGTGGGTGGGTGGCTTCGAGCTGCAAAGAAAGCAAACCCCGGCGAGACTCCAACTCCAGACGTGGGCCACTTGGTGCTGTCCTTGGTGTGCTATCGCCACTGCCGACGCCCGGAGACCGAAGGGCTTTTCGGGCTTCGAACAGGGCGACGATCGACGGATGATGTTTTAAGTGTGGCGCAACGCGTCCGACTCTCGTCAGGACCTCCAGGCAAAGCCCGTCGACGGCTTCGACAAGCACCGAAATGGGCACCTCTGCGTCGAACAGCACGAGCTCGCCCTCCGGCCACAGCCGATAGAGGCTCATGAGGCAGTGCTGCCCTTTGCCGACGAAAACCAACTCCCAGGGTTCTTCCGGATAGGCGACAAATACTTTTTGCTGGCCGCCGAGCAGCGCGGTGAGCTGCACGACCAATTCGAAGACGAAAGGCAACACCCGGTCGGCGGCGATCCGACTGCTGACATTGCGAGCGCCGACGACGATGTCGACAACCCCCTTTGCTGCGACCAGGTCAGCGGCAGACCACTCGGAGTCTGTCGCAGAGAACTCCTCGAGCCAATCGTTTCCTAACGAGAGGGTGAGGCTGCACTGATTGGGTGTCACTTGCCAGAGTTGGCGAGCTGCTCCCGCCCTTTTTTCGTCAACTCGGACCAAAGCGTCTTTCCGGTCCCGATCAAGGGGCCAAGGACCTCTTGATACTCTCGGTTGACGTAGAGCTTGCGCAGACGCACTCCATCGAGGAAGCGACTGAGCGGCGAGGCACTGAACGTCGGCAAATCGACAACGTAGACTTTGTTGTAGATCTCGTGGGTGATGTAGACCCACACGTAATTGTTGGCGTTCGCCTTCGACTGCTGGTTTTGCTCCTGAGCCTCGGCGTCTGGTTGCAGAGGGGGGATCTCTTGTTGCACCTCGGCAGGGATGCTCTGCGCCATGGTTTTGGCGGAGTCCGCCGAGCTTTGACCGCCCCGGATCAGGTCGATCAGCCGTCGCAGAATGTCCTGTCGAACCGTGTCATAGGTCTCCAGAATGAAGGCCGGGTCTCCCTCCAACTCCAGTGAGAACTGCTCTGAGCGGATGCGAAGGTAATTTCGCTTGTCGTCCTCGGCCGTCACCCTTCCCTCCAAGTTCGAAGCTTCGTTGCACCCGCAGCAGCAATCGGGTTCTATTGCCTCGCTTGCCCACGACCGAATCTTGCTTCGTGTCGATGAGCTGCGGTGCGAAACTCGGTCGTCCGCTCAGCAAATCACACATGGCGAGTATATGAGCCGGGTGAGAACGCGGTCAACCTTGCTTTCGAGCGGTTGGCGAAAGGGCGAAGGGGATTGGGCCGAGTTGGTTTGGCGTTTGGAGGTTCGCTCGTTGACAGCTCGACGGTTTCGCTGCAATACTGTGGCGCGCTCGTTGAGGGTCGCTGGAATGTGACAGCGCCTTTTTTTGCTACCTTTCCTGAAAGCTATGTGCGGTTGGCCGGGGAGGCCGGAGAGAGATGAACTCAGGACGACCCAAATTTTGGAAGCTGCGAACCCTTGCGATTCTGCTCGCGCTGTTCTCTCTCGGCCTGGCTTGCACCCCTGAGCCCTACGGCCCCTGTACGCTCCCGAGCAGCCAAGCCATGAACGAAGCCTGCTCCGCCTCGGGTGGAGACGACAACACGACGGCCGCTGCGAGCTGTGTGGTCGACTTCGTCTTCGAATGCGAGAGCCAACTCTGCGGCACGTACCAGGGAAGTGCCCCCTTCTGCACGGTCCGCTGCACAGACCCCTCCGACGCTTCCTGCCCCAAGGTTCCCGAGACTGGTGTCCGCGGTTCTTGTGTCGAGTGGATTCCTGGCCTGGGTGAGTACTACTGCGTACCCGCGGAGTGATTGCGCGCCCAGACCCTCAAAACATCAGCGTTCGCGCTCTGAACGCGTCGAGGTGATGGCGGATTTCTGTTCTTGTCGAGTCGACTTCGACGCCGATCACGTCAAAGCGCACGACTTTACGGGAGACGTCCTGGTCGAGCATCCACTGTCCGAACGCCCGCTCGACGCGGCGCTGTTTCGAGGCGATGACGGTGTCTTCGGGTCGAATCAAGCTGCCTTTGCGCACGGTTCGAACCTCGACGATCGCCAGGACTTCTCCCTTCTCGGCGATGATGTCGAGTTCGCCGACGTCACAGCGCCAGTTGCGCTCGACGATCTCGTAGCCCGCCTCAATCAGGTGATTCGCTGCCAGGTTTTCCCCCAGAGCCCCCAGCTCGTGTCTCGGATCGACTTGAGACGTGGTGAGGTGTTCTTTCACCCCCCTGAACGTGGTGCGATGAATGATAGAGGGCCCGAGCTTGGCGATGGCGGCTTTGTGAGATTTGGTAGGGTAACCCTTGTGCTCGGCGAGTCCGTAGCCTGGGTACTCCACATCGAGCTCGGCCATGAGTCGGTCGCGATGGACTTTCGCCAGGATCGAGGCGGCCGCGATGTTCGTGCTCTTTTGGTCCCCCTTGACGACGCAGCGCTCTGGCACTTTCGCTGTGGAGTCGAGGCGAAGCGGCTGATTTCCGTCGACCACCACGACCGCCGGCGCGATCGTTCTCTGGCGCAGTGCCCCCACGACCTGCATCACCGATTCCCTCATGGAGAATAAGGTCGCCTGCAGGATGTTGAGCTCGTCGATTTGCTTCGGGCTCGCTTCATGGATGGCGTACGCCAGTGCGGAGGCTTTGATCTGGTCGAAAAGCGCCTCCCTTCGCGCCGCGGTGAGGCGCTTGGAGTCGTCGAGCCCCTGAAGTCCATGTTCGGTTCCGAGGCACACCGCCGCGGTGACGACTGGACCGGCGAGTGGGCCGCGTCCAGCCTCGTCAACTCCCACGATGACAGTGACGCCTTCCTTCTCGAGGCTCTCTTCCAGCGCTCCGCAGCGCAACGGAAGGTCGAACAATGTGGACTGGAACAACTTCATCACACCTCCAGATTGTCGCACAGGTGCAACCTACACGAATCTACCAGGCAGCCAACCGCGCCAACGCCCGCAAGGAAAGCGAGGACCCTCAAGGGTGCTGGGGTTCATAGGGTTGCTTGCCGCTGCTTGGGCACCTTGCTATGGTCTTTGCCGAGACTGAGGTTCGAGGTTCGGCCGTCTGTTTGAAGGCCAGCCTAACCCACATCTGGACTATCTTTGGAGGACCTATGGAGCGCCGCGAGCACGCGCATTTGGCAAGGATAAAGGCGTTGGTTGGGCTGTTGCTCGTCTTCGTCGCCACCGGAGCAGGATGCGCACTTTTCGGTATCGACGACGACTTGGGGTTCGACCTCCCAATCAGCGCCGAGCATTCGTTCAACATCCCCATTGACCTGGGCGCGCTGCCGACCTCCGGAAGTGTGGCCCCCGAGCGGCTCGAGACTCCACTGCCGTTGCCGCCGGCTCCCGTCGACCTCACCAAGGCCAGTCCAGAGCTGAACTCGAACAAGGACAAACTCAAGTCGGTCGAGATCACCAAGATCCGTGTGAGGCCGAAGACCAACAGCCTCACCGCTGCGCTGCCACCTCTCGAGCTGTATGTGGGCCCATCTGGAGCTCTTCTCCCTGCTAATGGGGTCCGCATCGCGACCATCCCTTCGATTCCCGCCGGCTCTACCGCCGAGGTGGCTGGGCAGATCGACGACGCTGGAATGGCCTCTGCGCAGACCTACATCACCTCTCTGCAATTCGCGTTTATCCCTGCGTCGACATTGATCGTCGAGAAGGGCCAGACAGTTCCGGGTGGAAGCGCGGACTTGGAGATTACTCTTGAGATCACCGCGACGGTCGATCCAACGAAGTAGGCGCAGGCTCTTGCCTCTGCTTCTTGGTCTCCTGGGTGTTGCGACGAGCGTGGTCGGCTCCCAAGGTTTTGGGGGCGAGCCGCTCTGGAGCGAGGGCCCGATTCCCGAGGGGATGGGCCGCGATGATGTTTTCCGCTTCAGTTCTTTCGCGGAGCTCGCCAGGGCTGTCTCCCCGGCGGTCGTCAACATCACCTCGGAGCCTGTTGGCGCCAGCCTCGGCCCGCCAAGCATGGTGGGCTCGGGCTTTATCATCAGCGCGGACGGGTTCCTCATGACCAACGCCCACGTGGTCGGAGAGGCCAAGCAGGTCTTGGTGACGTTGGCAGACAAACGCCAATTCGAGGCGACCGTCGTGGGTTCGGATCCTCCGACCGACTTGGCGCTGCTGCATATGGATGCGGTGGACCTGCCTTCGGTGTCCCTCGGTGACTCAGACAAAGTCGAGGTCGGGGAGTGGGTGATGGCGATCGGCAGCCCACTCGGCCTCGACCACACGGTGACGGTCGGCGTGATTTCGGCTCTCGGCCGCGCTAACCCCGAGCTCTATGCGGACTTCATCCAAACCGACGCCTCCATCAACCCGGGCAACTCTGGGGGACCGCTGTTCAGCGTCACCGGCGAAGTGATTGGAATCAACACGGCGATTAACCCTTTGGGGCAGGGAATTGGTTTCGCGCTTCCAATCAACGTGGCGAAGACGCTGCTCCCGATGCTCGCCAATGGCACTGTGGAGCGCAGTTGGCTCGGGATCACCATCCAGCCGGTGTCCAGGGAGCTGTCGAGCGACCTGGGTTTGCGTCTTGGGCAGGGCGCCGTAGTGAGTTCTGTGGTGGAAGGTGGTCCGGCCTCTGGGGTCGATCTCTTGGAGGGAGACATCATCGTCACATTTGCTGGGGAGGAGGTCGATCACCGTCGGCTGCGTTGGCTCACCTCGACCGCTGGCGTCGGAACAGTAGCAAAGCTCGAGGTCCTGCGCGGTGACCGGAGACACCAGGTGTCGGTCGAGCTGGGTCCTCTGGAGCAGCCGCAAGAGCTAATTGGCAGCAATGCGGGGGGCTCCGCTGCCAGTGGGAGCGTGGGGTTGGGGCTGCACGTCGAGCTCGTCGACGAGGCCACGAGAATGGCGCTCGATTTGGAGGCCGGCACTGGCGTCCTTGTGACCGAGTGCGAGGCCGGCAGCCCCCCTTGTTTGGCTGGTATGCTGGAGGGCGATGTCATCACCCACTTCGACGATCGCGTCGTTCACAGCTCCGACGATTTGGCTCAGGGGCTGCGGGACGTGGCGGCTGGTGATATCGTCCGGCTGCAACTCAGGCGCGGCCGTTCGGAGGCCTTCCTCGCCTTCACGGTGCCATGATGAGTCGTTGGTCGGGGCATGCCGTCGCTTGATTGTTCTCTTGCTTGTGACCCGCGAATTTGCCCGTGTGACTTTCGCCCGTGGGGGAGAGGTGCGCGAGGGGTTTCAGGATGTACCGTCTGGTTCCAATGAGTTCCACGTCATCGTTCGAGGTGACGAGCTCGACCATTGACTCGCTGACCGTGGGCCGTGCGAAACAGAACGACGTGGTGACACAGGATCATCTCGTTTCGTCGAGCCACGCTAGGTTTGTCATTCGAGAGGGCCATCTTTACCTCGTGGATCTCGACAGCCGCAACGGCACAGAGCTCAACGGCAGACGACTGAAAGCCTTTGATTTGACCCAGCTGAGTCGCGGAGACCTCGTCCAGTTTGCTGGACGGCTGAGCTTTCGTGTCGAGGTGCAGAGTGAAGCAGCGTTTCCGGTCATCAGCGTCGAACACCACCAACAAGAACCCGCGGCTGAGGACATCCTCAAGGTCTTGGCCTTGCCAAGTGGGTTGACACCAGTGCTCGAGGCTGGGCAATTGCTGGCGCTCCACAAACTGACCGACCGACTGTTGGACCCTCAGAACCTGCAGAATGGCTCTCGATGGCTCGAGACGTTGACCATCGGCGCGGCTCGGCTATTGAAGGTGCCGGAAGTCGCATTGCTGAAGCTCGAGGGCGACTCGTTCAGCTGGGTCTCACCTCCGTTTGCTGCGAGTTCGGCCGCGAGCGCAGGGACGCGGGGCGGCTCGCAGCGAGCCAACTCTGTACCGGGAGGCGAGCGAAATCCGATCCGTCGATCGGTCATCCAAGAATGCGTTCGCCGCGGCAGCGCGGTGGCTGTCGAGCTCGCGGACCTTGCAGTTGAGGCGGACGCCACCCTCGAAGGTGGCACCGGCGTCGCTGCGGCGCTTTGTGCCGTAGTCTCGGTTGGTGAGCAGGCTTGGGGCTTGCTCTATGCAACCGACGAGGCATTTGGAACCTCGAGAGCGTTTAGTGAGCAGGATGTTTGGCTCCTCAATGAGCTGTCGAAGACGGTCGGAAGGCTTCTGGAGTGGGTCTCGGTGAGTCAGATCGTCGAGAATCATCGGGCACACTACGAGCGGCTCATTCACCAGGTGGAGCGTTTCGGTGTGGTGGGAATCTCGCCCGCTCTCGGGAATGCCGTAGAGGTCTTGGCGAGGTATTCGGTCGAGGCCGGCTCCCTTCTGCTGGTCAGCGGCTCTTTGGACACCGGGCGTCGCTGGGCCGAGCTGGCCCGTGCGTTGGGGCCGCGGGACGGAGCGCCCTTTGGTGCTGCGACACTGCCTGGAGCCGCATTGCGCCAGCTCTTACCAGGCCTAGAGGGCGGCACTCTGTTGCTCGAGGGACTCGACCAACTCGACGAAGACGACGCGAAGGACCTTTTCGAGGTGATGCATTTGCCAGTCGCCCAACGAGTTCGTTGGATCGTCTCTTCGAGGTTGTCGCCGTCGGTGCTGACTCATGAGCGGGGGCTCTCGCCGGCGTTGGTCGAGCTGCTGTCCAATCGGGTCATCCGTATTCCGTCGCTGCGGGAGCGAAACGAGGACATCCCCTGTCTTCTCGAACACGTGGCCCGCCGGCTCGAGCCGGCGACTCCGACACATTTCTCGACGGAAACCTTGGCCGCGTTGGGTGGCTTCGACTACCCGAACGAAGAAACAGGCCTGGAGTCGGTGGTCAAGGCGTTGTTGAGCACGGCGAGCGAGAGACCGGTCGAGCTTCAGACGCTCGAGGAGCTCCAGGTGGCCCTGCAGCTGACGAGAGGCCCCGCGCCGCCAGCGATCCCAACGGTCACGAGGGAGGCGTTTCACGCGTTTTCGGCGTCTGGCCACGACGTGGCGTTAAGCCCATTCTCGGCGGCGTTCGCCGCGGCTGGACTCTTTCGCAAGAGGTGAGGTCAAACTGGCGACACTGTGAACTCGGTTCTGGTGAATCTGGTGAAGGCAGTTCTTGCGGCGGAAGGCGGTTGGCGCAACAATGAGAAAAGCGATTGCGCAGAGCGGCCAAACAAGACGACTTGCGACGAGACCGGCAGCGAACTGCGAGGTGTTCTGCGGCTACTCGCAGGGGTACGAATTTTGAATACCGCGACCACTGTGCCGTCGGAAGGTTAGCGTTGGACGCGGTTCGCCGCACCGATGTTTCCCGATCGCGAGCGTAAGGACGCGAGGTGGCTCGCATCGAGCCACGCGAAATCCGATCGACCTGAGCTTTCGAAGTGTCCGTGTTCGCCGAGCAGCGGTGTCTTGGCAAGGAGAGCTGCGATGCGTTCCTCATTTTTGAACCTTCTCGCCCCGATGATCGCCCTCTCCCTGTTGAGCGGTTGTTACACACACTCACGCGTGGAAAGCGCCTCGGTCGTCTACGAGACTGGATATGTCGACTACGAGGTGCCGTACTACGGTGCCCATCCGGTCTCGGTGGTCGACGACAGCGTCGGTGATTGGTGCGACTTCGCTGGCCCACACGCCCATTACTACGAGCCCGAAGACCCAGACTTCTACGTGGTCGATGATGGTTTCTACCTCTTCGTCGGCGATCCCACCTACTACGTCGTCGAGCCCCGTTTCGAGGTCTACGCCTATCAGGGCCACCACCCAGTCTACACCTCCACTCACTGGTGCTACATCGACGGGTTCCACCACCACCATTGGGGCCCAGGACTCCACGACCACTACGGATACGTAGACCATTACTATGTGTGGAACGGCGGCTACGACACCTACTACCGACACGGTCACACCGTACACCTAGACCGCTACTACTCCGAGCATCACCCGCGACGAGTGGCCCACTACGAGCGTGAGCACGGCTCGAGGACAGCCTCGGCGCCAGCTCCAGGAGGAACGGTTCACGCCCCCAAGCCAGGCAACCCCGACTCAGGCACCGCCGCAGCGCCCGCACCCAATCTCTCGAGCCGAGATCAATCCTCGGGCTCTGGAGCCGACGCCGGAACGAGAGGAACCTCGAAGGGTGCAGCGATGATGAACGCGACATTTGCGGGCGCCAACACCGGCTCGCCCAGCCCCACCGCGCTCGAGGCGAAGCGGGTCGACACCCCAGTAGTCTCGCAGAAGGTGCTGCATCGAAGAGACATGACGGTCGTCGAGTCGACCTCCGTCGAGGCCCAACGCCTCGACCGCGAGGCTCAACGCCTCGACCGCGAGGCTCAACGCCTCGACCGCGAGGCTCAACGCCTCGACCGCGAGGCCAAGCCCAAACTGACCAAAACCGAGCTCTCGAGCAGCCAAGACTCCAAGCCAAGGTTTGACAACAAGGTGAGGAGCACTTCGAAGTCGAACACAGCCGTCAAGGAGAGCAAGGCTAACAAAGACACAAAGGCAAGTCCGAAGGTGGTCCGTGCGCCGACGAAGAAAGAGGCCGTCAAGAAGGAGACGACCAAGAAACAGGCCACGAAAGTGCGGGCGAGCACCAACACAAGCAAGCCCAAGGTGACCACCAAGTCTTCGAGCTCTAGGAGCAAAACCAGCGCGACGGTTCGCCCCGCCAAGTCGTCACAGACCAAGATTAGCTCTACCTCCAAGTCCTCCAAGAAGTCGGTGGGCAAGAGCAAAAAATCGTCTGGGAGTTCGGTGCCCGCTAAGAAGAGCAAGAGCAAAGGTCGCCGTCGCTGAGGCTCTGCCATCTCCTGAGCTTCCCCGAGACCGACCGGTGTTTACACTGGTCGGTCTCGTTTTTGGGCGCTCACGGGAGCGTCGGGTAAGAGGGAGGTGTGCACGATGACCACAATCGTAGGCGTACGTCACAAGGGCCGAGTCGTGATTGTCGGTGATGGGCAAGTCTCGATGGGCAACACGATCATGAAGGCGACCGCGGCGAAGGTACGCTCGATCTCGTCGAATCGAGTCATCGTCGGCTTTGCGGGGTCGACCGCGGACGCCATGACGCTCTTCGAGAAGCTCGAGGCGAAGCTCGCCGAGTACGGTGGGAACTTGCTCCGGGCCGCAGTCGAGCTGGCCAAGGACTGGCGCACCGACAAGTATTTGCGACGGCTCGAGGCGCTCATGATCGCCGCCGACCGAAGCACGACCTTGTTGATTTCGGGGACCGGCGACGTGATTTCGCCCGACGAGGGGGTCATCGCCATTGGCTCTGGTGGAAACTACGCCCTGGCCGCGGCGAGGGCGCTGCTGCGAAACACCGACTTGTCCGCTCGTGAGATCGCGGAGGCCGCCATCGGTATCGCGGCCGAGATCTGTGTGTTTACCAACGACAACTTGACGATCGAGGAAATGGAGAGCGCGGACTGAGGCTCTCCTTTGCGGCCCGCTGACTGGCTAGACCTCCGAGTCCGCAGGTCGGCCGTTGAGCGAAGGCCTCTATCTCTTGACGCCACTTCCTGGTCTCTAGACCAGCTGACTGGTCAGAAAAGGAATACAGACGTGATGGATCCGAACGAGGGCGAAGTGGGTGGTCAATTGACTCCGCGAGAGATCGTGGAGCAGCTCGACAAGTACATCGTGGGCCAGACTTCGGCGAAGCGCGCCGTCGCCATCGCCCTGCGAAATCGCTGGCGACGACAGCGCGTTTCGGGGGACCTGCGCGACGAAATCACGCCGAAAAACATCATCATGATTGGGCCCACGGGTGTGGGGAAGACCGAGATCGCGCGGCGGCTGGCGAAGCTCGCGCAGGCTCCGTTCTTGAAGATCGAGGCGTCGAAGTTCACGGAAGTCGGTTACGTCGGGCGCGATGTCGAGTCCATGATTCGAGACTTGACCGAGATCGGCATCAAGCTGGTGGCCGACGAGGCCCGCGAGCGCGTGCAAGACAAGGCAAAGAAGGCCGCCGAGGACAAGGTGATCCACATCCTCCTCTCCGGCTCGACACGCACAGGACCCTTTGCGCGGACCGGCGAGCAGGAGACGCCCGAGGAGTCCGATGGTCCAGCCGAGAAGCTGCGGCTGCTCTTGAAGGAGGGCAAGCTCGACGAACGCTACGTCGACATCGAGGTCTCCGCGCAGTCGATGCCCATCTTCCAGGTCTTCAACAACCAGTCTGGAATGGACGAGATGAACCTCAAGGACCTCTTCGGCAACCTGCTGCCGAAGAAATCCAAGCGCAAGAAAGTGAAGGTCGCGGAAGCGCTGGAGGTTCTCACCGCGGAGGAAGCCGGGAAGCTTATCGACATGGACAACGTCGTGCGCGTCGCGGTTCACCGCACCGAGCAGACTGGAATCATCTTCCTCGACGAGATCGACAAGATCGCCGGGCGAGAGTCGGCGCGTGGCCCCGATGTGTCCCGAGAGGGTGTGCAGCGCGATCTTCTGCCGATCATCGAAGGTTCGACGGTCACCACCAAGCACGGCCCGGTGAAGACGGACCACATCCTCTTCATCGCCGCTGGGGCGTTCCACGTCTCCAAGCCCAGCGATCTCATCCCCGAGCTGCAGGGGCGGTTTCCTATCCGTGTCGAGCTGGAAACCCTGACGGAGAAAGACTTTGTGCAGATCCTGCGGGAACCGCAGAACAGCCTCGTGCGGCAGTACATCGCCCTGCTCGAAACCGAGAGCGTGAATCTAGAGTTCACGGACGCGGCCATCGACCGCATCGCCTGGATCGCCAGCAAAGCCAACGACCGCATGCAGAACATCGGTGCTCGGCGTCTACACACGGTGATGGAGCGGCTCTTCGACGAGCTCAGCTTCGATGCGCCGGAGATGAACGACGCCCGCATCCTCGTCGACGCTGCCTATGTGGACGAGAAGCTGGGCGCGATCATCGAGAGCGAGGACCTGAGCCGCTACATTCTGTAGCGGCGAACCTCTGAAGAGATTCGCCGCTGCCCTCTGGCGCGGCGCGAGTCACCGCTCGAAACGCGCCACGACCTCTAGGTGCGAGGTGTGCGGAAACATGTCGACCGACTCGACGCGCACCAGCAGATAGCCGCCTTCGATGAGCAGCGCCGCGTCGCGAACGAACGATTTCAGGCCGCAGGCCACATAGAGCAACACTGGCGCGTCGTGCTCGAGCAGCCCCTGGATGGCTTGCGGCGCGCAACCGCCGCGCGGCGGATCGAGGAGGACCACGTCCGGCCTGTGCTTGAGGCTGTGCTCGAGGGTCTCCTCGACGCGGCCGTTGACCACGTGCAGCCCCTTGAGTCCCACGTGCTTGAGGAAGTGGCGCAGGTCCTCGACGGCGCGAGGGTTGCTCTCGGCGACCACGGCTCGCCGCCACCGGTGTCTTGTCAGCCGTGCGAAAACCCCGACGCCACCGTAGAGATCGGCCAGGCAGTCGAAGGCCTCGGGCAGCAGCTCGAGGACCGTCGACACCAGCTTCTCGGCGCCCTCCGCGCTGGTCTGGAAGAACGAGCCCGGCGACAGGTGGAAAGTCTCACCGCCCAGATGAAAGATGGTGCGCTTCGAGCCCGCCAGCGGGGAAAAGTCCTCGCCGTAGAGGTACGACGAGCGCTCGGGGTTGGTAGTGAGGTGCACGCCATTGACGGTGGGTAGGGAGGCGAGGCGCTCGACGAGGACCTCGCCGCCGGGCACTTTGTGGGTGCGGCCGATCAGGACGAGCTCTGTGGACTCCCCTGCGGGATCGACCCGAATGCTGACACCATGCAACCAGCCGTTGTCGCCACGGCGCGTCGTCGAGGCCTGCATGTTCGAGGCGCGCAGCACCTGATGGACCATGGCGAGGACTGCCAGGGTCAGGGGATGCTGCACAGGACACCCAGTCGCCGCGATGAGCTCGTTGGTGTGTTGCCGATAGAAGCCGAGCTCGATGTCGCCGGGGCGCGTCGAGCGCGGCGCTGCGGGCATGAGCAGACGCGTGCGGTAGCCCGTCGAGCGAGTGAGCCCGCGCACCGGGCCGACTTGGCTCGGGTCGCACAAGCCGTCGAGATGTTGGAGGAGAGAGACGTGTTTGGCCTCGAGCTGCGCGGTGTAGGCCATCTCCTGGAAGGCGCAGCCGCCGCACAGCTCGGTGATGACGCACGGTGGACGCACCCGATCCGGCGAGCGCTCGACGATCTCCAAGAGGTTGACCTGGCGGTAGCCTCGATCGCGTTCGAAGACCTCGACGTTGACTCGCTCTCCAGGGACGGCTCCGCTGAGGCTCAGGCGCCCTTCCCAACCCTGCAGAACACATCCTCCGTCGCCGATCTCCAGGGGCGCGACGCGGGCGACGAAGCTCCGACTTTTGTCCGAGTCCCGACGTCTGCCGCGCCCTGCGACCGGCTCGTCTTGGTCCTCAGAGCGGTCCGCGGTCGGCTCTTCTTGGGGTTCGGTCTTATGAAGGGCCCGGCCGGCCCTGGGTGCACCTCGCCAGTCGGTCTTGCCGCTGGTGGCGGGACGCCGAGCGGTTGGCGAAGGTGCGCTGTTGGTTGCGACTCGGTTGGGGTTTGCGAGCCTAAGCTCGACGTCGGTCTCCACTTCGTCGCTCGGCCGCGTTGTGGGCTCCGCTTGGCTCTTCTGCTGGTCCGCGTAGCCTTCGAAGCGCTTAGGACCACTATTGGGGCCAGGGTTCGAGGGCTCTTGTCGTCGTTTTGCCATGATTCTGTCCGTCCTTGATGACCGTTGCGGTCCGAGCGGCAGGGACCATAGTGTGTTTGGGCTCTCAGGTGAACGCACTTCGGCACGGCTGGCTGCGGAATCGACCAGCGCGCCTCGCAAGGCGCAGAGCGGCGGCCGCGAACTGAGCGCAGCGGCTTGTCTCCCCTCGCAAGATCCCAGCGCTTCGGTACACCACAGCGAGGTCGACGCGGTAGTGGCGAGGGCCTATGTAGCGTTTGTCGTGCGCGCAACGATTGACTGCAGGGCGCAAACCCCAAACATTGGGGCATCGAGTGGAATGCGTTTGCCAACCCGGCTTCCAGTCCTGTCTGAGAGGGTCTGCTCCCAATGGATCGACGCTTGACGAATGTTGTCGCCGCCTCGCGCCCGCGCCGTCTGTGGGCTGTCTTGCTGGGGTTCTTGCTGTTCTCGGGGACCGTGGCGCGGCCGGCACCCTGCTTCGCCGAGGAGGACGAGCTGTTGCCCGAGTGGTTGCAGCTGCAGGCCGAGTATCGAATCCGCAGTCGCACCCTCAACCCCTTCGAGCTCAGCGGCACCTCGGTTGAGGCTGCGGCTTGGTCGGACCAACGGCTGCGTTTGGACCTCGGCTTCGTCCACCCAGGCCTCGGCGGGCTCCACCTCCAAGCCGACTTCCTGGACGGCGTCTTGCTCGGCGACAACGGGCAGTTCGGTGGGGAGCCGGCGTCGAGCTCTGGCCTCTCCTTGGCTTCCCAGCAGCCCAACGCGGCGATATGGGAGGTGGGCTTGCCGCCTGGCGGTGACCCGCTCAACCCCGACTCCTACGTGCCCGTCCTGCGCAACGCTAACCTAATGGAAATCAATCAGATTTACGGCGAGGTGAACTTGCCGGTGGGGTTGTTGCGGATCGGCCGGCAGACCTACAACGAGGGTGCCGCCATCAGCTCCCACGACGGCGGTCGGCGCAATCGTTGGGGTGTCAGTCAGTATACCCACACGGCCGACCGCGTGCTCTTCGCGACCAAACTCGACGAGGCCATCAAGGCGGCATTCGGCATCCGTGGCCGCGACATGACTCGAGACAACGGTATCTTCCTCATCGGCGCCTACGACTGGGGGACGCAGGACGAAATCCAGCTGCGCGAGGACGACCTCAACCAGTACCTCGGCAGCCTACAGTTCAAGAAGGCTCGCGCCCGCTGGTTCGGGTGGGATTGGCGAGACCTCCTCTTCAGCACCTCGTTGGTCTACCGCACCTCGACCCAATTCCAAACCGAGGTCTTTGGGATTCCCTTCCGGCTCGCCAGCGGGGTGGGTCCGGTGGAGGTCGACTTACAACTCTCGATGTTGCGAGGCTCGACCCGCGAGATCTCCGATGGCATCTCGCTGCTGACGGGCCAGACGCCACAGGTCCAGGACCTCGATGCGTTGGGCGCACACGCGCAGGTCGACGTGGAGGTGGGCCCGGCGGTGCTGACTTTGCAAGTGGACTACGCCACGGGCGACGCCGATCCCCGCGGCACCAACGCCATGACCACCTTTAACTTCGCGCGTGATTTCAACGTCGGGCTCTTGCTCTTCGAGCACATCTTGGCCTTCGAGTCGGCGCGCTCCGCGGCTGTCGGCATCGAAAACCTCTCGCAGATCGACGCCACCTCTTTCCCACTGGACGAGATCCAGTCCGATGGGCGTTTCAACAACGCGCTGGCGTTCTTCCCACAAGTGACGCTGAACCTGGTGGATTCGCCGCGCCATAAGCTGCGCACGCGCACGGGTGTGTTGATGGCCTGGCCCGACGTCGGGGTGGTCGACCCCATCATGAGCATCCTCTACAAGGACGGCGACCAGATCTCCGACGACCTGGTGAACTACCACGGTGGAAAGCCGGGCAGCTACTACGGCACGGAGTTCGACCAGCAGCTCGAGTGGACCTTCGCCGACCTGTTCATTTGGACCTTGGAAGGTGCCGTGCTCTTCCCGGGCGACGGCCTGCAAGACGAACACGGCGACGCCGTCACCGCTTTCTTTGTCGAGAACCGTTTCACGGTCTTGTTTTGAGCCGCCCGATGAACGCAAGAAACAGCTTCAAAAATCCAGTCCACGCCTGGCTCCTAGCGGTGCTCCTGGCGCCAGTCGCCCTTGCCTTCGGCTGCGAGTACGACCCCCCGCCCGAGCCCGCGCTGGTGTACCCTCCCCTGGGCGTATACCTGGAGGGCGAGCCGCTGCGCGTCTCGTTCACCGAGCCGGTCGACAGGGACTCGTTCAGTTTCCGGCTCTGGGATGCGGCGCGCACCAACGAAGGCGAGCTGCTCGCCACGGACCCCATCTTGGCGACTTGCAATGGCATGCAGGCGCCGTGCAACGAAGTCACGGTCGAGTTCGACGAGGACGGCGGTGGGGTGACCCTCGCGTTGCCCGAAGCGCTCAGCGCGCCCGGTCGGCTGCAGACGCTGGAGGTGTTGCCGGGTCTGAGCGATGTTGAGAACAACACGACCGGGGTCTCGCGCTTCTTCGACTTCGTGTTCTTCCCGGCCGGCTTCGCCCAAGGCAGCGGCGAGAACGCCGAGTTCACGCCCGGGGTCTACCTCATCCAGTCGCACATGGAGGTGGGCGGGATCCAGGTCAACCTCAAGCTCATCACCGATCTTCAGGTCAACGGCTCGGACCTCGCCCTCTACGGACAGATCGGCATCTTGTCGGACGGCGAGATCTTGGTGGATCCCGACACGCACACGCGGCTGTGCGCCGTCGGCCGGCTCATCGAATCCTCGGGCACGACGTTCCTTTTCACGGAGCCGGTGGATTTGGAGCTCGTGTTCACCGAGATTCCCATCAAGCTCACGAACATCAGCGTGTGGGCGATGCCTGGGCTGGATCCGGAGACTGGCGAACCGGTTTTGGCGGGGGCCATGGTCTACGAGCAGCTCTGTGTGTTCGAGACGATCTGCCTCGGCAGCCCAGGCGAGCCACCGCGGTTCGCGACGATGGCAGCGACCTCGTTCTTCGTCGAGCCCGAGCTGCGCGGCACGGAGCACCTCTGTGACTATTTGTGCACGCCGACGATCGCCTGCGAGCTGCCAGAGACCTTGACGTGTGAGACTTTCTGCCCAGATGGTTTGTAGGAGTTTGCGTGCTCGGAATTGGATTGGCGATTTGTGCCTCCCTCTTTCTCAACGTGGGGAAGGGGGTTCAGAAGTGGAAAGTGAGGGTGTTGGCGGCGGGCCGAGGCGTGTTCTCGCGCGGACATCGGCTGGACTTCGGCATCTGGGTCTTCGGCATCTTGCTGACCACGGTGGCCACGGTCTTCTACTCGTTGGCGCTCAAGAACACCGACAAAGCCTCGATGGTGAGCGCCCTGAACGGCGTGGGGCTGATCGGCCTGATCGTCTTTGCGCGCCTGGTGCTCAAGGAGGTGGTCGGGCTGCAGAAGCTGCTCGGCGCTGCCTGCATCATCGGTGGAACCGCGGCCTTGGGGTTCTTTGACGAAGCCTTGGTCGGCAAGCAAGCCTTCTCGTTGCCCCACTTCATCTATGCGTCCATGGGCGTCGTCGCCGTCTATGCGCCGCTGGTCGTCTACACGTTGAAGACGAAGAAGGCGCACGGCTTCGTCTTCGGCGCGCTGGCTGGGACGATGATCGGGATGTCCATGGTGCTGGGCGACATGGCGCTGGTCGAGGCCGGCGACGACTTCATCGCTCAGCTCGACAATCCCTACCCCTACGTCGCCCTGATCGTCGGCGTCTGCGCGCTGGCGCTGACGAATTTTGCGTTCTGGCGCTCGACGGCGTTGGTGGTCGTGCCGACGACCAACTCGTTCATCATCTTGACGCCTCTGGCCATCGAGTTCGTGACCTTCGGCACAATCTTGCAGCTCGCCCAGTACGCAGGCGTCGTCGGCATCGTGATCGGCGTGGTGCTGGTCACCGCAAGCGGGGACAATGCTGGGGTCTTCGAGCCGGTGAGCGAGAGTTAGTGGACCGCTGGGCTCGAGCGAGATGTCGCCGATATTGCTTCGATCGTATCGCAGAGGCGCTGAGGGCGGCCGAGTCGCAGAGCGCTCGAGGAAATGAGTTGTTTCGTCGTGAGCTCAGAGGGGCACGCTACGCAAGCACAGTGGGGCGCTCACAAGGAAGACTCCGCCGAGCAGCCATGATACACAATCCCCCAAACCCGTGCGCTGGCACTGCGGTCCGGGCAACCCTGGTGCCCGCACAGAACGTGCTGAGAGAGGCCATGACGAACGCACCCAAAACCTCCTTCGCCGACCACTACGCGCTCTCCGAGCTGCCTTACTTCGAGGTCCGAGACGGCTCGCTGGTCTTGGCCGATCCCGACTCGGTGGGCCCAATCATCGACATGCACACCCACCTCGCGCTGGCCTACGGACGGCCGATGCCCATCGACCTCTGGCGGCGCTGCCCGTGTGAGCTCTATCTGCCGCTCGAGCGCAAGCTGGACCTCGACGTCTACGCCAACCTCAACTACCTCGAGAGCGACCTCAAGGGTCTGAAGCGCGATCTGACGCTTGGCTCCCTGACCAGCGGCGGGATGCGCGCCAGCCACACCGCCGCGAACCTGATCCACCACATGAAGGAGTTGGGCATCCACGCGTCGGTGCTGCTGCCCATCGATATGCCGGCCCTGTCTTGGAACGCCGAGGCCTATCTCGGCGTGGCCTCGCGATCCAACGTGCTGCTCTCTTACGGCTCGGTGCACCCCCACGCCCGCCACGTCGAAGACAAGCTCGACGAACAAAAGAAGAAGGGCGCCAAGGGCATCAAGTTCCACCCCACGGCGCAGGTGGTCAAGCCCGACGGCGCGCGCTCCATGGAGCTCTACCAGCTGTGCGCCGAACGCGACCTGCCGGTGCTCTTCCACTGTGGGCCGGTGGGCATCGAACCCCCGCTGGGCCGCTACCTGTCTCAGCTCAAGCACTATTGGATGCCCATCGCCAAGACCCCAGAGTGCACCTTCATTCTCGGCCACTCCGGCGCCCTGCAGATGGAGCACGCGTTGGAGCTCGCCAAGACCTACCCCAACGTCTACCTGGAGCTGGCCAGTCAGTCGTACTCGAACATCGTACGCATCCTCGCCGAGGCGCCACAAGACCGCATCCTGTTCGGAACGGACTGGCCCTTCTACCACCAGTCCATGGGCCTGGCGAAGGTGCTCCTGGCCACAGAGGGCCAGCCAGAGCTGCGCAAGCGGGTCTTGTACGAGAACGCAGGACAATTGCTGGGCCTCGAGTTCGAGTGATTCGGCGAGGGCGCAGCACGCTGCGCCCCTACGAAAACCGACCACTCGGCCATTCTTTCTCGCTGTCTTTGCTTGACGTGGGGCCGCGCTCTCGCTTTTGATCACGGCCACTTTCCCTGCTGCGTCTTTCTCTTGCTCACCCTGGAGAACCCCCATGCGCACTTTCGTCCGTTCTTTGTTCCCGTTCGCCGGGCTGCTGTCGCTCATCGGCATCTCCTCGGTCGCCTTCGCAGACGTCGCGCCGCCCCCCGACTACGAGGAGACCTGCACTGTCGCTCTGCAAGGGAGCGCGACTCGAGACTGTGTAAGCTGTGCGGCGAGCTACCAAGAGCCCGATATCTGCGCCACCACGCACGCCACCGACGGCTACGCCAACGTCTGCAGAGCTTGGGGTGGCTCGTTCTGGGATGAGGTCTGGTGCAAGGACAAGCCCGTAGACGCCGACGTGGTCGCCACGACCTCGGAAGAGCGCCCCGCCACGCCCCCCAAAGAAGAGGAGAAGGGCTGCAGCGTCGCGATGAACCGCCCGAGCTTCGGCGCCCAGTCGCTGCTCCTCGGCGCCATGATGCTGCTCGGTCTGCTGTGGGTCGGTCGTCGTCGCGGATAGGGCGTCTCTCTTTTTTCCTTCTGCGCCGAGCTTTCCACGCTTTTGAGCGCCGTGAGCACTCTCTTCTCGCTCATCGCAACTGCGCCACACAGCAGGAGTGCAATGTCGCTGATGGTCACCTTGGCCTCGGGGCGGCAACCCAAAACTTCGGAGAGCCCGTTGACCTCGCCTCCAATCGTCCGACATACGGTCCAGCGCGACAACTACCAGGAAGTCTACCTAACGCTCACACAGCGCGAAGAGGACCTGGACGCTCAGTTCGACGCGCTGGCGCGGGCCATCGTCGAGGCCGGCTTCGAACCCATCACCGAGAAGGTCTTTGGCTCGCTCGACGAGCAAGAGGCCATCCGCAGCGCTCGCGCCCGAGCGTACACCCACCACGGCCTCGAGCCGACGCGCCCCTTCGTCCTCGTCGAGGGCGCCTCGACCGTGGCCGACGCTCCGCTCGCCGGTATTCAGCTCTGGGGCGTCACCGTCGGAGACGGGCAGCGTGTGACCACGCTGCGGACCGACGACGGAGCCACGCGGCTGTGGCGTTCTCCTGGCTTCGAGCTCGCTTGGGTCTGCCACACCGACCGAAGGCTCGAGGAGGCGTCATCGAGCCCGCGCGGCCAGGCCCGGGCACTCCTCGAGCGCGCTGGCACGCTCCTCGCCGCCCACAAAATGAGCTTTGCCGACGTTCACAGAACCTGGTTCTATTTGGCGGAGATCTTGGATTGGTACCCCGAGTTCAACCGCCTCCGCAGCCGCTTCTTCGACGAGGTCGGCTTGCGACAGGACGCAGCCGGACTACAGCTGCCGGCGAGCACTGGCATCCAGGGGCGCACCGGCCAGGCCGAGTGTGCCCTAGACTTGCTCGCCGCCCATGGCGACGTCCGCTTCACACCCATTCGTAGCAGCTCGCGGCAAGGTCCTGCGGCGTCCTATGGGTCGTCGTTCTCCCGGGCCGCCATCATGGAGCTCTGTGGCGAGAAAACCCTCTTCGTCTCGGGGACGGCGAGCATCGACGACGCCGGGGAGAGCGTCTACTTGGGCGACGCCGAAGGGCAAAGTCTGGCGACGCTGCTGGCCGTCGCGGCGCTCTTGCGGGAGCGAGGCTTGCGCTGGGCCGACGTGGCGCAGGGGACGCTCTATTTCAAGACGCCAGACGCCGCGGAGGCTTGGACTCGGGTCAGCGAGTGGCTCGAGCTGCCAGTGCTTCCCTTGGTGCAGGTCTTCGCGGACATCTGTCGACCAGAGTTGCTGGTGGAGCTCGAGGTCGTCGCCCCCTTCAGGCGATGAGAGGAGCCATGAGCGCTGAAACTGCACGCCCTTCATATCTCGTCCCGTCGGCCTATGGCGTGGCCCACCTCGCCGTCGACGCGGCCACGGTCTACACGGTGTTTGCCACAGTGGCCGTGCACCGCATCGAGCCCATGGCGGCCTTTGCGCTCATCATGGGGTACGATCTGCTGGCGTTCGCCTCGCAAGTCGTCTGGGGCGCCCTCGCCGACAAGCTCAGGGCGCCGCGTGGAGCGGCCATCGTGGGCGTGGTGTTGGCGGGCTTGGGCGTGGCCGCCCTCGGCCAGAGCTCGAGTGCGGCGATGGTCTTGGCCGGCGTCGGCAACGCCCTCTTCCACATCGGTGCCGGCGCGCTGTCGCTTTACACGCGCCCCGGACGCGCCGCGCCGGCCGGCCTCTTTGTCGGCCCTGGGGCCATCGGCCTCTTCTTGGGAATCTGGGCGGGCAAGAGCGGCGCCGTGGCGTGGCCCTTCGCGCTGGGACTGACCGTGGCGCTCGCCTTGATGGTGGCCGTCCGGCCGCCGGTCATCCCCTACGCCGACGAATCCCTCGACCGCTCCGCACCGAAGCGCTCGGTCGGGCTCGTGATCATCGGGCTGCTGCTCTTCTCGGTGTTCGTGCGCGCGCTGGTCGGCTACGCCGGAGCCCACGCGCTGCCCAAAGCGCTCGAGGTGTCCTTCGCGCTGACGCTCGCCGCCTTCGCTGGTAAGACCTTTGGCGGGCTGATCTCCGACCGGCTGGGTTGGATCGAGACCAGCGTCGTGGCCCTGCTGGTCTCGGCGCCGCTCATCGCCTTCGGTGGTCGGGAGCTCAGCCTGATCGTCGGCGGCATGTTCCTGTTCCAGATGACCATGCCCGTGACGCTGACGGCGGTGGTCATGGTCTTGCCGCGCAAGCCGGCGTTCGCGTTCGGGACGACCTGTGTGGCGCTGATCGCGGGAGCCATCCCGACCTTCTATCCGGCGACCAAGGCGTTTTACAGCCCATACGCCTTCCTGGCCCTGATCCTGTTGTCCGCCGCGGTGCTCTATGTGGCGCTGCGGATGCTGTTGGTGCCGAGGTCCGCGAAGCTTGTGTTGCATCCAGAAGCATAGGCTTTTGTCAGCTTGACCAGGTCCAGCCCTCGGCTTTTCGATGTGTGCGGCATGTCACCTCCCGCCCAGGTTTGTAGCCATCAGACCTTCCAGCGCACCCAACCCTGGGCGTCGGCCCTGAAGGGGCTGCGCTTCCTGCTCTTGTTCGAGGCGTTGGGCCTCGACGTCTGCGGTTCGCCGCTGAGCTCCGTGCAGGTTCATCCTTGCTCGGACCCCAGGCGAACGTCATAGTTCAAGAGCGGCTATTGAGCCGAGTTCATGGATGAACGCTCCAGGTACAGGAGAACAAGCTGGATTGAAGGGGTAAGCCCAGATGCGATATGCCATCATCATCGAGAAGGCAAACGCCAACTTCTCAGCCTACGTGCCCGATCTTCCTGGTTGCATCGCGACCGGGGAAACGCTCGAGGAGGTAGAACAGCTCCTTCGTAAGGCGATTGAGTTGCATGTTCAGGGACTTCGGGAGGATGGACTGGCAGTGCCACAGCCAACCAGCCAAGTCACCTACCTCGAGGTCGCGGCCCTAATTGAAGGAGTGGGCTGCAGGCCCAAGTGCCGGCCGAATGCCCGGGTAGCGTCGCTGCCCATCGGCGCAACCCGCGCATCGCGCGGTTGATGCGCCTGATTGGGTATGCCGAGCAGGTGGGGACCGGCATGGCGACCATCGTCCGCACCTGGCGCGCGGTCGACCGAACGCCAACCGTCGTGGTCAGTGACCCCGGCCGCAAGACCCACGGCCTGCCCCTGAGGCCGGCGCGTGTGCCCTTGCACAACGACGCCTTCTGCAAGGCGCGTGTCGGCGCGAGTGTATCGAGCGACGAGGCGCGGCTCCTGGCCTGGCTGCACGAGGTCGGTGCCGCTCCGCAGGTGACAGCCCGTCCATTTTTCGGAGAACGTCACTCGCTCGTATGCCAACACCCGGATGCGCCTAGGGCCCTTCTGGGGGCCTGTCGGTCGGCGTTCGGCGAGGGCGTGCGTTCCCCGTATCGGTCTGCCGACTCGCAAGCCCCAAGCCGAACCCTCTCTCTTCGACTCGTGCTCGCGTCCCTACGCGCTCGACACGTTCATCGACTGGCTACAGACTCGCCCCACCGAGGAGTTGTCGCGCGGATCCAGCGCGCAACCCTTTGGGTTTACACGACTCTCCGCCATCCGTGGCTCCGAGTTCTGGAAACGAATTCTATTGCTGGCCGTTGACCGCCAGCGGTTTCACAGCGCGAGATTGTTGAGCCAACTCGACGCAATTCGTGAAACGGCCAACTCTAGAGCCGAGACCGCGAGAGATGTTGTTGCTCGCATCCTGCTCGCAACCCTTCGGGTTTGCACGACTCTTCGCCATCCCTGGCTGCGAGTTCTGGCGACACGCGAGAGCATTTCCATCAGTCCATTGAAAGGAGCGCACGCTCAAGACCCAAGACCTGCGGTTCTCGCTGGTCGTCTCTGTCTTCGGTCCGGGTGTGTACGCAGCAATCAAGCCGCGGATTGAAGCCGAGACGTCCGTGCCGATTGAGTTGTGACTTGCGTTGGAGCCAGCTCTGCGTCCAGAAACCCGGACTCGATTTAGCCGCTCAATGCTGTCATTATCGTCCGACTTCATTCATAAAGAGACTGCACTGCTTCCAAAAAGTCCCGTGACAGCGAGGTGTCGAGATGGTCAATCGCGTCGTTCTTCTTTGTTCGGTCCTCGTTCTGTTCACCGCGTGTGGAGGTGAAGAGCACAGCGATCCCGCAGACTCTCTTGACGTGACGATTTCTGCCTTTCGGGATGGCGAGGTCATCGCGGAGGCCCGGCAAGTCGTCACCCCTGAAGGGGGCATTTTCGACGACTCGGGGTTCGCGCTTGCCGTGCCCCAGGGGGCTCTTCACGAAGATGTGGAGCTGAGCCTGACAGCTGTTGAGCCCGATTCTCTTCCTGCTGACGTTGTCAAAGAGGGGATTTTGGCCGCCGTGTCGTTGAAGCCAGACGGGCAGGTCTTCGACGCGCCGGTTTGGGTCACGGTGAGGTTTGAGCAACCGCGCGGGCCAGGCGCCCTGCTGCGAGTTCATCAGGTTGTCGATGGAGAGTGGGTCAATGTCGCGCTGCAAGACGGCACTGGTTCTGTCGTACAGGTGGGACCTGATGGGCACAGCGCCTTCTTCGTCACCGATCATTTCTCCGAGTATGTAGTCTCAGACTCCGAAGAGTCAGAGAAGAGGATGGTCTCACTCTACAAGTTGGTTATGGACGATGGCACACCTCTGTATTACCCGAGCATCGTCAACCAATATGCGCTCCTCACTCCGTCAGGGCTCTCCAGCAGTCCATGTGGCACGCTCAGGCTCAATTGGGGCGGTCTGGCGGACAGCGAATGCCGTGAGCATCAGTACCGTAAAGTGTTGACGGAGCTCGTGCTTCAAACGGAGCGAACAAAGAGCGAGCTCAGTACGGCCTTCGCAAGCAAACTGCTCTCCGGGCTGAAGTTCGAGAAAGAGTTTGTCAGCGATGTGAGCACGACCATAGACGTGCTCAAGATAAGCAAAGGCGCGCTCTTTGGTCTCACGGCCCGGTTTCAATCGCTCGATCTCAGCGAGTTGGCAGCGTTCAGTCATACGCTCTCTCGGTTTGGCAAATGGCTCGACGCCTTCAAAGCCATGGCAACTGGCACCAAAGTGGGAGCCCATATTCTCGACTTGGCCTTCGTCAACGCATCGTTCGACGGGGACGCGCTCGCCAGACTCGAGGTGCTGGACGAGATATTCTTCGGCGGACCTCCAACCAGCGGAGACTGGCAAGCCAGCTGCGAGATTTGCGCTGACGAGGCATTTCGCAATGCCTATCTTGGGGTTCGAGGAGAGATCATCGCAGGGATGAACTCCAAATGGACGGTCATCAAGACCTGGCTCGGTCAGTCGAGTGTGGTGTGGGACCTTGAGAAGCTGGGTATCACGGTCTTCGTAAAATGGATGGTCTCGACGGTGTGTGGCGCGACTTGGCAATGCCAGTCCCTAGTCTTCAGCTTCTCAGTCGCCTTGAAGGCCAACGCCGCAGGAGTCGAGAGCCACGAAGACCAGATGCGTCGCGCCCTCTTGACCACCGTCTTGATGGAGCTGCGCACTGCCAAGGGGGAGCTGCGGGCCTCTCTTTCTGCGTCGGAGCTCACGGCAGACCCCAGCCTGCTCCAGAAGAACATTCTCGATGCCTACGCGTTGCGAATGTTCGACGACATGACGGCGAGCTACTACGAATTCTCCAATAGCTCGGTCTTCGAGGCTTTCTACGATATGTTCCACAACACTAGGTGGTGTGGTCCTTTCGGGGTGCCGCTCCTGCTGTGCAAAGACGTGGACTCTATTGCTGCCCAGGACCTTTTGGTCGAGGCCGCAAAGGCAGATCGGGACGAGCAGGACGCGTTGCTCTCCGCATTCGAGCGCGCGTTGGTGTTCCCAGAATTCGATTGTGTTGACCAAGATCTGGACGGCCACGGCGAAGGGCCTGACTGCCTGGCTGCAGATTGTGATGACGCTGACCAGGACCGATGGGACACTTGTGAGGTGAGCTGCACACCCGACTGTGCAGGGAAACAGTGTGGCGACGATGGATGTGGTGGGAGTTGTGCACCAGGTGGCATTCCCGTCCTGGCCGACGGCGCCGCGATGTGCGAGGGCGATTGGCTCACGACCTGCACGGGAGCGACCCTCAGCCAGGTCGACTGTGCAGCGACCGGCGGCAACTGCGTCGCCAGCGCAACAGAGCCGAGTGGATTTGTATGCCAGTCGACGATCCTCGATCCGCCTCCTACAGGCGCAATCCTTTCGCCGACCGATGGTGTTGTGGTGACAACCGACTTTGCGGTAACCATCACCGCCAGCGATGACCAACAACTCGATCAGGTGTGGGTCAACCTCAGCGACAATATGGGAGCTATCAAGGCGAGCTGGCTCTCCTATCCAGCGGCGCCGTCGCTCGATTGGACTACGGACCCCTTCAACATGTCCATCCGGCAAG
>Ga0210044_10001010_pt1 | contig 42768 bp, 62 predicted proteins | sample CryGey13umfilter_2_FD_183959 | JGI IMG/M metagenome (GOLD analysis project Ga0210044, IMG submission 183959) | Groundwater microbial communities from aquifer in Utah, USA - Crystal Geyser 4/9/14 3 um filter (SPAdes) (version 2) | ecosystem: Environmental > Aquatic > Deep subsurface >... | reverse complement strand
GAAACAGAGTATTTTATTAAGCAAACAGGCTCTGGCTCTGGCTCAGGCGATGGCTCAGGCTCAGGCTCAGGCTCAGGCGATGGCGATGGCTATGGCTATGACTATGGCTCAGGCTCAGGCTCAGGCTCAGGCTCAGGCTCAGGCTATGGCTCAGGCTCAGGCTCAGGCTCAGGCTCAGGCTCAGGCTCAGGCTCAGGCGATGGCGATGGCGATGGCTATGGCTCAGGCTCAGGCGATGGCGATGGCTATGGCTATGACTATGGCTAGAAAATTATTTGAGGAAATAAAAGATGACTAAACTAGAAAAGATGGCTGAAATATACAGGCTGACTGGGATTGAGCCTGATATGTGGGAAGATGATGATGTCTTGTATACTACATCAGAACCTGAATATGGAGCTAGTAATGCTCACTACACAGAATCTAAACTCTGGGAGATGTTGCCTAGTTTTATTGGTGAGTATCATAAATACGTTGATGGCAAAGGAATGGGCTATGTTAAAAATCCAGCAGGGATTGAAGTATGGTTAGACTTTATTAATCTACACGAAGCCCTCACAGACATGGTTCTATGGTGCATAGAAAAAAATTACATTAAGAAGGTGGTGAACGATGACTAGCACACTGGCTTTAAGTATAGCTTGCCTTGCACTAGCAAGGACATATCAACCAAATAGTTTTTTGTTTTGGATTTGGTTGATAGCGAGTATTGTGCATGGCACTATTTATTTAACTATTTATTTAATAGAGGTGATGAATGATAATTAATAACCTAGCAAAAATACTACCAATAAGATACTTATTAAACATTGTATTAATTGGCTTGCACGGTCAAACAGTGTCAGGGTACGGGTTTACGACTACCTTTAGTTTTCCTAAGGAAAAGAGGAAAGAGTTTTTAGACGAGATTTTGGGAGGCAATAAAGATGAATGAAATTTCCATTATGTTTTTGGAGAGTACATTAGTAGGCTGTTTAGTAGGCGCAATGATAACGCTTACTATTTATGCAATATATCTGGTGGTAAATAATGACTAAAAAGTTTTTCAAAGCTGTACACAAAGAAACTGGAGAGGCAATCTTCTTTGGGTTGGAGGATATCAGAGCTGGACGCAAGGGGGAGAAAGGTTTATGTATAGTACTTCTTACATATGAAAGAAAAATACATACCGACTCCATGTATTTTGAAAACTGGCTCAAAGACTACCACCTACAATTTAATTTTAAAGGAGAGTATTACGATTATGAGTGAAGAAATAAATTACAGAGAAGCTTACGAGCAAGCGGCTAAGGCTGTAAATAAAAACTATGACGCCTGGTTTAACTATGTAAAAAATACTATAGAAAGCACTATAAATAAAAACTATAAAGAAGAAGGTGCTACTGGATTATCAGAGATAGCAGCTAGAACTTTGTTAAACAATCTATTGGAGATGTACCTAAATGACTAACGAAAACCTATACACAAACCAAAATGACTCAAAGCTACTCGCTGAAACTGGCTTGATGAAGGGGGTTGAGCCTGATGGGCTTCTATATGGAAAAACTAAAACTGAATTCTATCCTATTCTTAAAGTTAGGAACGGGTATAATTGCACTGATTATTCAATGACGTATTGGAATCTCTGCCCTGCCATTGTAACTAAAGTCTATCGTTTGGACAAATTATTAATGAGGCTGCCTGATCGGTGTTTTGAAAAGAATTATAATTGGTGCGAGGAATTAAGACATAATCACGCTTTTGATTTAGCTCATGAAGCTTTTGCTTTATTCCAGTCTTTACTTTACTTACGTGGACAGCAAGCAATCCAAGCCACAGTCAAGCTTTTAGTGTTGCTTAGTGAGAATGGGTTATTAGATGAGGAGATTAAATTATGATAAATGAAATAACAAAAGAATGGTTACAAGAGCAAAGAGCTTGCAGATCTGGTGTCAGATGGTTTTTGAAGCAAGAAGAAAAAGAACCCATTAAAGTGCTAAGAGCTTTGATGGCAGATGATTTGCACAGTGATGCTAACTGGCTAATTGCTAGATTAATGGATAGGCAGCAACGGTTACAATACGCAATCTTCGCTGCTGAACAAGTATTGCACTTGTTCGAAAAGGAATATCCAGATGATAAGAGACCTAGAGAAGCGATTAAAGCTGCTAAGAAAGTTTTAGCAGATGATACTGACGGAAATAGAAGTGCGGCTTACAGTGCGGCTTACAGTGCGGCTTACAGGGCGGCTGACGGGGGTGACGGGGCTGACAGTGCGGCTTACAGGGCTTACTGGGCTTACAGGGCTTGCAGTGCGGCTTACAGGGCTTGCAGGGCGGCTGACAGTGCGGCTTACAGGGCTTGCAGTGCTAGAAAAGAAATGCAAGAAAGAATCTTTAACTTTGGCATTGGGTTATTATTAGAGGTGAAAGAAGATGATTAGGCAAAGCCGCACCTTTGGTGCTAACAAGACAACAAAACTACTACTTCTGTTGACTTTAATATTTCAAAGTCCACGGATTCAAGCCTGTAACTTTATACCAATAGACAAAGTGAAGTGGGAAATAAACCCTAGAGTGGTCTTTGATGTTGAGTTCTCAGAGCTTGATTATCTGCACGACTTAGCTTTAGAAGTCATAGAGGAGATAAATTCAGAGTTGATAGACATTCAGTTAGAGCCTGTATTTGGAACAGTTGATTTCAAGAAAGAACAGCTAGACCCTACGATAAGAGACAACCCTAATTCTATAGTAGTTAGATTAGATGAAGCTTTTGGTGGTTTTGCAGGTAATTATGCTTCTCATGTAAACTTTGGCTGGGTTGATCTAAAAACAAGTGCCTTTCTAGGTTTAGTGAGTGGTGCAAATATAGTTGGTGGTAATTCAAGGTGGGTAGAAGCTGGTATTTACTACGTACTAAAAAATGTTCTAACACATGAGATTTTACATGCCTTAAATATCAGACATCAAGTAGCACCGATAGCTGGGGGTAGTTGGATTGGATTAAGAACAAGAGCAGTAATGAACATCTATGTGGTTAGACATAACTTCGGATTAACAGAGACTGATAAGAACGCTCTATATCGCTTGTACGGTGCGCCTTGCGAGAAGAACAGAGTAATGGTGGAAATAGAGGGTAAATCTTTAAACGTTACCTTCTTACCTTTGAAGAAGAAGCTTAGAAAAATCATATCTAAAGACTGGGGGAAAGGTCTAATGCGTAAGTATACTGACCTTGTTAATGACAACGCTGTATCTTTGGGTGTCTTTGACAATGAAGCATTAGCCTATGTTAATAAAGGTAATTACATTATTCAAGTTAGAGGTATCGGTGGTTATGAAGAGAACCAAACTTTTAAGCCTGATATAGAAGGTGGAACACCATCACTAAATGGCACTTACTATGTTAGGTACGACAAGAAGCTAGGTATATACGAGCTAACCGATAATGTTAAGAAGGCTAGCAAGATAAAAGTTAATGGGGATTTGGGGATAGTTTTAGGGCAGTAAACCCTGATAAAAACAAAGGAGAACAATAAAAATGACAGGAACATTCGATTACGTAGCATATGACGAGATACACGCAGCAAGGCAAGCTGACTTTAAAAAGTTATTTGCAGAGCTAGAACAAAAAGTATTAGCCGACTTCCCAGCAGGTAGAGCTAGATCTTTGGTTTGCACTAAACTGGAAGAAGCTTATATGTGGGTAGGTAAGGCTATTAGAGATAATCAAATAGCTTTAAATGATTCGGCTAATTGAGCAAATAGAACAAAATCTAAACACTAACTTTAGAACTGGGAATGTTTTGGAATAGCATATGCTATAGACGTCTAACCCTAGCTTTTTCGACAGGTTTAAAAATTCATCGGTATGTCATCGGGCTAATTTGAAACTCTAAGTTCCGATTTATCCAGTGTTTAAGCCAGATTCATCGGAAATAAATATGGTCACAGCCTTGAAACTGTCTCTAGTAAAGCATTACAGGGTGTTTGTATGTATAAAAGCATATGTTTTGGTCACACTGCTGAAAAGACACAAGCAAGCAGGGTACAAGATGTACCCCACTTGGGGGATTCGCTTGTTGTCATAGTATTATCTAACATACTTTGGTTAACTTTCAGTTATCTGTTAAAATAAATTTATGAAACTACCTGAGGTCACAGTACAAGATTATAAAGAATGGTGTGCTAGACGATTAGAGCGACCTATTATAATCTCAGATTCAGAACTAGAAGAAGTTCTCAGACGAGGGAATCGCATTGCTCAAGAGCATGAAGATAGACGAGAAGCGGCAAGAGCAATAGCTGATAAAAAGTTTGAAATTATCAGTAATTGATTTATAATAAATTATATGTTACCCGAGTTACCCGAGAGTTGGCTGGAATTAGCGAGAATAGTTTTTAATCAGGGTAGCTCTAATGTATTATTATTAGCCCTGGCTGGTTTACTAGGCTTTATAACACTTAAATACTTACCATCTTTGATTGCGCATATGGGGACAATAGCTACAGGAGTTCTTAATATTGACAAACATATGACAGATTCTAAAGAAGCAGCAGAACAGATTCTGTCAGGACAAGAAAGAATTGGAGAAGACATAGTAGAAATAAAAAAGTCGCAATTAAATATAGAAGCTGTTGTGCAGGCAATAAAAAATAAAATTAGTTAACTACTTAACTATGTTATTATAAAGTAAATATGAAGATTGGGGATTTAATGCTAGGATTAGGAATACTTTCTATCCCTTTTATTCCAGGCACTTTAAAACATATAGAAATCTTTACCAGAGATAACTTGAGGGCACTACATGCAAAACAATAGGTTTGAGACAAACGAGTTTATACAAAAGATAGGCAGAACACCTATCTTCACACCATTAGAAGAGCTAAAGCTTTTCAAACAATTAGAAGAAGCTTCTTCACCAGAAGAAAAGAAAAAAATTAAAACTAAAATCATGGAACATAATCTCAGATTGGTTTTAAAACTAGCTTCTAAGTCTAAAAATCATTCACTTAGTTTCGAAGATTTAATTCAAGAGGGGATAACTGGACTCAATAGAGCCATTGAAAAGTTTGAGTATAAGAAAGGTTATAAGTTCTCAACCTATGCGACCTGGTGGATTAGACAAGCAATGACAAGATCTGGAATGGATACAAGCACTACAATCAGATTACCAGTTCATTTACACGAATCTATTATGGCAATGAGAAGGCAAGAAAGAATCTTCTTGAGATTAATTAACAGGCTCCCTACTGATGAAGAACTTGCGGATATCTTAGGAACAACAGTTAAAAAGATAAAACATGACAGGCCTTATCTTAACGGGAAACATATCCCAACATCTTTTAGTGCGATCATTTCAGAAGATCAAAATGAACTAGAAAGTGTAATCCCTGATGATGTTGATATTTTCAAAGAAGCAACTAATAATATTTTAAAACAACATATCAAAAAACTACTCAATGTCTTACCAGAAAGAATGTCAAGACTTTTAATGATTCGCTACGGGTTAGATGGCTCTGGTGAAAAGACATTAGACGAGACAGGTAGATGTTTTGGAATCACAAGAGAAAGAGTAAGACAGTTAGAAAAGAAAGCTTTTGCGATCATGAAAAGATCAGATGAGATAAAGAGTGTTTTTATTCCCACTTAGGATTCATAACCCTGTTGTAAGCTCTGACAGCCGCCCACATTACTTGGGCTCTAATCCAGCTTACACCATTATCCCTACAAAGCTCTCTGAAAATCCTGTGCGTATCTTTTTGTGAACGTTGTTTAGTCGCACAATATCTATCATGAATTACAGCCGCTTCTAGTGTCTTTCCCTTGAAGGGATCTCCGATAATAGGTCTTAACCATTTCGGAATTGAAGCTCCATCAGTAACCATTCCCATTGGTGCAGTCCATTTATCATCTCTTTTGTCTACTATAGAGAAATCTCTGAGCAGGATTAAATGCTCATTATCATTGGCAAGTCGAATTTCTAAATGCCCAGAATAGAGTATTTTCTTTTTCACGGTTCACCCCTAAAAAGTTTAGCTTCCTCTTCTCTACGTCTCTCTAAGCCTTTGAGCCTTTGCTTCTTATCATCGTGAACCCACTGAGCATGATATTCAAGGAACTTCTCTTTATCACCTTCGTTAAGAACTCTAATAGTATTTGAATTAACTAATGCAGAATAAACAGCGTTCCAGAAAAAAGAAACTAAAGCGTCAAATTCATTCTGCTCTAATGGAATGTTAACCAAGTGAAGTACCTGCTTCTCATAGTCTTTGAGTAAATTCTCAAATAACTCCCATGCCCTTTCTTCTGTTATCACATCACCTTCTTTAACAGGGCTTCTATCTTCATAGAACGTATTGCCAAACCCAATCGTCCATTGACCAGAAGGACAAACATAAGCTTCTAAATGAGGCATATTTTTCTTTGGTGAAGCAGGGTCAGATTCGTATTTAAGAATCAAATCTTTTCCTTTCTTACTGGTGGTTAATACTGTTCCAAATTCTTCTTTCACATCTTCAGTCATAGTTTTCTTTCTCCTGAATAATCGTAGTAACCAACTGAACATCAAAACTCCATACCGAAAAACGTGGCATTATCTTCAACCACTGCATTAGCTTCCTCGCTACCTGCGGTATAGAAAGTAGCTGGGCTGCTTTGATTATTGTATTCTGCTTTAATCCAGTCTGCTGAACGTTCCGATATAGCAGTTCTTACTTCATCTATATAACCATTGAAGTACCCACCTAAAACTTGTGATCTACCAATATTAGGGTTTGCTGCATTCCTGACCCTTGTAGTCGTTGCGATAAATGAAGATCGCGAGTTGTCTTGCGTTCCGTTTAGGTATATATATTCGTTACCAAGATAATTATTCCCTGACATGCTAGTACCTACAAAAGCACCCGCAACATGGTAGGTAGTACCTGCTGATAAAGATGTTGTAGAGTCGATAAGATTATTAACCGCGTCTTGTTGCCAAAATCTAATCTTCGCGGAACTATTAACCCTTAATTCTAAGCCACCGCCATAAACCGTAGTGCCAGACTCGTCTACTATTTGTTGGTTATTTGTGTTAACCACGTCAGGCTTAATCCAAGCTGAAACATTAAAAGACGAATTGGCTACGTTCCCTAAACTAAAACTAGTATTCAATCCAATGTAATCATTAGTACCATCAAAATCTAAGCCATCTTCTACTTTTACTGGGACTAAGTTCCCGCTAGACATAGAACCATTAGAAGTACCACCAGTATTATTTCCTGTTGAATCAATCATTTGCGGAGCAGAACCGCCTGGGTCTTCTTGTAAATGCCAGACTGTCTCAAAGCCAGTCCAAACATTATTCCTACCATAGGTATCAGTAACAGCAGGTTCGCTAGCACCAGCGTTTCCGTAGTAAATATAGTAATCAGTATCCGTACTAGAACTTAAAGTCCCACTAGCTTTAAAATGAAGCTCACCAATACTAGACCCAACAGTAATAAAAACAACTTCACGCGGAACTTCTGTTGTCCCGTCCGTTTTAGTAACTCTAATATCTGCGCCATCTGATTTAACATTAGTAAAAAATTCAGCAGGTAAATTAGCTAGGTTTACATACACAGGGAAGTCCGTAAGATCTGCGTCAACTTTAGTATTGTCAACGGTGATCTTAACTCTATAATCCCAACTGGCGTTGTACCACCCCATTACACCTTCACTTCAATATCGTTCAAGTTATCACCAATGAAGCTGAAACCTCTTACTACTCCACCGACTTCTATTTTTACAACAGTCAAATCAGAACTAGTATCCATACCAACGTATTTAGCATTTGGGTCAGCAGTTTTTATTTGCTCCAGTGCAGCTTGAAGCTTCTCATCTTTCGTAGGCGCTACTGGTGCTGGTTCTTCCCAGTTTTTAACAACATTTCTACCAAAGTGGAATTCATTACCGATCTTGTAAACAGGTTGTGTTGATCTGTTCACGGTCGTTGCAGAAGTAGTAACAAAAACTCCTATGTCGTATAAAGTAGTATCACCTTCTGGCGGGTAACTTTGTATATTACCTACGCTTAGTACGTTTGGTCTAACATTCTTCTCTATCCATTCTTCTAGTGTCATTTTGTTTTTTCTCCTTAGCTAAACGCAAGCCCCGCTTGCGCATAATAATTTGTTCCATTGTAATAAAACGAAACGATATCAACAGCACTTGCTGCTGTTGTCAGGGTAGGGGCTGTTCCAGAAGGCCATTTAACGGCAGCAGGCCAAGTCACTGTCCTAGAGCCAGTTCCATCTTGAATAAGTCTTAGTAATAAATTACAAGGTCCTGCTGGAGCGGTGAATGTATAAGTGCAGTTACCAGTCAGGGTAGATTTCTGTTTTAATCCAGCACCCCAGTCTATAGTATCTGCTGTACTGGAATTACCATTATCAATTTCCGTGAAAGTAACATCACCAGTTAGAACAAGATCTGCAATCGTAGGCGCTGTGCCGAATACCAATGCACCTGAACCAGTCTCACCAGTAACAGCAGCAGCTAGATTCGTAGAACTTGGTGTCGCTAAGAATGTTGCAACGCCTGTCCCTAAGCCTGATACACCAGTGCTTATAGGTAGACCAGTACAACTGGTTAATGTCCCAGAACTAGGAGTTCCTAGAATAGGAGTTACTAGAGTCGGTGATGTAGCAAATACATTTGCTCCCGAGCCAGTCTCGTCCGTCAAAGCCGTTTTAAGTTGTAGTGAAGTGAAAGACCCTAGTACAGCAGCGTTGCCCACTGATGTCACATGACCAGTTAAATTAGCGTTAGTAGTAACCGTTGCAGCGTTGCCAGTGATATTCGTCTGATCCCCTGTGTTAGTGCCAGAAGAAGTGCCAGAGAACGTTCCAGATTGCGTTGCCAAGGTTCCTAATCCTAAATTAGTTCTTGCGGTAGATGTATTTGTAAGATCAGATAAATTGCTTGCCTTAACCATTAACCCAGAAAGATCCTGATCTCCTGTGTTAGAGCCAGATACAGACGTAGTGCCTGTTACGGCAAGCGTTGGAGTTGATGATCCACTGATAGCGACTGTGTTATATTTCCCTGCCGTTATGTCTCCAGTCGTGTCGGCAATAGTAACTGCACTGTTTTGTAATAACTTTCCAGTAGTAGAATCAAATCTTGCAACTGCATTGTCAGTTGAAGAAGCTGGACCTACTACATCTCCAGAAGCATTAGAAGTATCATTAATCGCTTTGATTAACCACTGAGTACCATCTGATTGTATTTCAACAGTACGATACTGAGTAGAAAGCGAATAAGTAGCAGCTCCATCAATCGTTTCTGCGCCATCGGGGTCGATAATAACAGAGTTACTAGAACTGTCTATCTTTTTGAAAGAGTATTTCTTACCTTGCGTGCCACTAACTGCGGGTAAAAAGAAACTAATGTTCCCACCAGTAGCGTCACCTAAAATTGTTTCGTCACTAGAAGTTACGTTATAGTTAGCTACCTTAGCTGTAGGTTCAATAATACCCTTAGCTATATTCCCTCTTGTTATCTTCTTAGTTACTGGAGTTCCAGAAGGGTCATCTACAATAACTAATAAATCCTCAGCAGCAGGTGAGGATAAGGCTGTTAGGTCGGATATTTTTGCGTCAGCCATTAGAGTAAAATCTTATCTCCGTTCTCTTGAAGTAAAAAATCACCATTCTCTTGAAGTAATGAATCAGCAGATGGAGTTCCACCAGTTTTTTTTATAAACCAAAAAAACCAGTACCCTATCCAGTTACCAATCATATCGCAGCGATTTCAAGTTTTAATTTCCAGTCGACTACTCCAGAAAAGCTTTTAACAAACAAGCCTAAAACTTTGTTGTCAATAAATTTCATATCGAAAGAAAAATCTTCATGTGTTTTTTCTTCTGGAACAATTATTTTGGTGTTAATAGACTTTTTATCAGAGTTAATAATGTAAAGTTTCTCAGCAACAAATGAAGCGTTTACTTCTTGAGCCTTTGCAAGCCCAAATACTTTAACAGTGAAAAACCCTTTAGGTAGTTCTTCGATTAGATGAACTATCATAGGAGTATCAGAGCTAGTAGTAGCTTCTACATCTTCGATCTTAACCCAACTAGAAAATGGAGCGTCCTTGCCGTCAATCCCGTCTTTGCCATTAATCCCGTCTTTACCGTTAATTCCGTCTTTGCCAGCTTCTCCTTGGTCACCCTTATCGCCTTGGTCGCCCTTGTCGCCTTTAGAACCTTGAACTCCTTGCGGCCCTTGTTCGCCTTTAGAACCTTGAATACCTTGGTCGCCTTTGTCGCCTTTAATACCTTGAAGCCCGTCTTTACCGTCCTCGCCTTTATCGCCCTTGTCGCCTTTAAGCCCTGGTATTCCTTGCGCTCCTTCCTCGCCTTTCTCACCAGGAACACCCTGCAATCCTTGCGCACCCTGCGCTCCAGTATCACCCTTATCGCCCTTGTCGCCTTTAGAACCTTGAATACCTTGGTCGCCTTTGTCGCCTTTAAGAGCCTTAACAATGTCATCTGCTGTTTCTATTTTAAGTGTTCTTTTACCTACTAACATTATGCTTTCCTATAAGTCGTTACATATACTGGCACTGAACCAATAAAGGCTATTTTCTCGCCACCTGGGATTGTTATTTGTTCTGCCACATCACCAGGCAGTGGGGTATGAGAAGTAGTCGCTGTTGGGTTTGTACCGATTAGATAATGTGAATAACCACCTTCTGAGAGGATTCTTACTACCACTGGGATATCCAGGGAGTTAGTGAAAACCTGTGACGAAGACCCAGCCAAACTAGCTTTAGTAGTTGTATCTGGGGTCATTACGTTACCAATAGGCTTACCGTTAGCGTCTAGTGCTTGAAATTCAGACATACCAACAGTCTACCTTAGAATCGGTTTTTTATAAAGCTTTACTTTTTTCGAGCTTTTGGAGTCCTTGGGAAGCTTCTGTTAGTCGAAGGGCTCTTAGGTTTCAGGTTTGAAGCTCTATTATCCTTTGGGTTCCCGTTTTTATGGTCAATATCCTTACCTTTAATATCAGCACCAGTCTTAGCCACCTTAGCCCTAGCAGCGTTTCTAGAAGCTCGCTTCTTTATCTGGTCGGGCTTACCTTGGTAATTCTTGTGTTCTTTCTTGTAATCTCTTGGCATTATTTTACCTCCTCTAGGTCATCAAAGTTATCTTCTACATCATTCAAGTTAATAAGTCCTATCCCCCAAACATGTCTTGCGTTTATCATCATTGGCTGTAAGTTTTCGGTAGAAGTAGTATTAAAGAAACACTCTTGCCCTACTTCCTCAAAACCGTTAAAAATACCTCTAGCAGTACAAAACGCAGGGTCTACGATACCAAACTTGTACCTTTGGCCTTTTTTGAGAAATGGTTTTGGTTTCTTTTTTGGCATGTTAAGTGCTTACTTTACGCTATAAATACAATAAGAAGCCAATATCCCTGTCCCTGCAACGGTAGTCGCTGTTATAGAGCAAGATGTATTAAAAGGTATCATTAATGGTAAATAATAATTACCATCACTAGCTGTTGCTGCTATATAAAAAGCTAAGGGTCTTGCAGCAGCCCCATCTATTGTTACTGTTATTCCGTCTAAATATCTATTTGTATTTGAGAACCATCTAAAATGAATCCCTTGTATAAACCCACCACCAGAAGCTACGCTGACTATTGTGTCAGAAGTAGCTAAGGAACTCTCGTAAGTTGTTCTTAGTTTATCTCCTATCGGAATTTGATTATTAACTAAATCGCTTGAATATGTCATATTCTATACCACCCATTTGTTGCGTCATACATCAACCTGAAAGAGTAATAGTTATTATTAACTATAAAATCCTCACTGACATCTTGTATGTCCTTACCGTTTCTATCTACTGTAAAATTATAAACCCCGCAATCACCAATAATATCTACAAACCCTATCACATCACCAGCAGCAGGAGAAGCTGGTAGTGTACCAGTGAAAGCACCACCTGACGTATCTATTCTATATAAATACCCAGCCACAGCATTAAAATTAGATGTCTTGATACCGCCATCGATCATGTCTATATTCGCGCTTGTCAAAGTAGATATTAGAGTTTGAATCTGTGTTAACGATTGTAATTCATTACCACTAACAGCACTATTCAAGTATGGTTTCCCCGTCCCCGTGTTGATAATAATGTTCCCATTAGTAGTTAAAGCCTCTATCAGAGCTACTTTAAACCCATCATTAAATACCTGGTTCTCCGAGAAAGTATTTTCCTCATCAATAGCTACTACTTTGTCGATAACGAATTGGACTGCTGTATTCAAAACTGCTCTGATAGCGTCATTATTTGAGTCGATAAGCTCTGGTGGGACAGCTACGTTATTCCTGAACCGATATAGGTCAGTATCGCTAAGTGTGACTACGTCTGCTCTAGTAACCATTGATTGTCCTTACCGCTTTGTTCTTCCAGTCTTTTGGCATTTCACTTGATTTGACTGACTTAACCAAAGACTTCTTAAGCTTTGCCTTATCTCCATTATACACTGATACTAAATCATTGAAAGTAGATTTGTCCATCTTCCCTCTAGCCGCCAATAATTTGACATATCTTCTAGTGTTCTCATGTGAAGTCTGAGAATTTGCTTTGATTATCTTAGCTGTATCTGGTGTTAGAGTGAACAAACCTCTAGCGATTGCTTCTTTAACATCATCAAAATCTTCTATCTTCCTTTCAATTCCCCAGTACGTTAAATCACCAGTAACTACATCTATAACAGCATTAACGGCTTTCTCTGTTTGCCTACCACCAAGGGCGATACCGCCTATCCCTAGAGTACCTTTCCCTGGAATAGCTAATCCTAACGTGCTGAGTCTTACCCAGTCTTCTGGCTTACCTTTGCCTTCAATTATTCTTCCAGCCGCTTGCCAAGTCTTTCTTGTGAACTGAGTAGTAGCTAGTTTCGCTTCACCTTTACCAGCAATATCTTGCAGTATCTCAATAGGCCAAGTTACATACTGAGACATTTCTAAGTCTAGTCCTACTTTACTTGCCATTAATTTAGGTAACGCTATGAACTCTAGAACACTAGAAATTTCTTCTACGTTCTTCCTAACTTCTGGCGCGTGAGTATCAAGCATTTGCATTACTGGAACTGGAACAGCGAACCATACAGCTTTCTTACCCATAAACAAAGCTTTTGCAGTTAAGTATCTTGTTAACTGCTTTGCCGCCTCTCCTCTAGTCTTATCAATCGGTGACGCTAGATTCTCTCCAAGCTTCCACAACATTCTAGACTCACGTAAAGGGTGTCTGATTAATGTCATTAGTCCGTTGTAAACCTCTCCAAATGCACCTTTAAGAGCTTCTGGTTTATCATATATTTTATTGTGGAACAAAACATCAGCTATATCAGATTTCATTGGCGTTAGAATATCTGTATATTTTTTCAGCCTGTCTTTGACGCCTGGAATCTCGTCTGCTTTCCGTAACACTTCTAATGCGTTTTCAAAAGAACCATATTTTTTTATCATGTGAGCGATTGCAGTCGTTCTAACTAAGTGTTGCTCTGACTTCGAAAATACGTCCATTGCATGTGTTTGTTTATGTATCCCAAGCTCATTGTAATCGTAAGAAGCAATCGTGTTGTCTTTTGTACCAATCCCAAAATCATCAAGAAAATCATTAATCGCATGGTCTTGAAATGTTTTCATATAAGCGGTTGTAGTTATTTCAGTACCATACTTTGGATTAATCATTGTCGCTAATGAAGTGTAATTATTTATCGAAGAACCAACATTTCCAAACAGCGTGAACTCTTGAAAAAATCTTTTACTTGCTCTAACCCTTTGTACAAACTCATCGGGGATATTAGGATTAATAAGATTGTTAACCATATTGTGAACTGCTTTAACGTGCCTAGGCTCCCAGCCTGCACCATCTGCTCTCTTAGCTACCTCAGTCATTACATCTTCCATTGACTTATGCAGGATACTTCTCTTGATTGCGTTTTGATAATAATGCACCATCTCAGGGATTGTAAGGTTTGTATCAAACTCTCCAGTCCTTATCTTTTTAAAGAAAAGGTCTAGCTTTGCGTTCTTTGTATTATCAAAAGTTCCAAGCAGTTTTACTACTGCTTTATTGGTATCATCAAGCCCTTTAAGTTTCGCTATCATTGATGGTAAGTATTGTTTCAATAATCTTTCTTCTGGCAACTCTCCCATCTTCGCTAGTGCTTTAAACGTGTTAGCAACAGCTTTTATTCTTCCAATAGCTTCGTCGCCTTTCTCTGCATAGTAGTCATTGAAAACCTTAGACTTAGATTTACCTGTCGCTTTAATATCTTTTTCCAAAGAGTTTAGAATATACTCAGTAGTAAACTCTTTATTCTCATCATTGATAGCCGCTATGATTGCCTTGTTGTCCACATCTTCAAACTTATACTTGTTTAGTTCTCTTAACGCCTCATCACCATATAAGCGCATTTTGTTATCAACTAAATTAACTCCAATATCAAATCTTCTTTCAACATCATAAGAAAGAACTTCCCTTGACATGTCTTTTTCTGTTTTTTCTAACTTGTTTAACAGTGCGTCAAATTCTTCTGGATTCTTCTTTGCGTCTATCTTGCGTAACTCATCTTGGATATCTTCTATCTTTTGAGCGTATTCTATTTTCAATTCTGGCTCTGCTGAATCAAGGATACTAGTCGGCTTCGTGAACCCATCTCCCCAAATTCTTTTTTCTTTCTTTCCAGCTTCAATAGCTTTCTTGACGTTGCTGACTGGAGTTTCCATCTTGCACTCTGTCATTATCGTAGACTTAGCCGTAGCCCCGATTACCTCTTTGAGTAAATCATCATAATCCATTACTTACACCTTACCTTTCTTTTCGTAAGCTTCTTAACAGGGTTCACTTTCTCTGCTTCTTCTTTCAATATCTTATCAGCTTCCTTGCCTTTCTTCTTAAGAGTTTTCATCATTTCTTTCTCTTGCTTAACAGCCGCTTTGAAGTCTTTAGCCCCTGGAGTGTTGCTGTATTTCTTGATATTACCTTTCTTGTCAAGAACAACAAAAGAGTTACTTTGCCTAGTCTTAACCAGTGGGTATTCTTTCTCTTTAGCTTCTGTTTTGTTAGTTTTCTCAGATTGTTTTGGTTTTGACTTTTGTTTTGCTTCATCAGCTTGAGCTTGTTTCTGAACCTTACGTCTCTCAATAACTTGCTTGGTCTTCTCCTCAGAACCATAAGCAGGCTCTCTTCTGAACTCATCTGGCATTCCAGAACGTGGAGCAGATTCTCTTGCAGGGATTGTGTTATCTACCTTGACTGGTACTTCTGGCTGTTTGGATAGTGTTGGCTGACCTGGTGCTTCTACATCAGCTCTATATTCAGGTGCAGAAACAGAGTCTAAATCTAACGCTTGTTGATTCACACCTCTAGGAGCAAGTCTAAGTTCTTGCTCTCCGAAATCTAATCCTGCTTGCTCTGGTCTAGGGTTTCTAATACTAGTGTCTGCGCCAACATCTAACGCTTGCTGACCTGGCATAGCTTGTTGCGCTTGAGCTTGCAACGCTTCTCTCATTGCTATTCTAGGGTCTACCTTAACCGGAGTAGAAAGAATATCTTTGTAGATTTGATTAACCTTAGCTTCAACAGAACCAGCCGCTTCTGTATAATCTTCCATCATCTCTTTTGCAGCTTTTCTACCTTGAGTGAACTTATCAAGAGCTTCTTTTGTTTGAACAGCGTCTAACTCTCCGTTCCTAGACCTTTCTTGAATTTCTAAAATACCTTCATCTGATTTATCTAAAAGCATTTTTGCTTTTTGGTATTTGTTATATTTTTCTATTTCAGAAGGTGCAATATATTTATGACTTCTTTCGTAAACCGCAGTAGTGATATTATTCAAATCATCAGGAGCGTGTCTACCAGACTGTTCTAGAGCGTTTCTAGAATCTAAAATTCTTTTGTTTAAGTGTTCTCTACCTTCTCTATAATCTTTTGATTGGAGGTTACTAATTTCCGCAGGGTGACTTTCACTAGCATAGCGAGTGTTCTCAAAGTCTACAGCTTGCTGTCTTTGTTGTTGCACCTCAGCTTGTTGAGCTTGTTGCATTTGTTGCTCTTCTACTTGAGCTAATCTAGACTTTCGTCCGTCTGCTTTAGCAGCTTCTAAGTCCTTGGTCATTGAAGCTTTTTTGACAAACATGTTGTCAAGGGATTCTTTCAATGCTTTTGTTTGCTTAGAACCATATCTAAAAGCCTTTCCTAACCCTGCTCCAAATACTGGAGCAGCCGCAGATAACCCCGTATTAAGTGCAATGTTTTGAGCGAGTAACCCATGGTCTAAGTTACCAGTCGGTGAATAAGGGTCATCAGAAACGATTGAAGATTGAAAGTCTAGTGGTAATGTTTCGACTGCACCAATCGCACCCATTCGAGCCGCTCTAGAAGCAAGTCCTGTACCACCCATGAACTTCATTGCTTTTTCGGCCGCATTTATTCGTCTAGCTGATACACTTGCTCTTGCAATGTTGTTTACTTGTTGAAGCGTTTTTAGAGTCTTGTAAGTTCTCATTCCAGTGGCAATATTTTTAGCAGTTCCTGCTACCCCACCTAGTACAAGTTCAGTGGCGGCAACTGTCCCTGCAACGGGAATAGCTCCACCCACAAATTGCCCCGCTACACCATGCCAAGGTCTAGCGTTAGCCATCTGAACATCTTGTTCCGTGAAGCCTCTTTTAGTATCTCTATCGTAAACATGCTTCGCTATTCTTTCTCTACTAAGGCCTTCTTTTTGTCCAGAAGCAAACTTGCCCGATTGTCCGTAACCTTCGACTAAATCGCCTCCTACTATTTGGAACATGTCTCCAGCTTCACCCAAAAACCCAAGCTTTTTATTTCTAGCCGCAAGCTCTATTTGACCTTCTGTTAAGTCTAATCCTCTCTGTGCCGCTTGATAACGTGCATAACGAGAACGGGCATTTGGGTCGTTCACGTCTGGGTTCAATAATGCAGCAGACTCAGTAGCGGACATGCCTTTTCTAAGCAATGAAGCCCCCTCGAAAACATCATCTAATGAATAATCACTTTGGCTAGATTGCTCTAACTTCTTTTGTAAATCTTCATAGTATTGTTGTAACTCTTGCATATCATTAGTACAATCTTTCAAACATTGCGTTCACGTCCATGTCGTCCTCGCCTTCTAAACCTTCATCTTCGTCCTCATCTTCAAAGCCGCCACCTAAGAATGATGGGGCTTCCAAAGTATCACCGAGTCCTGTTGCTTCTGCATATCTTTGAGCATCTTCAAAAGAAAGCCCGTCTTTCTTCATCCCTATTAAATTCTTCAAAGCTGCGGCTCTTGCTTTTTTCCTTTTTTCGATAAGCTGTTGTCGTCTATAAGCGTCTAATATTTTTGCATTTTGTGCTTGTATCCCACGAGAAAGCCTTTGGTTCTCGGCTTCCATTTCCATTTGTTTTTTCTTCTGTCTATAACCTAGATATTCGCCTGAGACTTCACCTACGTTTGAATAGTCTGGTGCAAAAGCATTTGCGTACGCTTGTCTTTCATAAGCGTCCATATTTGGGTCTTGCTCCATTGACTGCATTAGGTTTGTAGCCGCCCCTCGGTTACGTCTTGCTGAAAGGTAAGACTGTAATGCTCCGACTATGTTGTTTACTTGGTATTGTTTCATTTTAAAGCTCCTGCTGTGCCACCAAGAACACCACCCGCAACAGCTCCTTGCCAACCAAAAGCAGAGCCTGCTAATGCCCCAGAAGTAGCACCCGACAATGCACTACCTAACCTACCGCCTGCACTATTGTCTTGAAGTGTTGGTGTTTGCCATGCTTGCATATTTCTATCCGCACGACTTTCATCTACGTTAATGTCTGATTGACGCAATGCTAATAGATGTTGCGATAACTGAGCGTCTGTCATATCACCTGTAGTACCAGGATTCAAGTAAGGGTTATAAGTGTTCTGGATACTAGCCGCACCGCCTGAATTGAATGCTGCATTGATTCCTGAGATTCTTTGATTAGTTCTACCAGCCATATCGTTTTTATATTGTTGCGCTTGCTTTCCTTGACTAGCTTCTAATCCTGTTAGGAAATCTCCGTAACCTTGGATAGCACCTCTACGCAGATTATCACCAAGCAATGAAGTATTTAAAGCCCCTCTGTTTTGTAATCTTCCAAAAACATTTTTCAGATTATCATTGAAAGTATCTTGGTATCTACCAAGTTGAAACTGTCTATCTTGCTCTAGTGCTTGTAACTGATCTGCTGTTAAGTTCTCTGCATTTGCACTACCTAACGTATCCATGAACTGATCTCTCAACCCACCTCTGAAATCTAATGCTTCTCTTGTCTCATCAGCAAAGCGACTAGGCAAGTCACCAGTTGCGTCCAATGCATCTTTTTTACCTTGCTCTCTTATATCTTCCGTTTCTTGGTTTTCGTCTTCTAGTGTTGACCCAGTTACTTGTTTTTTATATTGAAAAGATTTTGATTTTGGGTCCCACTTGAAACCGTATTCAGAACCTCTTTCTTTTTTCCAATCCTTGAACCCAGGTAAAACTTCGTCAAGCTTAACACCTTTGCTAGACTGAGCTTTAGCTACTAACTTATTAGCTTCTTCTTCGCTATATCCCTGCTCAATAGCATAATCATAAGCCGCTTTAGCGTTAGCGTCTCTCTTTTTTACTTCTCTACTACCAGTAACAGAGATACTACCTGCCGTAGCTGTCGCTTCTGCAGTCGATTGTACTTTTGAATTATCTTTTTTAGTTTGAGCTACACCAGCTTTCTTTTCTTCTGGAGTAACACCAGAAGTTAATCCAGGGTCTTTTGGTGTAAAGTCAGGGACAGCACCTGGCAATGAGTTAGTGCCTTTCCCAGCACTGCCCTTTAAAACAGGAGAAGCTACCTCAGAGGGGACAGCAGCCGCTCTTTTTACATTTTTAAGCCTGTCTCTTTTCTTTGCCATTACATCATCATTCCTTGTCTTAGAGTGTTAATTCTTCCAGGTCTTCTATAAGTTTGCTGTTGTCCAGAACTAGGCATTCCAGTACCATAGCCGATATTAGGGTATCCACCGCTAAAATTAATGTTACTCATGTCTAAAAGACTTTTCTCGTATCCCACATGCTCATTGTTGTTGATTTTCTTCATATAATCGTCATAAGGCATTCCAGGATACATACCAGGAACTTTACCGCTAGTAGCACCGTTTGCGGGTTGCGTTGGCGATATCCATTGTCCTTGCATTGGCATAGCGGGTTGCGTTGGCGATTCCCATTGACCTTGACTTATTTCGTGGGCAAAAGGCTTGTTTAGTTTCGGAGCTGTATATTGTTCATATTGATTCCAGTTATCAATCATTGTTTTAGCAGCTTGGGGGTCTGCTGGTAAATGATTAGCGTCTAACCCTGGTCTAGGTTGTCCTTGCATTGGCATAAGGGACGGACTGTTGCCACCTTGAACGCCACGAGGTAAACCACCAGGCATAGGGAACGAACCACCTAAATTAGGCAGACGGGTAGGCGCGCTATACGTTGGCTCGATACTTGTCTGAGGGAGCTTTTGAACTCCTCTAAGAGAATTTTGAAAACCCTCCATTCCACCAGCTTGTGAAGCTTGAGAAATTTGGTCTTCTGTATAACCCATTCCCGCGAGTTTCTTCTGCGCTTTACCTGTTAGCCCTTTGCCTTTATCTAGTCTTTGCCCAAGGTTCCCAAAATTAGGCGCTTGAGGCATATGTGCACCTGGCATTTTTGTTAAACCTGCTGCTTGACTTACCATTCTTTGACGATTTTGTCTATTTTCTCTCATAATTACAGTTTACCTTAATTCCTAGAAAAAGGGGCTATACCATGAAGCTTATATACTAGCAACATCTTGTTAATTTCAAGCTTTTGCTCTTTATTTGTTTCTATCCGTTGTTTCAATATCTGTCCTGTCTTATTTAACATAGGAACGCCTATTACTTTAAAGTTGTCTCCAAGATCTGACAAGATGTTATTTTCTACTTCTGTCAAGTCTTTCAAGTCCTCAATGCTTGTAGCCTTAGTTGTAGTAACGATTTCTAAGCTTTCTTCGTTATTATCCCATCTCCAACGATATATGAACTGACCATCTGAGACATTTGAAACTACAAAATACGCACCTAAAACTTCTTTCATTTTAGAAGTATTCCCAAAATCTTCTGGTCTAATTTCCGCTATTGTTGTAACTGGATAGCCGTCAAAGTTAGTGCCAGAGTCGTGAATTAATAATCTATTCCCTTGATTAACAAGCACTACCTGACCCGTTTCCAGGTCTAAATGAGCCGCAGTAAGGATAAAATTCTCTCCCCAAGCTGATTCTAAAGTCCAACCTCTCGTTTGAGAAGAGTATTTATAAACATAGCAGGTAGTCGGGTAACCATCATGCTCTTCTGACGGGGCGAAAATCAAGAGTTCCCCAGTAACATGATTGTTAATCATTATAGATTTTTCCCATTGCTCTTTAGAAAAGCTTTCTAGTAAAGGGTAGATATCTTCGCTCAATCCTTCGGTCTTAGCTTGGTTGAAGTTTTCTGAGGATTTAAGAGAGAATAACCTATTCTTACTTGTGATATAGAAATGGTCGCCCTCTGAGTTCTTTTCTATTAACTTAGAGTTCAAGCAACCATTTATAGTATCTCTAACTTGCCAAGAAAGCCAAGGCTCTGGGTAGCCTATCCCTGGCGGCTGTTGCCCTGATTGGACTATATAGCCATTAGTAAGGTAAATGACAACGTATTCGTTATTCAATAACTCCCAGCCTGTTACATCATAAGGAGTAGGTAACTCTATGAAAAAAGCCACATCGTAATCAGCAGGAGCGTTTGTAGAGAAGTCGGTGAAATCGTCCCATCTAGAAAAAATGACAACATTCCGATAGTTAATTTCTGTAACCTGAAACCTATTGTTAACATACAAGACATGATTAGGTACTCCAAAATCCGCAGGCTGTTGGTCTGTTCTAGTGTTAAAGATACTTTGAACAATGTTACCTATATCACCACTAGTACCTGCTGCATTGTTAGCGTTAGTCAAGGTCTGAGGCCAAGTGAGTTCCGTTACAGTTTCATCTGTGATTTGTAAAGGTTTATTCGCACCATCAACAATCATTATTGTTTCGGGTGATTGAGCTGCTTCTGGTTTACCAGTAGAGAACCATTTAGAATAGAGTATTTTCCAAGAGTAATTTCTAGGATTAATTTTCAAGATATAAGGATAAGCTACTGCAATCCAGTTATATTCACCGTTATAGTAGTAATCAAAAATCTCTACGATGTTGATCCACTCTGGTAATGCTTCTTGAAAAGCATAGCCACCACGTGCAAAAATTCCATTAGAAGATAAGTCTACGTTGATTAGGTATGGAGATTCATTGACGTTTAAAGTAAAAGGGTTAGAACTAAGCTTTATTCCACCTGAAACATCGTTATACTCAATAGTTCCTATCTGTTCATTTACTTCGTTCATTAGAAAAGCCTTCTAGGTCGTCCTCTACTTCTTGTAGAGTATCTCATTAAGCCTTCTCTTTTCTTGTTCCACTTATTCAAATGTTTTGCTGTTGACTTCAAGCTTCGATAAAAAGTTGCAAACGCTGTATCAGCGTCTCCATGACGGTATTTATATTTCAAGAAAGCATAAACACCATTAATGAAAACCCTGTTCCATTTCCTGGAAAACGGTACATCAGTTATCATTGCAGTTCCAGTTAAAACTCCAAATTCTTTCTGGTAACTCATCTTAAGAGTGTATTCTTTATCTGCCTCTGGAATCACTTTCATTACATTCTTGTGCAGATAGAAATAAACTGGTGCACCCTTAGCAGGCGCAATACCTTCCATTTCAATAGCTCTTTCTTCTGATATCAACATCAGATTATAATAACCAGTGTCAGATAAATTTTTATTCTTAACCCACTTGATAAGGTCAATGTCAACGTCTGTCGGCAATGTTGGAACATTAGAATCAATAGGTAAAGTTACATCTGCAATCTCATTAGAGAACTGCAAATCTACTGAATAATTGAGAATAGCGTCCCATGCTTTATTACAAGCAGAAATGCCATCTATCGCCTCAGCCGCACTTGATTGAATATCGAGCGTAGATAAGCTATCCGACCCCATATCGTTTCTTGCAAGGTTTAAAAGGTCTAGATAGGTTGTCATATCATAATAAGCTTTCTTCTTTCAGCTTATCACTTTTAGTGGGTTTTGACAATTTAGTATCTACATTTGCTTTAGTCATAGCGATTTCTTCGCACTCTTTTAAGCCCAAATAAGCCGCTTTATCTTTAGCTCTTTTAGCCCAAGACTTAATCACATTAGCGGTGCTATCCTCTTTAGCCCTTCTTTGTCTGTATAGCTCGTAAAGAGTCTCATTAAGCTCTGTGCTGCTCATCTTGTCCTCATCTGCCTGGAATGGTAACCCAGGTAATTTAATGACCTTACAAGCCAATTCTAGGTAATCATTCGCTATCAAATAGTCTAATGCCCATAAAGGTAATTCTAATCCTTCTGTTGCAGAAGCTCTAGTAGACTGGAAGTCTGAAATTGCAGGCTCATATAAGATACCAGTAGTTCCTCTCGCTCTATCTTCTGCGATTGGAGGGTGCGCTAACGGTCTTTTCCCATGGAAGTATTCCATGAATCTAAGCTGTTGTATTAACGATAAATCTTCAAATGTTACTCTAAAAACCAACGGTGTTGTAGCATAACCCTTATCTATCGATTTTTCGCCTCTTACAAGGTGTTTGGCTCTAACACTATCCTTAATAACCCCGTCTGGTAGCCCATCACCAAAAGTTACTTTAAACTCTTTATCTTCCTTGTCTGCTGGGCTATCCCACTCATCTCCTGCGTAAACTTGTCTAAAACTGTTATTAACATCATGGCTAATAATCTTCGACATCTCTAGTGTTGCAAATGGCATATTCTTCTCTCCTTTGTCTTTGCTCTTACAAGGTTTATTCTACCACCATAGTGTGCAAAAAAGAAAAAATGCACACCTATGGGGGGTGTGCAAAAAAGAAAAAATGCACACCTATGGAGGGTGTGCAAAAAAGAAAAAATGCACACCTATGGGGGGTGTGCAAAAAAGAAAAAATGCACACCTATGGAGGGTGTGCAAAAAAGAAAAACACCCACTATTGGGATAGTGAGTGTTAATGAAAGGAAGCGAGGGGTTGTTATGAAAAATTATCCTAGTAACTGACCAAGGTTAGAACCAATTACGTTGTTCCATGGTGCTGACCAGCGAGCAGTGAACGTAGTAGCTTCTTCAAGCTTTCTGTTATCACCTAAGATTCCGTCTGAATCAGAAGTTTTCTCCTTATCACGAATCATATAGATACAGTTGTTTTCTGGTCTACCTTCAAGAATATATCTTCCTGAACCAATACCATTAGAAATAACAGGCTTAATATCTACTCCTGCAACGTGAATCATCTCTTGAGAATAACCAAACTTGTTATCTCCTGCAATGACAGCACCAGTAGCAGTTTCAAGCATTGTTTTGTAAATATCAAACTTAAGATTTCTATCTACATACATGTAAAGCATAGGAACTGAACCGTCTCTTGGAGAAACAGTACCAAACTCATCAAAAGCACCTTCTTCATCTAGATAACGAATATCTCTCATTAACATAGACATACTGAAAGGCTTTCCTCCTTGGTCTACTGACCTTGCACCGTTGGCGATACATTCAGGGATAAATCCACCCATTCTAGAGCCATTATCTGTAGAAATAGTGTTACCGTTTCTTAAAGAAGAATCAGAACCAGGTAGTTTTGGAGAGTGAAGCATGTCATACTCTAATTCAAGCAATTGACGTAATTCACCAATTTTTTTCTTATCCTCAATAGTGTAGTCTTTGTTTTTGTAAGAAGCTAAATAGCCACCTTCTAAAAGTTTTGCTACTTGATAAGTAAGAGTTTTGTTAGAGATATAGTTGATACCATAGCTGTAATTGATACCATCGTTACTATTCTGAGCGTTTTGTCCATGTTGAACATAAGATGTTAATGCTAGAACTGTTCCTGACGGAATAGTAGCAGAATGAGTACCGTTTTTAACTTTATACTTAAGCTTTGTTTTGTTAGCATTGCTCGAAGTAACTAAGAATAATAATCCAGAACCATCGTAAAGACCAATTTCTGTAATACCATCAAAGATTTGGATAGGGTTTTTAGTAGTACCTGCTGCGATTTCAATCTCTGCAGCTCCAACAGTAAAGTCTGCTGTAAGGGTAACTCTGCCTTTAGTAACAGCTCTTTGCGGCCATTCATGCGGGTTACTAAGTTCTCCTTTTGAAGCTGACTTTTGGTGATTCCCAAAGAATGGGATTCTTAAGCTTGATGTAGAAACGGCTATTTCAGAGAGCTTTCTCTCTAGTTGAGCTGTATCTACAAAGGTTGTTACACTGGTTCCGTCTATTGGCATAATACTTATTCTATATCACGAGATACTATTTCTGTAAAGCTTTTTGCTTTGCTATTAGCTCTTTTGCTTTAGTACTTAGCTCCTGAATCTCTTGTTTCCTGTTTTGTCTTTCATTCACAGGTAAGTTATAAAGCTCATCTATCTTGGCAGATATTGTAGATAATTCCTTAGTTACTGTTATCTGCTCTTGAGTCTGCTTAGGAGTTCCTGCTGTTTCAGAAGGGCTTGTGCTATTAGGAGTTCCGCCACCTTGAGCCCTTGTCCGATAAGTGGTTACAATAGCAGGAGCATGTTTCTTCCAATGTTGCTCACAAATACGTTGAGTTTCTTTTGGAGTGATTAACCTACCAGTGTTAGCTTCGTGCGCTTCTACCATGTTAACTAAATCACTCAAGATGAAGTTACTTGCATAAATCCCTGCTGGTGAAGAAGTATCAAAACTTTTCTTTAAAGCTTCTGATACCCTTTTTGATATATAATTCTGCATTACCTTTTGGTTTACAGTTTCAATTCTATCTTCTTGTTGTTGAGCTTGAGCTTGTCTTTGACGTTGCTCTTGAAGTTCTATCTTCTCAAGAAGCATATCTATTTTAGACTTAGTTTTCTTAGTTCTACCATCGTCTTCGTCATCATCAGGATCTTCACTAGGGGTTTGAAGCTTTTTCTCTAGTGCGTCTAACTTAGCATAAAGCTCTGTTAACCCATCAGGCTTTGATTCTTTAACTTCTGGAACGTCATACTGGTCTAGTTCTAGTAAATCGTTTTCATTGAGATAAGGCGCATTAAAGTCTACCTCTGGCTCTGGAGTAGTTTCTACTTCTGGTGTAGCTTCTACTACTGGTGTTGTCTCTGGTGTTGTCTCTGGCGTTGTTTCTACAACAGTTTCTACTGCTGGTGTTTCTTCTGACATATTATTCTCCTCTGTTCTCTTTCTCTATTCTTTCACCTGAGAGCTTACAAAGCTTCTCATAGATAAAGTTTATACCTTCTTTTTTAGCACATTTTATTACAGTTGTCTGTAACTCTTCTTTAGGGTCTATCAATGGTCTCTCTGACTCATATGCTAACCAAGATAAAAGTATTTCCCACGATTCAGGGGCTACTCTTTTGAAAACATCTACTACCTTTTCTTTCAAGATACTAGAAATTTCACCATTCTTGGTGATAGCTATCTTCCTATGTCTATCTCTACTGGCGTTACCTACTTCCGCCATGCCTCTTTCGTTAATCCTAACTGGGCCTCTTGATTCTCTCATTTGCTCTCCTCTTCTATTACTGCGGCTGTTCTTGTGGCATTCCTTGAAGACTGCCTAGTAACTGCTTCTTAAGTAAATTGTCTATCTCTAGCATTTCAGAAGGTCTCTTTAAAAACTCTCCTGGCTTCATTTTCAACATTCTTGCAATCTTATTAATAACTTTCTTGTAATCCATTTTCATATTCATCTCTGGGATTTTAGAACCATAGTTCAACAACAATTCAATAGTGTTTCTTTCGTCTTTCGCTTTCAAAGCAGAAGTCCCAGCAACTGCGTCTATGTCTGATTCTGCAATACTGCTTGTCCACATCTTGAAGTATAAATAATCACTAGGCTCTGGAATAGGCTCTAGGTCTTGGATAGAGTCTATTAGCCCTTTGTAAGCGTTCTGCATTTCATCTCTTTGCATTAGCATTCCTTGGTATTGCTGGTCTACCATTTGCTCTTGCTCTTCGTCAATCCCTTGTGCTACTTGAGACTGGAAGTCTTCTAACTTACTCTCTAGCTCTTGAATCTCGTTATCCAAAAGTTTTGCTTGCATTATCGCTCGCTGCTCTTCTTGGAACCTTTGTTCATACTCTTTGTAATAAGCTTCATAGAAAGAATCTAGCTGACTCCAGTTCTTAATCCTTTGGAAAAATTCATCATCACGTAAAACTTCTTCTAATAACGCTGCGTCTTCTTCTGACTCATCAACAATTCCAGCAACTTGGTAAATCCTTTCCTTGAGAGCTTCCTGCGTTTGAGAAACTCTGATATAAGTCATTGGTTTTAAAATCACATCATCAAACTGGATAACAACATCATCAACACTTGCTGAACCACTTTCATTCATCGTGCCAACTTCTTCTGCTGAACGTCTACCAGGAAGCGGCATTCCTTGTAAGTTCTTGTTCATTCCATGCGTTTGCTCTGCGTCTTCTTGAATGATTTTCTTCGCTTGAATTAAAGAATTAATCCCTGCTACTACTTCTGTCGGAATTAATAATTCTATCTTCTTATTTCTAAACCTTTGTCCTGGAGCAAGTTCTTGGTCTTCTGTTTCCTCATCATCAATATCATCTAAACTTTCTTCTGACCATGCTGGGTCTGAAAGCATTTCTACCAATCTAACGTGAGACTGTTTCAACTGGTTCAAGTGTGCTTGATCGTGCAAGTAAGGAATCAAAGGCCCCTTACCAGGGAAGTCATTAGGTAATGTATCTTGGAAACAACCGATCACTTCTCCAGTTTCAAATGTTTGACAATCTGAATAAGCGCAAAGAATCATATCTGAGATTCCATGATTAGGCTTCTCTACATCAAAAGAAGCTTTCAATTCTGGTCGAAACGCAACAATGAACATCGGATTCTTGATAAAGACTTCCTCATACTCTCCGTCTTCTTCTATAAACAAAAACGGCATATTGACTTGGTGAAGCAAGATACTATTCTCCTCCATAAACCCAGTGTCAAATTCTTTGCCTGACTGGTCTGTTGTTTGAGTTACAGAACTTGTCTTCATTGGCTTGATATATTTAACTAGCTTCTTGTCAAACCTAGGATCTTCAATCAAATCCGTATATGTTACAGGGAACCTGTAAACTCTATTAGTTCTTCTTAAATCATCAGTAACAGGATAAACAGCAAAGTTCCTAGTACCAGGCCAAACAGGCTCTGAGTACATATCCTGAGAGTTCCACTTCATAACCCCACCAGTGTATCCATGCGCTATAAACTCGGGGATTGACTTTGCATATTTCTGTCTTAAGCCAAACTTCTTTGCCTCTTTAGTATGATAATTAACCATTGCTTGATTAAGCTGTGGCAAAAACTCTAGTAAATTGTTATCCTTGAAAAACTTACCGTATTCTCTACTAACATCAAACCAGTTATTATTCGGATTCAAGTTAGTATTCTTGATAGCTCTCAACCAAGATAAAAACAGTCTTGACAAGAAAGGGTCTTTCAATTCTATAAACTCATCACTTTCCCGATTAGAAAGCTCTTGGTCTGGCGTAGGAAGCTCTAATGCTCCACCGAAGGTAGATAATGCCTCATTGTTGCTATATGACATCAAAGAGCTTGGATACTTATTGCTCCATGACCAATCAATAGCAGATTCCACTATATCCTTGATATGGTTAAGCGAATCCATCGCTCTAAAAGCCTTTTCTTCGGTACTCTTAAGAATACCAATTAGCTTCTGCATTTGGTCGTGACTCAGCTTAGATAAGTCGGCTTTCTTCATACCTTACACTATACCACTATAAAGTAGTCCTAGTAATCAGGTCATACGAAATAGAGATTCTTAAATCCTTGAACACTGTTCCAACTCCACCAACGGTAGGCTTAAAACGAATATATCTTAAAAAGTTTGTATCCAATAAATTATATTTCTGCAGCAAGATACTCGCAGAACTGCTGTTACCTAAAACTTGAGTAATAGCTGTGCTACCTGTCCCACTTGGGGTCGTTAACCGAACCGTGTGAACCTTACCACTAGGGAAACTAGCGTCATCACATTCTTCTATAATCCCATCAAAAGTATCTGTCCCTGCTCCAGAGTCTGGAGTAGCTGACGTTAGATAGATAGCAAAGTTACGCTTACTCGCTGTTTTGAACACCGATAATGTTGTAGACGCAGTGTAGCCCACTGTGCCTGTGTTGGTTAAGTCGAAGACTTCCGCCATTATCTATAAGTAACTTCTTGAGTAGTTTTCAATGGTACTAAATAAGGTAGATAAACATCAAACTTACCTGCTGTTAAATCCGCTACTGCTACTGTCGCTGTAATCGTTTGGTCGTCAGTAGTTGCTAGTAAGCTAATACCTACTGTATTCGCTACGTTAACGCCTGCTGCACCAATCGTTGCAATCGCTGTTAAAGCCTTAATATTAGCTGTTCCTACCGCTGTTCCTGCAACTCTGTTGTTTGTACCAATAGAGATTGTTGCTGAACCACCAGATGTTACTGCTGTGTGAACAATAACAAATCCTGGAAGAACTACACAACCTGCTGGAAGAATCGCTCCTTCAAGCTCAATCGTTCCAATCGCTCCACCATGTACTGAAAAATCATAACTTGCAATCGCGTACTTCTGAACAAAGCCTGCAATTCCGTCTTTCGCCAGTGCAAACTCTTTCTTACTTGGCAAGTAACCCATTAAGACCGCATTCTCAACGACATTAGAATCTGTTTGAAGCGAATCTGTTAAGTTAAACAAATCTTGCGCATCGTAATTTCTATAAGCTGTGATTTCACCAAATTGACTGACTGACATACTTATTCTATATCACGCTTCCCATTTCTTGTAAAGAGCCTAAATAAAAGGTCTACTCTTCTTCGCATACTTACTGCGCTTATCAGGCTTCCGTTTCTGCGAATCTGATTGAAAAAACCAGTGATGTGTCGGCTTATTCTCACTATTCGCCCTGACTTTGCCTCTAGCTTCCTTTATATCCTTGCGATAAACAACTGACAAAATAGCCCCCAAAGCGTCAGAAAAGTGGTCAAAAAACCCGTCCTTATCAGGCTCCATGTCCTTCTCAGCCTTCTTATCCTTCACCTTCTTACGCTGATAACCCCACTCCAACATGTCAATAAAGACACCCCCGCGCTCTCTTCCAGCCGTATCAAACGCAATTCCACAGTTAGGATTGATCTTCACCATGTTCCCCGTCAACATTCTCAAGAACTGGTTAACCCTATCCATAATCTGGCTCACCTTATAGTGAACCCTATTGTGCTTCAATAACTCTTTCAATACCCTCTCGCCAGCCAATGCCGTACCCTGTCCACTCTTCTGCTTCACAGCAGGGTCACAATACCATACATCCTTACCCTTACTCTCAACTCCAAACTCCTTAATCAGATACTCCTTCACATAACTAACAACATAGTCCATCAGCTTGTTCCGAAACAAAAACGCTTGATGAACCACAAAGTGTCCATAAAAGTTCACATAACAAATCACAACACATGGATAGTTAGTCCCAGGGTCGAATCCAATCAACAATGGACTCTTACCACTCCACTTACCAAACGTCTCCCAGTCTCGACAATGGTCAGACTTGTTGAAAGCGTAATACACCCTACTGTTAGTCGGGAACCGCCATTTACCCTCATACTCCTTATTCCAAGTGTAATCATCATACTTAGCCCTCTCCCTTGCATACCAAATAGCTCCCTCCTTAGTATCTGGGTTCTTCAATGGGTCAGCCCGATAATTCACATACAAAACACATGCTCCCTTACGATTCAACTGATAACTCAAGCCCTCCATCACCACCTCATAAGGTGAATCCGCTTCCATATCCTCACAAACTTCCTGCATATACGTATCAGGCTCTACTGATGAAATGAACACCCCATACGTGTTCTTACCCTCTAACGCTGGGATCGTTGCCTCCCAGTTCTCTCTCTGATTCGGCTGAAACGCCCACTCGTCAAATAACGCCTTACTCATCGTCATTCCACGAAACTTGTTACTTCCACTCGCAAACGCATGGATACTAGCTCCGTTCTCATAGTTAACTAAGCTATCCCTCGTTACGTAAATACCTTCCTTCCGTGTGTAATTCACTGTCGGATACGGAAAATTAAAATCCAAATGCTCCAACGTAAACAATGTCCTATCCCGCAAATGAGTTACAGCCGTCTCCTCCATTAAACTGATAATCCCGCTGTACGTATTCGGCTTGAACAAAATAGTATGTGCATAATCCAACGACAACAACAAATGCGTCATCATCATTCGTCTCGTCTTTGGAACCAATAAAATCCGATACTTCTCCCATACCTCCAATATCTTCCAAAAATACTCCTTATCTGGAAACCTCTTAATGCTCTGGTCACTCTCGTCCTTCGTAAACACCTGCTCTATCGCCCATAGCCGCTTGTCCTTACTCCATTGATCCATCTTCGCCAATGCAAATGGCGTCTTCTTACCCAAATACATTACTGGTCGCCATAAATCCTCTGGCTGACCTCCAGAGCCCTGAAACAAACGAGGCTCACTCACTGGTAGCAACTTCTGCTTACCGTCGTTCTTTAGTCCGTTATAGCCCACAAGACCCCTTCTTTAACCCATTAAAACCCATGAGACCCCTTCTTAAGTCCGTTGAAGCTAACCATCTACCTCGTTCCGATTAACTACAACCGAACCACCGCCAATCACCTCTAAGTCACTATCCCCTGACTCACTATCTCCATAAAAGCCCTCAACCCCTTCATGTACCAACTTCTTATAAACAGCATTCTGATTAACAATAGTAGTACTGCTTCCCGTCTGAATCTGACCCTTGACCTTCGCCTCCAATTCCTTAAACTTCAACGCAAATCCTAACCTGTCCTTAACCGTCAACGCCAATGGGTCTTCCAACATGCCCACATAAGCTTCCTTCAACAACATATTACCCACATGGCCTACCTGCTCACTGATCGTCTCCGAATACTCCAGTACATGCTCAATCGTATTCTGAACCACCTCTACACTCGTATGTGTCCTCAAATACGCCTCACGTACCCTTAACCACTCGTACTCAACCTCCCACTCACTCAGCTTACTCAATGGAACCCCAAACAACTGACTGATCTGTGCCCTGCTCAACCTAGTCTCACAATATGCCTTTAAACAATCCTCATAATATAGATCTACCTTGAAACTCTCCAAAGCAGTCCTATCAACCCTTTCCAACTCGCTAGACTGAACCTCGTCACTCATAAACCAGATCTTCCCTGCACTGGAACATCACTCGGATACATTCCCAGCTCCTGTGCCTTCTCCTGTAACAATATCCGTACCACCTCCGAATAACGCACCTGATACACCTGACTTAACTGCTCCAATAAACTTAAATCTGAATCACTCAAACTTATACTCTGGCCCTTATAACTGCTCATACAAAAACTGCCTCCACTACACACAATATACCATATATATTAACATTAAAGAGGCTATTATCTTAAGTCGATTACTGGGGTTTATAGCGCGCTGGGGTGGGGTATATACCGCTGTACATAGGGGGGTAGGTGGCAAAGGGACTCCTAAACACTTTAGATGTGGAAAGGACAATTTTTTTCGTGCGCGCCTCGACACGTCAAGACGCATGGTTCTATTTAGTGCTGGGCTCGGTGTGGTGGCAGGTTAGTGGTTGAGAGTTAGTAAGGGCTTGTTAAGATGTGGTGTGTGGTGTTGCTGTCGCTCGTTATCCGATAAGCACTTAGTAGTTAGCGAGCTTATTAACCGCTTAATATGCCACTAAGCAAGACTGCCGATAAACATTTCGTTCTTAACCCTTATCTTAACCGCTTAATATGAATTCTGCCGATAAGTAACTGGCTTATTAAGCACTTAATATGCAAAATCTTAACAATTATTCCCCAATTATTAAAAGAAATACATGATAAAATCATACACATACTTACGGAGCAATACATATTATAGACCTAAAAAACACTACTCAAAAATACTTAGATGAGCTTCAAAAGCTCTCACCGATTGACTTTCAGCTTATCGAATTAAAGCGTCATACAAAAGAATATTTCACAAAATCACGTGTCTATAAAATCAAAAAAGAGTCTTGGAGTGAATTAAATAATGGTCAATCTGTATTGTTAACTAATGAATTTAGATTCAGATTCAATTTTTTGCTCAAATATCTTAGAAAGAAAAAAGTAGATGTAACAAAAACTAAGCTAGAAGATTTTCTAAAAGAAATTGGAGCAAAGAGGAAAGGTTATAGACATCAAGAGATATTTTTACGTTTTTGGGTTGTTGAGCAGGATACTATACTGTTTTTATAAGATAAGAAACAGTTTGAGTTAAAGAGTTTTGCTCACTATAAAGATAAGATAAGTTTTGAGCCAAAACGCTCTGCACAATTTTGCATGTTATGTAGAAGTAGAATGAAGCTGGACGTAGGTGTTTAAGATAAGTAGGCAGATTGAGACAACGTGAGTCAAGGCGTTTTGCTCACTTTTTTTGAGTGACTGACAGGGATTGAGGTAGTAATACATATTATTGAGTCAAGGAGAAAAAAGTAGTCATAGGTACAGGGTTATGTAGAAAAAAAAATAAAAATATTTTTCCCCCTCTCTCTATATATATATCTATTCTTAAATATAATTAATAATAGGTGATTATTTTTACTTTCCTTCAAGATGGGAGCCATTTTTTTTTCTTAACCTAGGGAGAACCCGTGAGCCAAGCGATCAAGATAACCTTGACTCAGTACATATGTACGAGTGAAATATGGCTCAACCACGGTGCTTAAGATAATTTATTGAGTCAAGCGGTTAAGATAATCTTGTCTCACGTCAGGGTTACCCCTAGTAAACACTGCAGATAACATGTCAGATTGAGACAAACAATGACTGACAGGGTTTCAGAGCTTACAAGGTTGATTATCGTTGATGTATATAGGTTTTTCTTGACTTACATGCGTAAGGTTATTAGAGTAGCTGTTGTTTTGGTTTTGTGTAATTGCATACGATTGAGTCTATTTGTAACCAGTTTACATACAAAGCAGATGGAAATTATAGTAATTTGCATACGATTAAGTCTATAAAAATACGTTTTTTGTATGCATTTGTATACAAAATTCTTTAGTTTGTAACATTATTTTATGCTAAGATATGCTTTATGACAAAAACGTATTTAAATGTAAGAATAAGACCAGAGATTAAACACAAATTACAGCAAGAAGCTATGGATTGTGATTTAACGTTGAGTAAATACGCTTCCATGAAGCTATCAGACAGTAAGTTATTAGGTGGTGTCGCGGCTACAAGAGCGCCCATAGACTGGTGCGAGGTTTACGACATTAATAGTCTAGCCAATGCGCTAGATTTTAACGAAGATGACAAGGGGAACCTAGAAGCATTTTTCCAAAGAAATAATTAAACTGTCTATTTTTTAGTTATAACATAACTACAATGTGGTAATATTATAATATCGGTTGAGATTGGTTCAGTCGAGGAATTATAGGTATTACAGTAGAGATAGGATAACTACTATCATCGCTCTTGTAGCGATGGAAAGGAAAGGAATAAGATATGTATAGCGAGCAAGAATTACAAGATAAGAATGAGCAAGTGGCATATATGGAATCCCAAGGTTGGGCGTTTATGTCTATCTTTAGGTTAGTGTTATGGGAAATAGTTTAAATTTAGGGGTATGTACTGACGTAATACAAACAAAGGAGAGGAAACAAAATGAATAAATACATAATAATCGGTAGTATCTTACTATCATCTGGGATAGCTAAGGCTTCACCTAGAACAGATTACTTAGCTGGTAAGCTTGAAACAGCATATCGTGTTGAATTACAAGCTAAGAGTAAATACTTAGCTGAAAAGCAGAGATATAACGCTAGTAAGGCGTATACAGCTTCATTGAGACATGAGTTAGGAAACGTGAGGAAACGTGAGGAAAGAGAGACGGAGCAGGCACGCAAGGCTCAAGCGGCTGAATATTTGAAAGTATCAGCGATTGATAATCAGGATATGACTGCACCAGTTACTGCGAGGTTAAGAAGATGAAGATTGAGCTGTTAGATGAATACATAGAAGCATATGCTCATGAGCGTTCTAGCGGAGATACTGATAAGACTAATTTCTACGATTGGCTAGAAGATATCGTGAACAACGGGAGAGTAGAAACGTTCAAAAAAGAAGCAAAACAGATCTTAGAATGGAGGGCTAAACAATGAGTTACTTAGAGATGTTCGGTCGTTGGCTAATAGACTGCGGTCATCAGTTGATACCAACTGTTAACGCTATTGCGTATATGATTATAGCTGTACGGATTTATGAATGGGGGAAAGGAAAATGAGACTAACAATACTAGCAATAATTAGCTTTCTCATATGGCTAATTATTCGAGAAGAAAAAAAAGAAGTGGATTACTTAGAGGAGTGTTTGAGAGTATGAGTAAGGAGAGGGCAATAGAACAGGTTACTAAGTCATTAGACGAGGCGCTCAAGCGTGCGGAGGATAACCAGGGTAGAGAACTGCACGAGGAAATTGTGCATATTATTAATAACATAAAGAAGAAGAAAGATGTTGTTACAAACGATTGAGACGTTATGTCAAACTATCACTGACGCAGAGGACAAGTTACCTAGTCTAAGGATTAGGAATATCAAGAACTTACTACGGTGGCTAGGTAGTATTGACACTGATTACGCAATTACTGAGGACATGGACTTATTCCAGATTGCAGAAATGCAGAACTTGCTACAGCATGAGTTATGGCTGAGGAAATTACAGGCTAAGGGTGAGATTAAGTAATATTAATCCTTAGTTAAAAAATAACTATGATATTATAATATAAGAAAGGACGGTGAGTAATGGAAGTAGAAAGAATAATGGAAGTAGAAAGAATGGACGTAGACGCTGAGTTCAGCAATTTATGGGGCAAGATAGACCTTTGCGGGATTGAGTGTAGAGCAGCAGCAGTGCTGGCGGGTTATGACCCTGAAGCATATGAAGCAGCGATTGAGAACTTCGCAATAGGCAAGGGGTATCAGAAGTGGACAGACGGAGATTGGTATGAAGTAACGGAGCCGTTGGATTTCTCGGGGGTGAGTAATGAGGATAGGTAAGTACATGCGGAGACGTGCCGCTAGACACGTTAAGAGACAAACAAAAGGAAGGTTAAGTGAGTATTATGACAGATAATTACAGAGCAGCAGAGGGATTAAGCGGGAGTAGATTGGGGCTATTACTGTGTCCTGCTAAGTTCAAGTATGAGGAAGAAAATCCAAAGGAGCCGACCGAGGGCATGAAGTTCGGGTCACTAGGGCACATGGCAGTGCTGGAGCCACATCTACTATCATCGACTTATGCAGTCATGCCCGAGGGAATGATACGCAGAGGTAAGGCTTACGGTGAATGGTGCGCTGAGAATAGCACTAAACTAGAAGTTAAGCCTGACAAGTGGTTAGAAGCAAACCAGATGGCGGAAGCTCTTAAGCTTAATCCAGATTGCAACAATATTCTAGAAGCCGAAGGTAAAGTTGAAGAAGCAATATTCTGGGAAGAAGCTGGCGTTAAGTGCAAGGGCAAATTAGACAAGTACTTGACTGAATTGAATGTCATCGTGGATTACAAAACGACTAATGACGCAAGTCCTAAGCAATTCTATTGGAAGGTAATGGACATGGGTTACTTACTACAGTTAGCTCATTATCAAGCTGGAAAGAAAGCTACTCTAGGGCTGGATTCTTATTCAGGCATATTGATAATGGCACAGGAATCAGAAGCACCATTCGTTAGCCAAGTCTATGCAGTTCCGCAAGCTGAGATAGATGTAGCTCACGAGAAGCGCAGAGAGCTTTTGCAGGTGTATAAGACTTGCAAGGAAACAGGTATCTGGCCTGGTTATGGTGTAGGAATAATGGATTTAGAAAGGAGATAAAGAACAATGGCATACGAAATAAAGAATAATTCTGGGAGTTTATTCGAGAACAATAAAAAGACAGAGGATACGCATAGCGATTTCAACGGCAAGGTCAACATAGATGGCAAGTTGTACTGGATTAACATGTGGGATAACAGAGAGAACAAGAAGTCAGAAACAAGTCCTGTTTTCAATGTGACTTTTAAGGCGGTGAACTAATGAGCGAAATAACTAAGTACGATTACGACAAGCAATACTACCCGCAGATTCGAGCGGTATTGAACGCTGATAAAGCACCAGAAGCGGTGTTAGAAACAGCGATTGAATACTGTAAGGCGGCTGGACTAGACATCATGCGTAAACCTGTGGCTATCATTAGCTACGGTGATAAGAACGAGATTGTCTTCACGATTCAAGCAATGACTACTATTGCAAGTCGTGCTAACTGGGCTGGCACTGATGAGATTGTTTTCAGTGACATCACTGTGAACGTGGGCGGGAAGCAGGTTCCAGAGTGGGGCTATCAGGTTGTCTATAAGATGATTGGTAAGCAAAGAGTTCCATTCACTGGGCCGAAGGTTTACGTTCAGGAAAGATATAAGAACAGTTGGAGTAACGCTGGGATAATGGCAATGTTCCAAAAGTGTATTCTTGCTGCTGCACTAAGGATTGCTTTTCCTGAAGCTATTTCACATGCGTATCTTGAGGAAGAAATACATTACTATGAACCGGCAGAGAAGATAGACAACTCAGGTATTGAAGCTTTGAAAGCTGGGAGCTTAAAGAAGTTGCCAGAGAAGCCCGTACCTGAGCCAGTAGTAGAAGAAACTATAATAGAAGCAACTGCAACAGAATCAGTAGCAGTATCTGACAATGATATTGATTCAATGTTGAGTTTGATTGAAGAAAGCAAAACGATTGATGAATTGAAAGAAGCAGGACAAGCGGTTGCTGCTTATGGCTTTGAAGAGAAAGACCCAAAACGTAAGCTATTGCTTGACGCTTACAAGAAAAAAGAGAAGGGGTTGAAATGAGAGAAAGAGTAGAATACAAATCTTCTGGAATCAGGTTCAGTCTTGATGATTGGAAGAAGTTAGAAGTAGTTAGAGAACATTTATCATCACAGTTAAAAGAACGAGGATTGCCTGACAAGATGGCAAGACTTAGCAACACTGAAACAATGGTAATTTTGATTACCAAGAAATACCAAGAGATTACAGAAACAGAATGATACAGCTTAGAGACTACCAACAGAAAGCGATTGACGATATTCGCTCTGAGTTCGCTCGGGGCAAGAAGAAGATAATCTTTCAATGTCCAACAGGTGCGGGTAAAACTATCATCAGCGCATTCATGATACAAGGTGCCTTGGCAAAGGGTTTAAAAGTTTTATTCTTGGTTCATTTACGAGAACTGATACAGCAAACGAGTGATAAGCTTGCGTTACTTCAAATCCAACACAGTGCCATTTGCCCTGGGTATGCTTACTATAACCATGATTGCCAGTTAGCAATGGTGCAAACATTCTCTAGACGTATGGATAAGATTGAGTTTCAGCCTGACTTGATTATTGCGGACGAAAGTCATCACCTTTGTAGCAACACTTATAAAAATATTCTTGCAAATTATCCAAGCTCAAAGATTGTAGGACTAACTGCAACACCTGAGAGACTGGACGGTAAAGGACTAGGGGAGATTGCAGAAGTGATTGTCAAAGGCCCTAGTATGAAGTGGTTAATTTCGCAAGGGTTCTTGAATGATTACAAATATTTTAGTGTGCCACATGAAGTTGATTTCCAAGATATCAAAAGCAAGATGGGAGACTATGACCTTCAAGCAGTATCAAAAGTAATAGAAGAATCAGGGATACTCGGGGATTGTGTTTCGCATTACTTGTCTCATCTTCAAGGTAAAAAGTGTATTGTGTTTTGTACTACGATTGAACACTCAAAAGAGATATACACTCGATTCAGGAATGCAGGTGTTAAGGCCGAACACTTAGACGGCACGCTACAGAAGATAGAGAGAGACAGGGTTATAGCAAGCTTCAAAACTGGTGAAACTAAAGTACTGACTAACTGTTCACTGATAAGCGAAGGGTTTGATGTACCAGATTGTGATGGAGTTATTTTATTGCGTCCTACTAAATCATTGGGTCTTCACTTACAAATGATTGGACGTGGATTAAGGCCAAGTGATTGCCCTACTATCATCTTAGACCATGTAGGTAATTACAAGATACATGGGTTGCCCGATGAAGATAGAGAATGGAGCTTAGAAGGACGCAAGAAAAGAAAGAAAAAGAAATCAGAGTTTGAAGTTGCTTTGTGTGAAGATTGTTTTTCGGTTTATAATGGATTGACAAATGCTAAGTGCCCTTATTGCGGTAAAGAAAAAACAGGAGGCGGCAGAGGCCCAATTTCAGAAACAGCAGGGTTACTACAAGAGATTAAAATTGCTGGGGAAGTAGTTACGCTGAAAAGGAATGAGAGGGGCAAAGTTGAGAAGAAAGATGTTAATAAGTTACTTGCGAAATGCAGAACCTTAGAAGATCTAAAAAGTTTAGGTGAACAGATGGGATATAAACCAGGCTGGGCTAATTTTATTTATCAGTTCAGAACAAAAAAGAAGAGGGTTAGATGAAAGAAACAGACTTACAAAAAGAAATAGCTTGCAAGTTCGTAGCCGCTGGATACGGTAAGCTCTTTATTAATGATAATGGGCTGGGATTCAGGAAAGACGGGATAGGTTTCAAATACGGACTAGGAAAGGGTACTAGCGACTTAATCGGGTTCACTGTTGTTAATGGCAAAGCTATATTCACGGCACTAGAAGTTAAGCTGAAAGGTACTTATCCTACAAAAGAACAGAAAGCCTTTATCGAAATGGTTAAAGCTTCTGGTGGTATCGCTGGGGTTGTTAGAAGTTGGGACGATGTTGAGGAGTTGGTGAGATGAGTGATGTTCTTTTAATTGGAGAGATTGAATATTCTTTTTCGCATTTAACCCCAGGGGAGAGTGGGATTGTTGAACTTGAAGGTAATCCTTTACCACAAGGGGCAAGAGTAATGAGAATAGAACGGAATTGGGCAGAAAGAAAATTAAAAGTTATTTACACTAGAGAGAAGGAAATAAAAAAGCCCACTGATTAAAGCGGGCTTAGGACTGGTTGTATGGTTAACTATAGCACATCTTTTGACTTAAATTCTCTCATTGGACACTGGGATTATGTTCTTGCAGAAGAAGGATTCGATTCTCAGAACAAGAAGAACAATAGACCGTGTCCGCTGTGTGGTGGCGATGACAGATTCACTTACTCAGACTTATATGGTAATGGCACTTTCGTTTGTAGACATTGCACGCCAGAGAAGGGAACAGGATTTGTGTTCCTGCAAAGGTACTTAGGTAAGAGTCCTCAAGAAATTTTACAAATACTAAAAGAAAAATACGGGAAACGAGAAATGCCAAAACCTACTATCACGCCAAAGAAAGAGCAAGAGTCGAAAGCAATAATACCTACAACGCAAACACTGAGTTACGTTGAAGGTGCTTATATTAGCCTGTTAAACAAAGACGGCAAAAGCTTCTCACACGCATACGCAAAGCTATGGGATTGGCTGCAAGAAGATGGGCAAAGGATTGGCTACATCGGCAGGAAGGCAGACAAAACAAGTCATCAAATATTCTGGACGGAGAAAGGCTGGGCACAGGGAACTCTTGGAGACAACAGACCACTATTCGGTTTGCATACGTTACTTGACAATGATTTAGTCTACGTGGTCGAAGGTGAAAAAACATGGCAAGCAATTATTGATTCTATCTTCGGTGCGGCATGTATCACTTGGACTGGTGGTGCAATGGCTGTAATGAAAAGTGATTGGAACGTTCTTAAAGGCAAGCGATTAATCCTATGCCCTGATAACGATACCCAAGGCTTCCAAGCAATGAGCAAGATCGAGAACTTATTAAAACCATTCTGCGAAATTAATACATTCAAGCCACCAGAAGGGCTACCTAAAGGCTGGGATTTAGCCGACCATGACGGCAAAGGCTTAGAGTCTTTCATCAAAGAGAACTTGATAACAGAAGAAGTCTTACTTGGTAACAAGCAATTCCTATTCGACTACATCAAGCCATTAGGATTCGACCATAAGAAACTTTACTTTATGCCATCAGGGAAATACCAAGTTCTTGAGTTCTCAGGGGTAGAGTTAACAAAGCCAGTTCTTAGATACTTAGCACCGACTCACTTATGGGCTAACACTTTTGCGAAAGATGAAGGTGGTACAGACTGGGAAGCTGCTGCTGAATGGATTATCGAGATAAGTGAAAAACAAAAAGTATATGATTCAGCAAACATAAGAGGGAACGGCATTTGGAGAGACAACGAAAACCATCAAACTGGTGATTGTGATGTAGTCGCTCATATGGGTGATTCATTATTGATTAACGGTGAAGAAAAAAAACTTAATCAATATAAATCAAAATACATTTACGCTCAAAGAAAAAGAAAAATTCAATTACCTGCAATAAGCTTAGACAACAAAGAAAAATTCTTACTCGCTGATATAGCTCAGTCATTCAAGTGGAGAGAACCAGAAGCAGGGGCTATGGTGCTAGGCTGGTTAGTCAATTCTATAATGAGTGCCTTCTTGCATTGGAGACCTAACATCTGGATTATAGGCGCACCTGGTGTTGGTAAATCTACAATCTTAGATAAGTTCTTACTACCTTGTCTAGATGGGATTTGTATCAAGCCAGAAGGTGATACAACAGAAGCAGGATTGCGTAACTGGATTGGTTCTGATTCGCTACCAGTTCTATTTGATGAACCAGAGGGAGACTCTGAATTATCAACACGTAAAATGCAAAGTATTATTAAATTCATTCGCTCGAATACAAGCAGCTCAGGCGGGTTAATCGCAAAGGGAACTTCAAACCAAGATGGGCAAAGATTCCAAGCGCAAAGTATGTTTTGTCTTTCTAGTATCAATACAATAGTATTGCCAAAGCAAGACAGAGACAGAATTACAAGAATGGAAGTGTTAGCTAATTCAGACGGCTATCCTACAATAGAAAAATTAATAGGCAATCTACCGCTAGATGTGAATGAAAAGCTCTATCACTTTGTAGCTACAAATGTTAAAGCTATCAACAACATCAACATGGCTTTTGTTAAATACTTCTCTGAACGATTTGGGAACAGAAGAATAGGAGACCAGTACGGCATACTATCATCAGGCTTATACATTCTGACAGGTAACTTAACAGTTCCTAGCGAAGATTATATAGATAATTTTTTCGCTAACAATGGATATCTCTGGGATTTAATCGAAAAACCAGAGGACTCAGACGCTACTAAAGACTTCTTAAATTTCACTAGAGATATAATCATTCACTACCAAACAGAAGATGGACGAAGAAAAGAGTTTAAATTAAATTCTCTAATAGCTATCGCAAATGGTAAGTATTCAGAATATATAACATCAGGTGAAGCGATATCAGCACTAAGTAACAGAGGTATTCACTTGAAATTAGAAGCTCAAGACTATTTGAATTACTTGCATTTCACTATTAACCATGCAGAGCTTAAAGAGTTATTCAAAAAAGAACCTATGTATCAAGATTATTCAAATTTACTCTTAAGGCTAGAAGGTGCTAAGAGTGGTCGACCTAGAATAGATGGACAACAATTAAGAACAATTTATTTACCAGTCAAAAACTTTATTGAAGATGTTGACAAAGACCCGTTTTAGATATTATAATATTAAGATATGGACAAAGTAACGACATGTATCAGATTAACCCAAGAAGCTTACGAGAAGCTTAGGCGGTTAGCTTATGAACAGAATCTCTCACAAGCAAAAATTGTAGAAAACTTGATTAAGGCGGTAAAGAGATGATAATCGGTAAAGCTGACCCATGGAGTAAACCCTGGCTTTACATCAAAACTGATGTGGTCGTTAGGTGGTTAGGGAAGATGTTGTATCAATCACCTGAAAAAGATACCTTGCTAAACGAGAGAAGGCAATGAGGAAGAACGAAATAGAGTGGGCTAAGTCAGTAATAGAAAAGAAGTTAAAGGAGAAAAATAAATGAATACAGAAATAGATAGCGTAGTAGTCAAAGGAAAGAAATATATTCTTGAAGATTCAGTAAAAGAAAAAGCACCCGAACTAGACGGTCTTGAATACAAAATATTTAGAACCTACTCTAGCGGTGTGTTTGGCGGGTACTTGGTAAGCAAGGAAAACTCAGTAGGACATTACAGATGTGTAATTAGACAAGCTAGAAGATTCCATTATTGGGAAGGTGCTGCTTCACTAAGTCAACTTGCAGAAGAAGGAATAAAAGAATCTAAAAAAAGCAATTGCAGATTTGCAGTTGAATTAAGTAATGATTTAGAGTTGCCAAATGTAACTGAGATAATTGGAGTGACAGCGAAAGCGAAAGCGAACATTGACGGGGTTCCTGTATGGAAAGTGTAGAAACAGAGTATTTTATTAAGCAAACAGGCTCTGGCTCTGGCTCAGGCGATGGCTCAGGCTCAGGCTCAGGCTCAGGCGATGGCGATGGCTATGGCTATGACTATGGCTCAGGCTCAGGCTCAGGCGATGGCGATGGCTATGGCTATGACTATGGCTAGAAAATTATTTGAGGAAATAAAAGATGACTAAACTAGAAAAG
>Ga0210044_10001008_pt1 | contig 42831 bp, 35 predicted proteins | sample CryGey13umfilter_2_FD_183959 | JGI IMG/M metagenome (GOLD analysis project Ga0210044, IMG submission 183959) | Groundwater microbial communities from aquifer in Utah, USA - Crystal Geyser 4/9/14 3 um filter (SPAdes) (version 2) | ecosystem: Environmental > Aquatic > Deep subsurface >... | reverse complement strand
TTTGCCTGCCGTTAGAAAAATCGGGTCAATGTCTTTTGATAAAGCGGTCATTCCTCATCGATCGGTTCGCAGTTCATTAATCGCATTCTTGGCAGGAATCCCCCAACGGATTGGATTTTTCTCGGCACCGGGGTATGTTTTCTATACCGAATCAATTGAATACCCTCCTACCGGTCATCAGATTTTACGAATGCTTTTGTTGGCACATCAGACGGGGATTGAAGCAGACCGTTTCCCCGTGCTTGTTTATCCTTCAAAAGAAAATTTCCAAAAAGCCGATAACCTAATCTCCAATATCCTGGCAGGCAAAAGCAGGAATATTGTGTCAATCGCCCCGGGATCGGTCTGGGCCACCAAACGGTGGCCAGCATCTTATTACTCTCACGTGGCGAGATATTTTCTATCGGACAGGCATTTTCTTCTCATTTTAGCCGGTTCAAAGGATGATAGCGCACTATGCCTTGAAATAAGTAAGACCCTTCCTCCGGCGGACTGGGCCATCTCAGCCGGCGATTTCTCTATAATGGATACGGCCGCCCTTTTTGCGCGATCATCGTTTGTCGTAGCCAATGATTCCGCGGCCGGTCATCTCGCTTCGGCAGTTAAAACTCCGGTATTGACAATTTTTGGACCGACCGTTCCCGCTTTCGGATTCTATCCAGTGGGGAAGAATAACATTATTGCGGAAAAGCGAAACCTTTATTGCCGTCCCTGTTCGAGTCACGGTCCTATGAAATGCCCGGAGAGCCATTTCCGCTGTATGAAGGAACTGACCCCCGAAGAAGTAATAGAACGGATGAAGATAATTCTCGACAGGATTTAGTGAGACCTCTCCTTATGGCTAATAAGCCTTCGGTGGGAATCATTGGCACCATCAACTACGACCGCATAATTGGAAATGGCTTTTTGCTTGAAGATCTTGGGGGAATAATGTATAACCTTTTGGGGATTCATTACTTGAGCAGGGGCCAGATTCAGCTTAAACCTGCCGCGAACTTCGGATATGATATTAAAGAGAAATTATCCGCTTATCTTGAGGGCAAGTGCAATATCGATTGCAGCGGTCTCTATGAACTCAAGACGAATAATCCCTGCGTGGAATTGCGCGATATCGGCGAAAAGGGTAAGGATGAGAATCTAAAACACCGTGTCAGCAAATTGACGTGGGGAAAAATATCCCACCTTCTTGCTTGCGATATGATATTGGTGAATTTTATCTCGGGATATGACGTTGGACTTGGGACATTGATGAAACTTAGGGATGCCTACAATGGTATAATTTATATGGACATTCATAGTTTGGTTTTGGGCATAGACAAGGACGGACGAAGATTTTATCGGCGTCCTGACAATTGGAAACGGTACCTTGGGATCCCGGACATTATCCAAATGAATTTTAAAGAGGCCATGACCTTTTTCTATCCATCTCAATCATTTCGAAGACCCACCCCCTCCCTTATCGAAGCTCTGGGCACGAACTTGATGTCTTTTGAGCCCAAAATGGCAATTTTGTCATTGGGGAGCAAAGGAGCAGTGTTATTCTATTCGGAAAACAGCACCTTCAAATCCCATCATGCGATTCCTGGACTCAAAAAGACGCGCAGAGGTGAAGCCACCGGTTGTGGGGATCTGCTGAGCGCGGCATTCATGGTGGCATTACTGCTTGGGGGTAAGCCCCAGGAATCTTTGGATTATTCAGTGGCGGTGGCGACCGAAAAATTTTTGCGCCCGGGTCTGGCGGCTTCATCGGAACTCTCGCCATTTAAGCGGAACAACCCAAACCAACCCAAGAATCGGCATTGACAAATTGATTTCATAATGCTACTTTTCATAAAACTCCAAAGAGGAGACATTTATGCAAGATGAAGAAAACAAAAACGAAGAAACCAGTCCGGAAGAAAAGGAACCGATCGAAGATGCAAAGTCTGATAAGCTCAAACATCAGAGGTTGGCCGAAGAACAACGGAGAAGGTCGGGAAGCAGGGAGCAATTTAAGGATTTTGCCCGCGATCGCATGCGTCACGATGCCCGCGGAGTGATGCGCAAGAAGAAGGACAAATTCCTGGGCGGAACGCATGGCCGCCGGGGCGGATGATTCGCACTGAGCTTTTTACTTCTTTGAGGTTTCTTGCTTGAGCAAGGTTACGACACTATTGGTTGAGGAAGCGGAAAAGCTCCATAGGCTCATAGATTATCATAATCATCGCTATTTTGTTCTTGATGATCCTGAAATTTCTGATGCCGAATATGATCGGCTTTTCGATCAACTCATCCAACTGGAAAAAGATCATCCCGAACTAAGAACCTCGGACAGCCCCACTCAAAGGATTGGTGGGGCTGTTCTAAAATCCTTCAAGAGCGTGCCCCACCGGCTTCCGATGCTTTCCCTTAACAAGGCCAATGAGGAAAATGAATTCCTCGATTTCCATCGGCGAATTCTTGAATTGTCGGAAGTCGCCGAAGATCATATAGAATACACAATTGAGCCCAAGTATGACGGGCTGGCGGTTGAACTCATCTATGAAAAGGGAATTCTAACGACCGGGCTTACTCGAGGGGATGGCACTATGGGTGAGGAGGTTACGTCCAATTTGAAGACTATCGGGGCAATTCCTCTGCGGTTACAAAGCGAAGATAATACGCCTTCACTACTGGAAGTTCGTGGGGAAGTGTTGCTGAGTAAGAATGATTTTGAAAAGTTGAACGAGTCGAGGTTGGATAAGGGCGAGGAAGCATTTGCCAATCCCAGGAACGCCGCCGCCGGCGCGGTCAGGCAGCTAAATTCCGCCGTCACAGCCTCTCGTCCATTGGATTTTGTTGCCTATGGTATCGGAATAGTCGAAGGGTCAAAGATTGATTCCCAAAACCTGCTTTGGAGATGCTTGTATCGTTGGGGGTTCAAGACACCCGAACCGGCATATCTATGTGCGGATAGGAATGCGGTCATTGAGAAGTATCACCGCATCCTGGCGAACCGCGAATCTCATTCCTTCGAAATAGATGGCACAGTAGTCAAACTTGACAATTTTGCGTTGAGGAAAAAAGTTGGTGAGCTGTCGAGAAGCCCACGTTGGGCGGTCGCCTGGAAATTCCCTCCTTCGCAGGAGCAAACGGCGGTCGAGGACATAATTGTAAGTGTCGGCAGAACCGGCGCCCTCACACCGATAGCAATCTTAAAGCCGGTCAGAGTCGGCGGAGTTACTGTCGGCCGGGCGACTCTTCACAATGAAGATGAACTGAAACGCAAGGATGTGCGTATTGGAGACACTGTCATTATTCAAAGGGCCGGTGATGTGATTCCGGAGGTAGTGAAAGTGATCATCGGCAGTCGAACTGGTGATGAGAGAGAATTCCTGATGCCGGAAAAGTGCCCCATCTGTGGGGCGGGAACGGAGCGTCTGGAGGGTCAAGCGGCCACCCGTTGCACCAATGTCGCCTGCCCCGCCAAGCAAAAGGAATATATTAGTCATTTCATTTCAAGAGCGGCAATGGACATCGACGGTTTGGGCTATAAAATCGCCGAACAGATGTTGGACCGGGGCATCATAAAGGATGCGGCCGATTTGTATTTCTTGACTAAGGAAAATCTTCTCGATATGGAAAGAATGGGCGACAAGCTCGCCCAAAATATCATCGAGGCTATTGACAAGTCACGCCATCCTTCGCTGAAGTCGCTTATTTTTGCTCTGGGAATACCAAACGTTGGCGGGCATCTCGCGGCAGTCTTGGCCAAGCAGTATGGCTCGATTGATGAGATATCCACAAAAAGTATCGAGGACTTCATGTCCGTGAATGAGATAGGTCCGATAGTGGCTAAAGCTATATCTGATTATTTTCAAGAGAAGAAAAATAAGGAATTTCTTATACGGTTAAAGGCAGGGGGAGTCAGTTTTCCATTTGAAAAGAAGCGTCTCTCGGAGCTTCCCTTATCTGGAAAAACCTTTGTGTTAACCGGCACGCTATCTTTATTCAGCAGGGAAGAAGCAAAGGAAAAACTGGAATTATTGGGGGCGAAAGTGTCATCCTCCGTCTCGAACAAAACAGATTTTGTGATAGCAGGGGAAAATCCTGGAAGCAAACTCGCCAAGGCACGCCAGTCGGGAGTGAGTATCCGCGATGAATCATGGCTTAAGGAATTATTTGAAAATAATGGCTATCTACCGAAAAAATACTGAGAGCAATCCGATCGATGTGAAACCAATCGGGCGCCGCCTTATGTCGCGCATCATTTCCCGAATTATTGAGTTCGCTAAATTCGCTTCGGCTATCATCAAGGATGTTTATATCTATACTTTTTTCAAGGACAATGTTTCGCTTATGGCCGCGGCCATTTCATTCTATGCCGTGCTATCGATTATCCCATTGCTTCTGGTTTTTGTGTCGGTCGCAGGGTATATCCTCAATTCATCTGAAAAAGCTTTTGATGATGTTACCAAATTCCTGCTCGCCATCATACCATCATCCACCACATCAATTATTGCGTTTCTGGAAGATTTCATGCGGAAAAAAGAGGTCTTCGGCGCATTGGGCATTATCGGACTAATATGGGCCGCATCTCGCATCTTCGCCGCTGTGGAAAATTCTGTAAATGCCGTGTGGAAGGTGGAGGATGGGCGGCCCTTCTGGAAAAGCAAAATATTATCGATGATTCTGGTCCCTATCTCCATTCTAACCTTAATCCTATCTTTGATGCTTACCGCCATTTATGCATTCGCATCGCAGAGGCCGGTCCCGATCATAAACATAAGTCTTTCAGAAATAGGGCTTCTATCGAAAATGATTCAGATTGTGCTTCCGGTGATAGTATCTATGGTCTTGTTCACTCTGATTTATAAATTTATGCCCTACCGCTATGTCCCCCTACTATCGGCTATTGTGGGGGCATTCTTTGCCGCAGTATTTTGGGAGGTTGCAAAAATTCTATTTGACGTTTATATCAGCAATTACACCGATTACAGCAAAGTGTATGGCAGTTTCGGGACTTTAGTAGTAGCAGTATTCTGGATCTATTATAGCGCATTCATCCTGTTATTGGGGGCGGAGATCGGTTGGGCCTTTGATGAGCGGCGCAAACAATCAGAATTCCTTAATCTTTTCAAGAATTTCGATTGATTTTCCTAAAGCAATGTGCTTCGCCTCGAATCCTTCTTCATTCTGAATCCATAAATTTTTTCGGTCAGCCAAACCGCAATGATACCCAACACAATTCCCGCTGTTGCATCGGAAACATAATGGAATCTCCCCCAAAATGTCCCGATTGTCAGCCCAATACCTAATAATGTATAATATGCGGAAAGCTCCTTTGCATAACGTATGCTTAGAATCGCTGTTACCACCCCAATCGCAACGTGGGATGAAGGCATACAGCCCCCGCGCAATCCGGCCGAATTTATTACAAAATTAGCCAATGGCACGAATATATATCCTTTTGGATTCATCAAATAATGCCCCGCAAGAGCATATCTCGGGCCCTCGACAGGATAGAGAATAAAGAACAAATAGGATGTGTAAAAGGCGATCGACGATGCTGTTACCATCTTCTCGAATGCCTTATACCTCTTATGAATGTATAAATAGATTCCCAGGACGAGTATTAGGAAATAATATGAAGTATAACAAAAATAAAAGAACTCGTTTAGAATCGGATATGACACCTTTTGAAGAAGCACAGTGGGATTCTCTCTGAAAATCACCTTTTCCCAATTGATAACTTGATAATCGAAAAAGTCGGGATATATCAAATGGATAAATCGTCCAGTTTGCTCGTATAAGAACGTAAATGAGAAAAGGGGATAGGCTTTCCGGAAAAAGGCGCGCCAACCAGATTCTGCATTGCTCCAGAAATGCACTATGCACAGGACAAGGAGTAGATAAAGCATCAAAATTATTATATGATAACTTAACCCGCCAAAAATTATGATTAAAGCTGATAATGCTACTGAATAGACTATAGCCGCGATGTCGAAAGGTCTAAATTTAGATGGAAAAGATGCCAATGATTATCCCCGGTTTCCGGAAATCACCAAGACAAATTCCCCCTTCATAATGATGTCATTTCGATTCGCCAGGATTGATGACAGGCTGTCACGGATCACTTGTTCGAATTTCTTCGTGAGTTCCCTGCAGAGAGCGCACTGTCTATCGCCGAAAACCTCTTGTATCGCTTCCAATGTCTTCCACAAACGATGAGTGGATTCAAAAATTATGAGCGTTTCCGGACGATTGATGAGATTTTCAAAGAATTTCCTTTTGGGCCCCGGTTTTACCGGAGGGAACCCTCCAAAGTAGAATTTATCCATAGGTAAACCGGATACGACTAACGCTGTGATCACCGAAGTTGCTCCCGGGATGGCGATAGTTTCTATGCCGGCATTAACAGCATCTCTAACCAGACTGAATGCCGGATCGGAAATCCCTGGAGTGCCGGCATCGGAAACGACCGCAACCGATTGTCCGGACAGCAAGTAGCTTATGATCTTATCCTTCTTCCGAGCCTCGTTATAATTGTGGAAACTTTCCATTTTAGCGGGAATTACGTAATATTTAAGCAGTTTCCCGGTGACGCGGGTATCCTCAGCGGCAATCATATCCACTGACTTGAGAATCTCAATGGCCCTTAGCGTTATATCACCGAGATTACCTATGGGAGTTGCCACAAGATAGAGCTTACCTTTCTGAATTGCGCTTTTCAATATCGTTCCTGTAAAGCACTAAAGTGTACACCACGCGAAGATCCTCGAATTAGCTTGATAGTGAAATTGGTGTCTTGCCAGCGTAAAATATAGCATCAGAAATCATCTCATCAAAATGCCTTAACGCATATTGAAGATGTGATAGAATAACTGGTTTACCAATCACCAGGCACCACAAAATCACATCCGGGATATTGTTTGAACAGCCGAGCTACAGCGGGGCCAGATCTCTTAAATTGATTTTTCTTCACTAATTGACGCGCCCGCATAATCTCCGATTCCTGCAAGCCTTCATCGGTAAGGCGCTTCAAGTCGTATCCCAATTCAATCATCAAATACAATATGCGGTCGATTCTCTCATAGGTGAACCCTAATTCCCCCTCATCAGTCTGCCCTTCCCAGAGGTCGGCGGTAGGAATCTTATCTATTATATTGCGGGGGATTTTCAAGTAATCCGCAAGATCTCTGACCTGGGTCTTATAGAGATCCCAAAGTGGGTTGATGTCCCAAGCGGCATCTCCGTGTATGGTGCCATAACCCAGAAGCGCCTCAGTCTTGTTCGAAGTGCCCAGAACCAATCCATGAAATTTGGCCGCATAATCATATAGCACTGCCATCCGCACTCGCGCCAGAAAGTTGCCTTTGCGTAGGGTTTCAATTCCAGTTTTCATTTTGAAATATGCATCTGCTATCGGCGATATATTAATGACTGCGCTTTCAATCCCAAGGCGTTTGGAAATATCTATGGCATCTTCCTGGCTGGACACCGATGAAGTGGCATAGGGCATGATTACTCCGAATACATTCTTAGCCCCAACCGCCTTGATTCCCAAGACTGCGCATACCGTTGAATCCAGCCCCCCCGATAGACCAATTACGTATTTAGCCCGACCGGTTGCCTTAAGGCCATCATTCAAAAAGCTAACAAGCTGTTCAGATACTTCCGTCGGATTGATTCTGAAAAGCTTCATTTCGGATTCTCCTTTCCATGCCAAAATGAAATGATTTTGGCTTTAGTCGGCAATAGGTTTTTAGGAATTTTTATAGTTGACACGAAAATTTGATTAGGATATAATACCAAAAATCAAGAGAGGAGCAGGATATGGCATCTGTAAATTTGGCAATATTGATTGGAAATCTGGGTAAAGATCCTGAGCTTCGCTATACGCCCGGCGGTCAGGCAGTGGCAACCTTCAGTATGGCGACTACAGAAAAATGGAAAGATAAGGATGGCAAGATGTCCGAGAAGACTGAATGGCATAATATTGTCTGTTGGGGGCGAAATGCGGAGGTTGCCAATCAATACCTGAAGAAGGGTAGTCCTGTTTATGTCGAAGGTCGAATTCAGAACCGCTCCTACGATGATAAAGAGGGTAATCGCAGATATATAACTGAAGTAGTAGCCAGACGTCTGCAAATGCTTAGTAGGCGTAGCGAATCTTCCGGTGGTTCTTCGGACATGCCTCCGGTGCCGGAAGACATTCCGGAAACCGATGATGACCTGCCCTTTTAGCGCCCTCTCAATCGACTGATATTCCCAAGAGCCGTATTCAATCTGGTTTTCGAATGTGAGCATTTCAATATATATAACAGCAATGATAACATCTTTTGTGTCGCTGTCGCTATATGTTTTGCTCGCCAGCCGAGGGGTTCAAATGGTTGACATTTGGCGGCACAAAAGATGATTTTGACGCATTCTTGGCCGCGCTGTATCCATCCGAATACAAACAAAAATATAATTCAACACAGCTTAGCCGGCTTTATGATGATAATGGATATCATCAATTAAGCACGCCAGCGATGAATTGGAAGGGAAAATAGTAGCCGGGAAGGCCCACGTCCAAAAGGATAAGGAATTAATCGGATCTTATTCCATAATGATGCGAAATCGCTTGCGTTACCTGGCAAATAGGGGGGATATTGATAGCGCCAACAAATTCAAAACCCGGGTGCATAACTTAGCCCCCAAATTAGAACTGGACTGAGGATTAAAATGTCAACATTAAGGAGAGATCCCATTGTTGGACGATGGGTAGTTGATACGGACAAATTGGAGCCGTTATCGACAACCCTGCAAAAATTAGGAAATATCAGTGCGTTTCCCAAATGTCCACTGTGCCGCGGCAGTGAAGGAGACACTCCTCCCGAGGTTTTCGCCATTCGTTCGGATGGCTCCAAGCCAAATACTCCTGGGTGGGAAGTGCGCGTGATTCCTAATTTCACGGCAGCTATGCGTGTGGAAGGTAATCTCAATCGGCGCCCTGAACTGATGTATGATGAGATGGATTCCATTGGGGCTCACGAATTGGTCATAGGCAGTCCGGAGCATTTTGCCAATTTGGTTGACCTTCCCGAACCTCAAATTGCCAAAATATTTCGAGCTTATATTAACAGGTTGCGTGATTTGAAAAAGGATATGCGTCTGCGCTCGATTTTTATTTATGGGACTTATGGAAAGAGAGCTCTGCTGGAATCCTTACCCCATACGCACTCCCATATAATTGCGACCCCAGTCACTCCAAAACTGATTAAAGAGCAGTATGTGGGTTGCAGGACCTATTATGAGTATAAGGAGCGTTGCGTTTATTGCGATATCATTAAACAAGAATTAAGGCAGGGAAAAAGAATAGTCACTGAGAATGATGGATTTGTTGCTATTACTCCTTTTGCCAGTAGATTCTCTCACGAAATTTGGATTCTGCCTAAGAAACATTCTTGTGATTTCGAGAATTCGCCAGAGTCGGATCTTCCTTGGATGGCATCAATTCTGAAGGAGATTCTAACGCGTATCAGAGCTTTGCTTGGCGATCCACCTTACAATCTTGCGCTGTTCAATGGACCCAACCGTAACGGGCGCGAAGGATATTGGTTGACCATTGAATACGACTACCATTGGCATATTGAAATCATGCCGACTTTCACCAGGCCAGAAGGCTTTGAATGGGCAACCGGATTCTATATTAATGACACAACTCCAGAGACAGCCGCCCGGAGATTACGCGAAGTAAAGTTGTAAGTCTTCGCTTCAAGGTGCAGAGATCGAATCTGTAAGTGATTTGATTTGAAATGCGCTATCTCTATTCTTCCTTCTCACCATTTTGCCTAGAGACATGAAAACCGATATTCTTGTCCTGCGAAGGTTTCCCAACAACCTTAATTTCGCCAAATTGCGATTCGAATTTCCGGATATTGTCTTGCAACGCCAGCATAAATGTTTTGGCATTTTGAGGCGTCATCACTATTCTTGCAAATAGTTTCCCCTTATCCCTACCTGGCATGATGCGCGCAAAATCCAGGATTATTTCAGAAGGGGAAAAGACAATTAGGGCGAGATTTGAGTAAATGCCTTCAGACTCTTTTTCGCCCAACTCAATATTTATTTGCATAGGCTTCTGTTCCATTGCAACTGCCTGCCTTTATGATAGGTTATAATAGTAATTAATTATATTCCATTGACTTGAATCACTATCCTTAAAGGGTCAAATTAAGATAGATTGGCGTTTATATTTCTATCTAAAGCTCAATGCATTTCAATCCCATCTATCTTAAGGAAGTATTCAAGTTGATTCTTTTTGAATTCTATTCTTTGCGTAGGGTAATCTTCGCTGGACTTACCTTTTGTGCCGGGCTGGCCTTTCACTTGTACCCTGAGGCTCCTAATTTGGTCCAAAGTTTTATTTCCAATGGATGTTTTGATATATTTGGCTCCCTGCTCGTTTTCATATACCGGTATTTCGACGAAAGTATTGCCAGAAAGTTCGAATTGGTCGATAAGAATGGCCGAAGCCCTTCCTTCGACATTCGCATATATATGGGCAACCGAATTCAAGCTCTCTTCGTCCAAATCGTCGAATGTAATGGTAATGCCTTTAAGGGGTTTCGGTTTCCCATCGGCGGCTTGTGATGAATCCTCGGTCCATCCGTTATCGCTCTGCCATTGGCAATAGCAATGGTTGGCTGAGGTCAGATAAATAATGGCGAAAATACACCCTGCCAGAAAAGGATTGCAATACCGCCGATATATATTCATTCAAGGCTCCTTCCAATTAATAAACCCATACTCCATTGATATGAGTTTCAGTCAATCTCTTAACTATAATTTATTCCGGAACAACGGATAATCAAACGAAAATCATATAGGGGATATTACTGATATTAATGTCAATATGGAATGATTGACATTTTATGGATAAGGATAACAAAGCGCCATCATAGGCAATCGCATAGCTTTCATTTCAGTCTGCTAATCTTCATCACGATGGCAAAAGTGGGTTATTAGCCCAAAAAACAACTTGACGGCAAGGAGAAATTTAAATAAAATGCAAGATTATGCGGCGAAAATTGAATACTCCAAGGGATTTGCCGCTTAGAATTACCAAACATTTGAATGGGACATTATCTGTCAACCGAATTCAATCTTGATGAATCTTACCGCCGGAGGCCAGAAAATTCCATTTGATATTTTGCAGATTTAAGAGATTACCAAAGTCCGGAACAAATATGAAACGCTTTTTTATCTTATTTATTCTCCTGGTGTTGATGCCCTGTTTGATTGAATCGGCATTTTGTGAATCGTTACTTGACAGGATGATGAACTCAGATCCCACTATCTCAAGGTCTTCCAAACCCATTACTCAACCAGAGCCGCTCGAAGAGCCCATCAACCCTGATGAATATATGATGGGACCGGGGGATATCCTGGCCATAAATCTATGGAGTGAACTGGATACCGACTTCACTTTATCCATCACGCCGGAAGGGACTATTCTTGTCCCGACTGTCGGGGTGATCGATCTTAATGGATTGACCCTCCGCCAGGCCAAAGAAAAAATCTCAGCTTCGGTCCTCGATCGATATCGGAAAACCAGCGTAACCGTAACTTTGTTGAATACCAGGACGTTTCAGGTCTCTGTAGCCGGAGCCATATATGCCCCCGGAGTTTATACTGCACATGCTACCGATAGAGTTTCAACGGTAGTGGAGAAAGCCGGAGGATTGATCGGATTTGTGGACTTCGAGGACAAAACTCTTATTCCCAGCTATCTTGCTGATCTGCCCAAGAAAAAAAGCACGGATGACCAGACGAAAGAAAAAATGATTATTTTGCCAAAGGCCTCCAAACGCGCCATCAGCTTGAAAAGGCGGGATGGAACCATCATATCGGTGGATCTCCTCAAATATGAGCGCACCGGCTCGCTTGAAGCCAATCCTCGAGTCCTGGATGGTGATGTGGTCGTTATTCCGGTTATGGAAAAAACGATTAATACCTACGGGATATTCGGTGCAGTTCGGGCACCGGGATTCCTTGAATACTCGGAAGGCGAAAGAGTTTCGGATTTGATAGCGATAGCGAATGGCCTCACCTTAAATGCCGATTCTTCTTCGGCTCAATTAATTCGCTTTGGAGGAGACAAGATCTCCACTTTTCTAATCGATCTGAATTTGATATCGATTTTGGGCAATCCTGGAGGCGCGGATGACCTTTTGCTCAGGCCGGACGACAGGGTATTCATAAAATCAATTGAATCTTATCATGATAAGCTGCAAGTTAAGATAGAAGGTGAAGTTCGTTTTCCCGGGACTTACTGGATAGAAAGCGATTCCGTGATGTTATCGAAAGTCCTGAGCAGAGCGGGAAATCCTACTGAATACGCCGATCTTTCAAGGGCGGAAATGATTCGTGAATCTGGTGAATTTACCTTTGATCCGGAATTCGAGCGTTTGAAAAAAATGCAGGTCGATGAGATGACGCAATCCGAATATGAGTATTTCAAGATGCGGTCCCGTGAGAAAGCTGGACGAGTATCAATCAATCTGGTCAAATTGCTCAAGGAGAAGAATCACGAATATGATATTCCCCTTCGGCCTTCGGATGAAATTTTCATTCCACGGCAGGAATTGACTGTATCGGTTACCGGTCAGGTGAGGAACCCCGGTCTTGTTCCATTTTTAGATGGCGCCAGTATAGACTATTATGTTTCCAAAGCCGGCGGCTATTCCGAGAGGGCCAGGGAAGGTAAGGTCCGAATCATACGGGGTTCTACCGGAGAATGGATTAAACCGAGCAAGAAACATCATCCTCAAGCGGGTGATATTGTAATGGTGCCGGAGAAACTGGAAAGGCATTATTGGCAGATGACCAGAGATGCCCTCTTTTTCGCGGGCAATCTGGCGACAGTTTATCTTGTCGTTCGCCAGGCCACCAAATAAAATGGAGAGAAATAGTATACCTACCGATCAAGCTTCTAATAATACCCAGATATCTTTTTGGGATTACTTGCTTCTGCTTCTCAAATGGAGAAGAGTCATATTCTTTAATATCATAGCAGTAGGCATTGTGGTTGGAATTATCTCATTGATAATTCCCAGTTGGTTCATCGCCACCACGACCATACTCCCCCCATCCAAGGATACTATCAATGTTGGGGGAATTTCATCGATGCTGGGAGGTCTTGGTTCCCTAATGGGTGGTGGGGGCGGCGGCGGTGGATTTTTGTTGCCCGCATTCGTAACACCATCGGACATCTATGCCGCTATCCTTGAGAGCCGCACAACCATTGAAAGGATCATACAGGAGAATAATCTTGAAGAGCAGTTTGACTCCGAAGGCGAATTATTAAGAAAGAAAGTGGCCTCCCTGACAAGGATCGAGGTTTTGAAAAATGGGATAATCTCGATTTCGTTTGAGGCTAAAGACCCCGTGCTTGCCGCAAATGTTACCAACGACTATGCCAGCATATTGAATGACATCAACAAGAAAATAAATTCGGAGCAGGCCGGCAACACACGCAAATTTATAGGCGGGCGATTGGAGCAAACCGAGAAAGACTTGGAGATTGCGGAGAATAATATGCGCAGTTTTCAGGAGAAACATGGCGCCTTGGATCTGACAGAGCAATTGAAAGCTCAAATCCAGAATGCGGCGGAATTGCAAAGTCAATTAGTTCTGGCCGAAATCGAACTTGGTGTTCTAAGAGAAAGCATGTCTTCCGAAAACACTACTGTTCGAAAATTTCAATCAAGAATCCAGCAGATCAAAAAACAATTGCAAAATTTAGAGGAATCTGAACCGGACAAAGAATCACTTTTTTTAACTCTTCCTTTCTCCAAAGCGCCCGAATTGGGACTGGAGCTAATTCGATTGACCAGAGAACTCAAGATTCAGGAAACGCTTTTCGAGTTGCTCAAGACTCAATTTGAGCAGGCGAAGATTCAGGAAGAAAGGGACACCCCTACAATTCAAATTTTGGATGTGGCAAAAACTCCGGAGCGGCGCAGCCGCCCGCTCCGGGCAAAGATGGTTTTGATGGGGATGCTTGGAAGCCTGCTATTTAGTGTCCTGGCAATATTCGTAATAGAATATTTTGGCCAAATGAAAAAGAATAATAGGGATACATTTGATAAATTTTATACAGTTGTCACTTTACTGCGAGATGACCTGAATTCCCTTGGCAAATTCATTTATGGCAGAAGGACACGGGATACAGGAGTCAGAGATAATTAGTATGGTTAGAATTGGACAGATCGGTCTTGGCGCTTGGGGCAAAAATCTTCTTAGGAATTTCTATACGCAGAATGGATGCCGCCTGGTCTGTGCGGCAGATCCGGACGAAAAGGGTGTGGTAAAGCTCAGCCCGGGTTATCCCGGAGTGGAACTGACCACCGACGTTCAATCAGTTATCGATAAATCGAAAATCGATGCGATTATTATTGCAACGCCGCCGGCTACGCATTTCCAACTTGCCCAAGCGGCTCTTGAGGCTGGCATCGATGTATTTGTGGAAAAGCCAATGGTGCTGGACATAAGCCAGGGGGAGCGGCTCGTGAAATTGGCCCGGGAAAAAGGGATGATCCTTATGGTAGGTCATATCATGGAGTATCATCCTGCTACCGAATTCTTAAAGCGCATCATTGATGGTGGCGAATTGGGCAACATTTATTATCTCTATTCATCTCGCGTAAATCTAGGCAAGGTTCGTGACATAGAAAACTCTCTATGGAGTTTCGCTCCCCATGATGTTTCGATGATGAATTACTTGCTTGGCGCCAGACCGATAAGGGTGAGCGCCGATGGTCAATCATATCTTCAGAATGGCATAGAGGATGTGGCTTTTATAACGATGCACTATCCGAACAAAGTGATGGCGCATATCCATGTTAGCTGGCTTGATCCTCACAAGGACCGCAAGCTGACTATTGTGGGCTCCAAAAAGATGGCGGTATTCAACGATACTGAACCATCGGAAAAAATTCGTATTTTTGACAAGGGAATTGATATCTCTCAGGACTATAATACTTACGGCGAATATCTTTCACTGCGGACTGGCGATATAGTTATTCCGAACGTGCCCTCCGGAGAGCCATTGAAAATCGAATGCGAGCATTTCATAAAGTCTGTTGTTTCTCGCATTCAGCCCAGATCCAATGGCGAAGATGGGTTGAGTGTTCTGAAAATCTTGGATGCCGCCCAGAAATCGCTTGAGCAAGGCGGCCAGCCGCAACTTATCCAGTAGCGTGATTGGATTGGAGAAAATATGGTAAATTATGTTGATCCCCGAGCAACAATTGGCAAGCAGACTGTTCTTGGCAGATTTGTAGTGATATATGAAAATGTTTCGATAGGTGATGGCTGTGTTATTGGCAATGGCGTCGTCATTCATCCAGGTAGCATTATAGGCGGCAATGTTAGAATTGACGATAACACTGTTATTGGCAAACAGCCGATGAAAGCCGCCAATTCCGCAACCACCAAAGATGAGCAGCTTCCGCCGGCGATAATCGGCGATGACTGCATCATAGGAACTTCCGTTGTCATCTATGCCGGCTCTGTTCTCGGCAAGAGAGTCCTTGCGGCAGATCTCTCTAGTATCAGAGAAAATGTTACTATCGGGGATTATACAATCATAGGCAGAGGCGCGGCGGTAGAGAATTTCTGCAAGATCGGTTCCTATTGCAAATTAGAAACCAACGTTTACATTACTGCCTATTCTGAACTTGAAGACCGCGTTTTTGTAGCGCCATGTGTCGCAACTTCCAATGATAATTTTGTTGGTCGAACCAAGGAGCGATTCAAATACTTCAAAGGGGTAACCATCAAGAAGGGCGGCAGAGTTGGAGTGAATGCCACCATATTGCCAGGCAAGGTGATTGGTGAAGACACCCTCGTTGCTGCCGGCGCGCTTGTTACCTCCGACACTCCTCCGAGAAAAATTATCGCTGGCGTCCCCGGCAAAGTATTCAGGGATGTTCCCGCAGAACAGCTTCTGGAAAATCAATAATTAGAGAATCGAAAGGTCTAAGATATGCCAGTCCCTCTTCTTGATTTGAAGCGTCAATATCAACCTATTATGAATGAAATTAACACCGCAATAGCCAATGTATTCAATCATAATAAGTTCATTATGGGTCCTGAAGTAAGTGAACTTGAGAAAAAGATTGCGGAATATGTGGGCACCAAATATGCGATTGCAGTGGCTTCCGGGACTGATGCCCTTCTAATTGCCCTGCGGGCGATATCAATCGAACCCGGCGATGAGGTAATAACTACACCATTCACCTTCTTTGCCACCGGAGGCGCAATCTCGCGTCTGGGCGCCAAACCGGTATTTGTAGATATCAATCCCTCCACTTATAATATTAATCCTGATTTAATCGAGGCGGCGATTACCAAGAGGACTAAAGCAATTATGCCTGTTCACCTTTATGGGCAGTGCGCTGATATGGATCCAATTCTTGGCCTCGCCCGCAAATATAATCTCAAGGTCATAGAGGATGCCGCCCAAGCCATCGGCTCGAAATACAATGGCAGGAGCGCAGGCAATATGGGCGACTTAGGATGTTTTTCATTTTTCCCCTCTAAGAATCTGGGTGCGGCTGGCGATGCGGGAATGATCACCACCAATGATGATCATTTATATGAACTGTGCGCCAAGCTTCGTGTGCATGGCGCCAAACCGAAATATTATCACGCGCTTGTGGGATACAATAGTCGTCTTGACACCATTCAAGCAGCCGTCCTGTTGGTCAAACTAAGATATCTTAATGGTTGGCACGAAGGTCGGCGCGCGAAAGCATCGAATTATGATAGGATATTTTCGTTGAATACCATCTCTACCCCATCGGTTGATGCCAATTATTATCACATCTATCACCAATACACAATTCGAGTTGATAATCGCGATGGCCTCTTGGATAATTTGAAATCGAATAATATCGGCTCGGAAGTTTATTATCCGCTACCGCTTCACCTCCAGGAATGCTACAAATATCTTGGGTACGCTATTGGGAGTCTTCCTGAATCCGAGAAGGCTTCCAAGGAAGTGATTTCCCTGCCGATATTCCCAGAGTTGACCGAAGGCGAGCAACAAGAGGTAGTCGAGACCATCGAGCAATTTTATAAAAAGCAGTAAGGTGAAAGTAATTTCCGTTGTCGGGGCCCGCCCGCAGTTTATCAAGCTCGCCCCGCTCCAATCCAAACTTCGGGAGCATTTCGAATCCATAATCGTTCATTCAGGCCAGCATTATGATGACCCTTTATCGGCGGTATTTTTCCGCGAGCTTTCCATCCCTGATCCACATTACAATTTGGGCGTGGGTTCCGGACTACATGGAGCTCAGACTGGAATGATGCTCAAGAAGCTGGAGGAAGTATTCGACTTTGAGAAACCTGATATAGTTCTGGTTTTCGGAGATACCAACACTACTTTGGCGGGCGCGCTGGCGGCGGCAAAGTTGAAAATCAGACTTGGGCATATCGAAGCCGGATTACGGAGTTTCGTCAAGACTATGCCTGAGGAAATCAATCGGGTGCTCACCGATAAATTATCCGATTTGCTTTTTTGCCCAACCGAGACTGCAGTTGCGAATCTCAAAAGAGAGGGGATTGTGGATGGTGTTCACCTTGTGGGCGATTTGATGCACGAGGCTCTCGAAATTTATACTCCTGTTGCGGAGCGGAATTCCACGATACTTAATACCCTTGCTCTTGAGCCGAAAAAGTTTATCCTATTGACTATACACAGGGCCGAGAACACCGATGACCATGATCGTCTAAAACTCCTGATTGAGGATATCATGACCTTGTCTCATGAGATTGTTTTCCCGGTGCATCCTCGAACCCGAAAAGAGTTGATGGCCGCGGGACTCTGGCCCGGATTATTGGAACGCAGGAACTTTGTTATGATTGAACCGGTAAGCTATTTCGACAACATAATGTTGGTTAAGAATGCATCCCATATTCTGACCGACTCTGGCGGAATGCAGAAGGAGGCGTTTTACTTTGGAATTCCAACCATTACCCTCCGCAACGAAACCGAGTGGCCGGAGACGGTAACCTCAGGAAATGCCAGGCTCTTGCTTTCCAATAGTTGCAGAGGAATCCTGGGCGATTTCGAAATGCGTAACACAATTGCTACGAAAATCACAGGAATTTCACCCGGTAGCCGAATATTAAATGTCATCTCTCCCAATTAAGCTTCCTCACATCAATTCTGGCACTCCTGTCTTGCAGATTAGATCCCTATTTCTGATTCTCGCCTCCCAAGCGCTTTTCATATCTTCCTTCTTGCTTTCAGTCAAGCTGACATTTGCCATATTGGGAATACTGATATTCGTGTATGTTGTCTCTCAAACACCAAAGAGTTTCCTTTTTTTCATATTTTTCATACTCATTTTCTTTAACCATTTCAGGAATACCCCGATTGAAGCTAAAGCGATATATGATTATAGGTTGTTCAGAATGAACATCATCGACCTATTTATAATTGCATTTTTCCTATTGCAGTCCACGAGAAGCTTGTTGGAACGAGGAGAAGGCACATTGAAGATCAAATCTATAAGCAGACCACTACTTATGTTTGTGGTAATCGTCGCATTTTGTGGTTTCTGTGGAATAATAATAGGTAAAGCTGGAGTCTATGATACATTTCTTGAATTAAGACCATTCATATATCTCATAATGATTTACATTATCACTCGTCTATTAATAAGCTCTAATGCTGATATCGAGAAATTGCTGAAATTCATTCTGATTATGACAGGCTTTCGAGCATTCCACGGGATAATACTTATGTGGACTGATCCAGGCAGACATATGTATTCCGGTCAGCCATTCACGTTTGTTTCGCAGGAGGTCATATTCTTCCTTTTCTTCGTTTGTATCGGCATAGCTACTTTTCTGAGGCAAAACCGCGTCCCCGGGATACGGAAAATAGTCAAATGGTTCGGATTAATTGTAATTATCTCCTTGCTTTATTCTTACAGACGTGGAATTTATATTGGGTTGATTCTTGGTTTGCTTGCAATTGCCTATATCCTCCCATTCAAGAAGGTAAAAACGTCATTAAAAAAAATTATTTGGATACCAGTTTTTCTAGCCATAATCCTGATCGTTTATCCCGCTTTTACTAATCTGTCAATCATTAGCAGGCTAACTTCAGTAACTGAGCTGCCTAATCCGCGAGTACGCCAGGAGGGCACGGAGGCCTCTAACTACTATAGAATCTGGGAAACAATTAATGCGTGGGAGAATCTCAAGGAATCTCCGATTCTTGGGATTGGTTGGGGTACGAAATGGGATGTCCATGTGCCGTTCATTCTCAATCCGGGCATGAGTAGGCTCACTGAAACGCATTTCCATAACAGCTGGCTGTCCATCTGGCTAAAGGGAGGAATGGTCGCATTGTTCTCTTTTGCCGCACTCATAATAATGTCGGTAAGGAGGGCAAAATGGGTATTACACCGAGGATTAAGCGGGATTTCAGGCCTGCTTATTCCGGCGATAGGTCTGTTCATGAGCTGTTTTGCAGTATCTTCACTATTCGGCGATTACATCTATTATTGGAGGGTTGCGCTATTATTCGGATTCCTATTAGCAATATCGGACATCTGTTATTGGGACGAAAGAGGAGCAGAATCCGCAAGTGACCCGATTCATAAAAAACGTTAGTTGGCTTCTGCTTTCGGATATGGTATCCAAGGGGGCTTCTTTCGGGAATGCACTCATCCTCTCGCACTCTTTGGCTGTGAGCGGATTCGGAACCTATTCCTATATAGTCGCCTTTGTGGAATTGTTTGCCGTCATGTATGATCTTGGCTTGAATATTGGGATAATCAAGCAGACGGCTGTGGATGATAAACGAGAGTTGCTTTTCGTGAAGAAAGCATTCCTCTTCAAGTCAATCGTAGCGATCCTTTGTGCAGTCTTAATCCTCTCGATTTCAAACCTGCTGGGCGACGAACGGGAAGTCGTATATCTATTGTTCGTTTATTTGATAGGCTACACCGCGCGCTCGTTTTCGACGTTCCTCCAATCTTTGGCGATAGCCAGAGAGAGAATACGGCAGATGGCGATTTTGAATATGATCGATAACGCTCTTCTGGTTGGGGGAATGCTTCTCATATTCATGTTAGCGCCATCTTTGCGGAATTTTATGTATTACTATTCCCTGCAGGCTCTCGTGATGACCTTGATCTGGGGGGGAGTCAGCTTCTCCAAGAGGATTGACGCAGTTCCCGGAGAGAATTCGGAAGGATTGTCCCTGCGGAAAATAATCAAGCTTTCTTTTCCCTATTTTCTGATCTCGCTGTTTACATATATCTACTTCCGAATAGACATTACCATGTTGAACCATATGAGGGGCAGTGAAGAAGTTGGCTTTTACAGCGCTGGATATAGGATTTTTATGCTGATTATGACGATACCCTGGCTAATCAACAGAAACATCCTGTTGCCCAAAATAATCAAGGATGGTCCCCAGCACGGCGATTTTGTAGAAAGGGGATTCCCGATTTATTTGAGAGCAAGCCTGATACCCATTTGGGGAATCTGCTTTTTCGTTGCCTTTCTCTCTGGGGAAATTCTATCTTTCCTTTTCGGAAAGGAGTATGTCAACGGTGGTTTGCAGCTTTCAATCCTGATTTGGAGCTTACCCTTTTGCACCTTGGCCGCCTACTTTAACAACATCCTCATTGAGCGCTCTCCGAAGCTCCTGGCGATGATAGCCGGCCTTATCTTGGTGCCGATGAATATTCTCTTGAATATCCCGCTGATCACTAAATGGGGAGGAGCCGGCGCGGCGATTTCCACCGTGGCCACCGAAGGTGCTGGATGCGTGGTAGGCTATTTCTCCTGTAAGAAACTTGGAGCATCTTTGCCGATCGACATTCGCCGCGGGATCCTTACTCCCATCTTGGCGCTGGCAATAGCCTTAGCTTTGGGATTTGTCATTGACAGTGATTGGGCAATTCCGCCCCTATCGATACTTTATCTGTTGGTGGTTTACCTTTCGGGAGGATTCAAAGGAATAGTTAGAGGCGCCACATAGATGAAGGGCAATGTCGAAGTTCATCGGCGGTGTAGGCTACCATGAAAATCGCTATAGATTGCAGATCACTCTCCACCAGACTGACAGGTATCGGTTATTACACGTATCACCTCGTAACGGAGCTATCAAAGATAGATCACGAAAACCGATACAAACTGATTTACAATAACAAGAGGTCTATCTATGATAGGATTGGCAATCCCGATACCCACCATTACAGGCCAGCCAGTCCCAATTTCTCAATAACCAAGATACGCTTGGACGAAAGGCTATATTATCGGTTGAATTTCCGTTTTGGTCTTCCCAAGTTAAACTGGCTTACTGGAAAGATTGATATATTTCACGGCCCTTCTTTCTTCCCATGGTCGTTGACTCGAGGGAAATATATCCTTACCGTGCATGATCTGACTACCTTTAAGGTTCCCGAGACGGTTAGCGCGGAGACCCGTCAGTATTATCAAAAATGCCATAGAATGAGCATTCCCAAGGCAGATTTCATTATCGCCGACTCAAATGCCACCAAGGTAGATATCATGGAGCTGTTCGGCGTGCCTGAGGATAGAATCAAGGTAGTGTACCTGGGCACAACTCAACTACGCCGCGGCTCTACGCCTGATGTTGGGAACCTAACACCTAAGCTCCCTTACATACTCAGCGTGGGTACTCTGGAGCCTCGAAAGAACCATTCACGGTTAATCAAAGCATTCTCTTTGCTCAAGGGGCGGAATCGAATTCCGCACAAATTGATACTCGCAGGCACTGCTGGCTGGCGCCATGAAGAAATAGTAGCTGAAGCAGAAAAGTCAAGTTTCAGTAAGGACATTGCTTTCCCGGGATATCAATCGCCTGAACAGATTCAATCGCTGTATGAAGGCGCCGATCTGTTCGCTTATGTGTCCCTATATGAAGGTTTTGGCCTCCCGATTTTGGAGGCCATGGGGGCGGGCATTCCGGTCGTGTACGCGGAGAATACATCTATGGTCGAAGTCGCCGGCGATGCTTGCATCGGTGTTGATGCTTATGATATCGAGTCTATCGCCAATGGCATCTTGCGGCCCATTGAAGATAGTAAGTTAGCCTTGGAAATGGCCCGGAGGGGGCGCGAAAGGGCTTCACAATTCACCTGGGAAAAGACGGCGAAGGAGACCCTCGATGTATATCACCACGTCGGCATTTGAATTTATTCGAGAATGACGGTGATAATAGATAGAGGGAGATGCCGATTGTCATGGTTATTTCTCCTCAAGGTTTAATGATTGATCAAATCAGATTTGTCGCAATGGTAATCCGATGAATATCGCGCTTGATTGCAGGCTGATGCATAGAAGGACATCAGGAATTGGCATATATAATTATCATTTGGTCAAGGAATTGTCAAAACTCGATCACATCAATAATTATAGAATGATATTGAATGATTGTGTAGGCTGTAAGCCAGCCTTGCTCTCTTGTTTGCCTTCCAATTTCGAGGCGGTGAATATTCCATTGCAAGCAGGAATCCTGGATAGATTAATTCTATATACCGGATTTCCGAAAATAGATTGGTTTACAGGAAGAAATGACATAATTCATGGCACCTCCTTTTTCCCGTGGCCAAAGGAATCTGGGAAATTTATCGCTACCGTTCATGACCTTGCGATATTAAGAATAGAAAATTTGGTTACACCGAAGCTTCAAGAGTATTATGAAAAGTGCTTACGGAAATATATCCCCAATGCGGATTTCGTGATTGCAGATTCAGAAAGCACCAGGCTTGATGTTCTGGAGATTTTCAAAATACCGGAAAGTCGCATAAAGGTCATTTACTTGGGATATGATCCGGATTTTGTCAATTGCGATTCCAAGTCGACTATAAGTGTGAAAATTGGCGCGCCTTACATTCTATTCGTCGGTACACTCGAACCACGCAAGAATTTGGTTGCTCTTATTAAGGCATTCAATATTCTGAAGGAAAATTATAGAATCCCTCATAAATTGGTACTGGCTGGCAATATAGGATGGTTATACGAACCAATTTTCTTGGAAATTGAATTAAGTCCTTATTCAAGCGATATCATCGCTGTAACTGATCGAACCGACGAGGAATTGGTTGCCCTTTATAAAGGCGCAAGCGTCTTTACATTGGTATCACTGTATGAGGGATTCGGGTTGCCACTGCTTGAGGCAATGGGTGTAGGAACGCCAGTGGTGTATGCCAACAATTCCTCATTACCTGAAATCGCGGGGGATTCAGGAATGCCGGTGGATGCCAGCAATATTGAGTCGATAGCAGATGGAATCTTTAAAGTACTGGATAATTCGGCATTATCAGGCGCATTATCTAATAAGGGAATGGAAAGGGCAGCTCAATTCACTTGGGAAAAGACTGCCCGCGAAACGCATAAAGTTTACGAAGAAGTTGGAAATCAAGATTTTCCGCAAGAGAATTAAGAGCCTTAGCATTGCCAGGTATATTCTCTCTTATTTAATATCAGCATTAAGCCATCTCTTCAATAAGAGCAAGGCAGCTGAAGAATATGAGAACATTCTGGTCATTAGGACAGATTATTTGGGAGATCTGGCTTTGAGCAGTTCACTTCTCTCGGCAATACCATCGGCATTTCCAAATGCAGCGTTAACCCTCATAACGGTGGACTGCTTCGCTTCTATTTTTGCGAATGACCCAAATGTTTTTACGGTAGTCGGTGTCTCAGATTACATCAATATTAGGGATGCCTGGGCTCTGATTAGTAGGTTGCGCAAAAGCCGATTCGATTTAGTCTTGGATTTAACACCATCCTGGTGGACTTTACTCTTTGGAATTGTGACGATGCCATTTGTCCGAAGATATGATAAGGATAAATACATGGTTGGTGACTCGATCAGGCGAACCATTGTGGCTTTATCTGGCCACTACGAAAGGGAATACAAAAGAGAACATGATTTAATTCGGGCCCTGAGGGTTATTAAGGATTTCTATGACATTCGCAATGTCCCCGATACTTACTTCCCTTTGCCAAAGGATGTCGATGACATCTTTCACTCTGTGGCTTCGAGGTTTAATCTCGAATCCAAAGGATATTTTATAGTAACACCGGGTTCGCAATGGGAAGTCAGAAGATGGAATGTAAATAAATTCGCCCAAGCCGCCATAGAGATTTCAAGACGGTACCATCTCCATATCGTTATAACCGGGGTCCAGAAAGAAGCGGAAATTTGCAATCAGCTATACCAATTGACTGGCGAGACATCTATAAATCTCGCTGGACAACTTAGTATGCAGGAATTCCTTGCCTTAATCTATCACAGCAGATTATTAATCGGGAATGACAGCGGGCCGGCGCATGTTGCAGCAGCGTTGAAAATTCCTGTAGTTGTGATCATGGGAACTGCTGATGTGGAAGTATTCAAACCTTGGGGCAAGAATGTTCGGATTTGCTATCGGGAAGTGCTCTGTGGACCGTGTTATTCTGGCAGATGTTATATGCCCCAGAATATATGTTTGCAGCCGGTGACGGTCGAAGAGGTGGTCGATGCCGCTGTGGGTTTATTAGACGAGCCGGTTCGGGAGAAAAATAGTTGAACCGCAAGATCAACGTCCTACATCTTATCAACGAGCTTGAGCCAGGAGGCGCCGAGGTGTTGCTCGTCGATCTGGCAAAGGAACGCGATAGGGACAGATTCAGTTACGCGGTCGCCTATCTTTATGGACAAGGCACCCTTCGCGGCGCCATTGAGAATCATGCAGTCAAAGTCTATGATCTTTCCCTTAGTGGGAAAAAGAATCCTCTGATGCTTTTTTCCATAGTAAGCTTATTGAAGAAACTGCGGATTGACGTTCTGAATTGTCACCTTGTGCTTTCCTCCGTGGTCGGCCCGGTAGCGGCAAGAATAGCCGGAACCGGGGTGGTGGTAACTACCAGACACTATGACTATCACGAAGATATAAAGAGCATCCGGTTTAAGATCGACCGTTTCATGTCCCGATACTGCGACTGCATGATCGCGGTATCGGCGGAGACTATGCGAATTGTCAGAGAAGAGAAATTGAAGTTAAAGGATATCAGGGTGATCCACAACGCCGTGGACACTGATTTTTTCCAACCTCATCACGGAATTAGCGGGAACGTCGAGGGAGGCATCGTGATAGGGACTATTGGCAGATTAACCCCTCAGAAGGGGTACAAGACATTTCTGCGGGTAATCGCCAGCTTAAGAGATCAATACCCAATGTTGCGGGCTGACATAGTAGGGGTTGGACCACAAGAAAGCGAACTTCGTGAATTCGCTCGGACGCTGGGGCTTTCCGATTGCGTGAGATTTCTGGGGCGTGTGGATAGAAACGAGATAAAAAGGCTCCTCTCGGAGTGGCGGGCATTTGTTTTGACCTCGGATTGGGAGGCATTTGGTATCGTTGTCATTGAAGCGATGTCCATGAGGCTACCGGTGGTAGTGTCAAGAGTCGGCGGTTTGCCGGAGATCGTGCGGGACGGCATCGATGGATTTCTTGTCGAGCCAGGGGACGTCGATGGATTTGTTGACAAGGTATCATATCTCTTGGAACATCCATCGGAGGCCGCTCAAATGGGCAAAAATGGACGCCAACGGGTGATTGAAAATTTTTCAATTCGAAAAATAGTCAGGGAATACGAAGAACTATATCTAAATTTAATGGAATCAAAATCACCGGCGGTGACATAGAATGATTACGGGAAAAATTAAGATCCTTCGAATCATCACCCGCCTCAATATCGGGGGTGCGGCATTACATATCATTCTACTGTCCATAGGTCGGAATAAAAGTGATTTCGAATGCACCATTTTGAAGGGTGTGGAGGGGAAGGACGAAGGGAGTATGACCGCGCTTGCTGAATCTCGAGGGCTAAAGCTCATCCTGGTCCCGGAAATGACAAGGGAACTAAGCCTCGTTAATGACATTAAAGCCGTCTATAAGATATATAAGATTATTAAGAGAGAAAAACCTGATATTGTAGATACGCACCTTTCCAAAGCTGGATTTGTGGGGCGTTTGGCCGCGATACTTGCCGGCGGCTGTAAAATCGTGCACACCTTTCATGGCCATACTCTCAATGGATACTGGGGAAAACTGAAGACTCGCATTTTTGCGCTACTTGAACGATTTATGGCATTTCATTCGCATTGCCTTATTGCCTGCAGTGAGCGAGTTCGGGAGGACTTGATAAACCTCAAGATTGTTCCTCCGCACAGAATTATAACGATTCACAATGGCTTGGAATTAGGCAAATTCAAATCGATTGAGAAATTTAAGGGTCAATTTAGGAGGGAATTGGGACTGAATGACCGTATGATACTAATCGGCGTCCTTGCTCGTTTGGCTCCGATCAAGAATCATAAGCTTTTCCTCGAATCGGCATCGAAGATGAAGGATGACCAAGTACGATTTCTCATTATTGGCGATGGTGAATTAAGGCAAAACCTCGAGGATTATGCCGCGGCTTTGGGCATTGCCGATAAGGTCATATTCACCGGATTCAGAAACGACCTCGAAAAGATATATGCGGACCTTGATATTTCCGTGATCTCGTCATTGAATGAAGGGCTTCCATTCTCCGTCATTGAGTCCATGGCCGCAGGCGTCCCTGTTGTTTCAACCGATGTGGGGGGAATACGGGAGCTGATAGATGATGGAATAGACGGATTTGTGATTCCATTGGGAGACGCAGACGCCTTGGCAGATAAATGGAGGCTTTTGATATCGGACGAGAATCTGCGGCACGAATTTGCCGCGCGCGCCAAAGAAAAAGCATATCCCTATTTCGATTACCGGAGAATGGTTTCGGACAATGAAGAGCTCTATCATTGCCTGGTTGCGGGGAAATCATTTCACCACCTGCACCTGAGAGGCTTCCGGGGCAGCTTGTCTCAAGAAAGAATCAATTCTTGAAATAAGTGGGAAAAACAATTGCAAATCTGGCCCTTCGCATGTTTCATATCAAAGATCCCAAATTGGTTTAGTTGGATTATTTTGAAGGTATTTTGAGGGATGGAGATTGAATCAGAACGACAATAATCCATTAACGAGAGCGGTATTCCTTGATCGCGATGGTGTGATCAATCGAGATAGAAAATACACGTACCAATCGCATAGATTCGAATTTCTTCCGGGTGCGCTTGATGGGCTGGCGGCGCTTGCGCCCGGATTCCTTAAAATAATTGTTACCAATCAGTCCGGAATCGCTCGGGGTTATTATACCGAGAACGATTTTCGAGAATTAAATAGATGGCTTTTGAGCGTTTTAAATCAGTTGAAAATTAAGATTGATGATATTATTTATTGTCCTCATCATCCTGATGAAGAGTGTCTTTGTCGAAAACCGAAAATAGGTATGCTTTTGAAATCAAAACAGAAATATGATATAGATTTGAAGCGCTCTTTTTTCATCGGGGATATGGATTCGGATATGCTCACCGGCAGGAACGCCGGATGTGCTACTATCTTAATTCGAGATAGCGAAAATAATTTGAACGATGGAGCTGAACAGCATGCCGATTATATTGTGGATTCATTGCTGAAGGCGGCCGAAATCATAAATAATAGTTCTATTTCAGATATTATGGAGGTTTGATGCATTCTTTGATTACTGGTGGAGCCGGCTTTGTGGGATCTCACCTGACGGAATACTTGCTTCAGAAGGATGAAAAGGTAACCATTGTTGATAATCTTTCCACGGGCAAGTTTGATAATGTCAAACACCTGACTCAGAATCGGAGCTTGAAGATTCATATAGATACCATTCTTAATGAACCTTTGATGGAGCATTTGATTAAGGAGTGTGATGTCATTTATCATCTCGCGGCGGCGGTGGGCGTGCGCTTGATTATTGAGCGGCCAGTTGAAACTATCGAAACCAATATTATCGGTACTGAGGAAATGTTGAAATTGGCGAACCGGTATAAAAAGAAGACACTAATCACATCTACCTCCGAGGTCTATGGGAAAGCAAACAAGATCCCATTTGCAGAAGATGATGATTCAGTATTTGGGCCGACAGTCAAAAGCAGATGGTGCTACGCATGCTCCAAGGCTATGGATGAATACCTGGCGCTCGCATATTACCACGAAAAGAAACTTCCGATGGTCATTGCCAGATTATTCAATACAATTGGCGCGAGGCAAACCGGCCAATATGGGATGGTTGTGCCTACTTTCGTCCAGCAGGCGCTTTTGAATCATCCCATCACAGTTTATGATGATGGTCAGCAGTCGCGCAGTTTCACAAATGTCCATGATGTTGTTTGGGCGCTTTATGCTTTGATGAATGATCCCAATGCTGTCGGTCAAGTTTTCAATATTGGAAATGGCCAGGAAATAACTATCTATGGGTTGGCGGAATTGATCAAAGAGATGACCGGAAGTTCTTCTGAAATTCAGCTCATCCCTTACGATCAGGCCTTCGAAAGCGGCTTTGAAGACATGAGACGCCGCGTCCCGGATATTACCAAGCTCTCTGAGTTGACTGGCTACGAACCTAAAATGGACCTCAGGGAATCAATTAAACAAATCATTGAATACTACAAAAAGTAGTCAATTTCTAATGCTATGTTTTTGCTGGCGGGGCTTCTGACCCTTTCTTTCCTTTCCGCTTTGGCATTGACGCCGGTTGCGATCCTGACGGCTCGCAGATTCAGATATCTGGATAATCCTGGTGCCCGAAAAGTCCATATGACCCCGACCCCTTTGCTCGGAGGCGGCGCAGTGTTGATCTCGTTCGGACTGGCATTTGCTCTTGGATTGAATAATGGCGTACCAGGGGAAACTGGAATCATTATCGGCTACATAGCCGGAGCACTATTGATTTTTGCTGTAGGGCTGATCGATGATGGGATTGGGATGACTCCCGGCAGCAAGTTTATTGGACAGGCGCTAACCGCCGTCATTTTCCTGGTCTTTGGGCGCGCCGGCGGAATTATGATGAATACGCCGATTGACTTCAGCATAGCAATGCTCTGGATGATTACCTTAATGAATGCCCTAAATTTCCTTGATAATATGGATGGATTGTGTTCCGGAATATCATTTTGCGCCGCTCTCGGATATACGATTCTTGGCATACTGGCTAATGAGACGTTGATAGTGATTATGGGCATCTCGCTTATGGGAGCATTGCTAGGTTTTATGTTCTTCAATCTCAATCCTGCCAGAATCTTTCTTGGTGATGCGGGAAGCATGTTTTTGGGATACACCCTGGGTGCCATGGGAATCATGTTTGCGATTTCTCACCCCACTCCTCAAGATCTCTTGATACCTCTTTTGATCATGAGTTATCCTTTTTTTGACATCAGCTTTGTGACTTTTACTCGGTTTCGAGAGGGAAGATCTGTGGCCCAGCCAGGGAAGGATCATACTTCACATCGCCTGGTTAATCTGGGGATACGATCAAGCAAAGCGGTTTGGGGTATCTTCATAATTTGCCTGGTTCTGGCGATTCTTAGTAACCTCTTATTTCTCAGTCCGTACTCGAATTGGAAACTTATCGTAGCCGCGATCATAGCGCTCTTGCTGTTGGTTCTTGGTATTCATCTGAGCCGAAGATTTGCGAATATCAAGGAAAAACTATTGCTGGTCGCAATCGATATAATAGGCATCAATGCCGCTTTCATCATCTACTATCTTCTAAGATTTCAATCAGGCTTGTTTGCAACCTCGCCGAATATCCCTATGGAGGATTTTGTGCCCGCGGTCATCTGGATCGTTTTCTACTGGCTTTTTCTTTTTGGAATACTGGGACAATATGAATTCCTATGGGACAGATTTTACCGCGTGGAACTGGTCCGGCTCATCAAATCAGTGGCCGCCGGAATCGGCATATCCATATTATTATCATTTGATTTTTCCACATCCGGCTTGAATCTGATACTTCATCTCTCCATTTATGGAATCCTGGTAATACTCATTATCGGGATGTTGCGCGGATGCGTCTTATATGCTCTGGGCAGTTATTATGCCCGAGGTCCGGGAAAAAGGCGAACCATTCTGATCGGATCTGGCGACTCTATGCAGTGGTTTGATAGTCTCTGTGCTGAAAAACCTGCATGGGCGATCAAAGTTGTAGGGAGGGTATCATTTGAACCAAGCGACACCGAGACATTGGGCCGCATTGACGAGCTTGCCCATTTGATTAAGAATCACCGCGTATCCGATGTTATCATTCTGGAGCCTGGCAAAGATACAGATGCTCTAGAAAATATAGTCGATGTTGGGAATTCAATTGATGTGCAATTCAGAATATTTCCCCAATTAAAGAATTACATCCGGGGTATGAAAGTTGAAACGTTATATCGCACGGCGATGCTGAAAATTTATCCAGAGAGAATGAGAACATGGGAATGGGGTCTGAAACGATTGACAGATTTATTGGGATCCATAATTATGTTGATATTGGGATTGCCTTTGCTCTTGATTTCAGCTATCTTAATCAAAATCAATATTGGTGGCTCCATATTGGTTTATCATAAGTATATGGGTTTAGGCCAAAAAATATTTAATATCCCTGTATTTAGGGTCAGCCGGGATGATTACCGTGAGGAAGGTTCCTGTGCTTTGAAAACACCACCCCAATCAGCCTGGGGGAAATTCCTGCGTGCTACTGGCGTCGAAAGATTCCCAATGCTTTTCGCAGTGTTGCGAGGGAAGATGGCCATCATCGGACCTGATCCCGACCCCATTGAAATTGCAATCAATTTGGCGGCTTCCAACCCTCTATATGCTCGTCGCTGGGAAGTAAAGCCAGGATTGATAAACATGGCCAGGGTTGCTGGTGTTTCTTCGGCTGGGCGCGAAACTTCGTCTCAAAAACTTGAGCTTGATCTAAAATATTTGGAAAATATGTCCACACTCACCGATACCAAGATATTCCTTTCTGGCATGATGAGATTCTGGACCAAAATTCTATCACTGAGGAATCAGCAGTAAATGTTGGATCTAAAATTCATCAGGCAAAATCCCGACCTTGTGAAAGAGGCGGTCAAAAACAAGCAGGAATCGGCGGATATTGATAACCTTCTTGAAATGGATTCGAGATGGCGTTCGTATCTCACCGAAGCAGATGCATTGAAGCAGGAGAGGAACGCTACCGGCAAATTGATTGCCGATTTGAAAAAGAAGGGTGAAGATGCCTCGGAGGTTCTATCAGGGATGAAGGCAGTCTCGGACCGCATATCCGCGCTTGATCAGGAACTGCGGGCCATTGAAAGCGATATTAATAATGATTTGCTGACAATCCCCAATATCCCCCATCATGACGTTCCAGTTGGAACAAGGGATGAGGATAACAAACTCATCAGGAAATGGGGCGAAAAGCCGCAATTTGATTATAAACCTCGAACCCATTGGGAGCTTGCGGAAATTCTTGATATCATCGACCTGCCCCGTGGGTCTGCGATTTCTGGAAGTGGCTTCCCGGTACTGAAAGGGGCGGGTGCGCTCCTTCAGAGATCTCTCATTAATTTTATGCTGGATTTCCATATTACCAAGCATGGCTATAAAGAGCTTCGGGTTCCATATCTGGTGACGCGAGAGACTATGACCGGCACAGGTCAGCTTCCGAAGCTTGAAGCTGACATGTATATGACCACCGATGACTTGTTCTTGATTCCCACAGCGGAGGTTCCGGTAACGAACCTGCATAAAAAGGAAATACTGGCGGGATCGGAACTGCCCTTGAATTATGTCGCCTATACGCCTTGCTTCCGACGTGAGGCGGGCTCCTATGGCAAAGATACTCGCGGCATAATTCGTATCCACCAGTTTGATAAAGTCGAACTCGTGAAAATCTGTCGGCCCGAGTGCTCTTATGATGAGCTGGAAGTTTTGCTATCTCAGGCTGAAGCGATTGCACAAGCTCTTGAACTTCACTATCGGGTACGTATGTTGTGCACTGCGGATCTGAGCTTCGCTTCCGCAATGACTTACGATATTGAAATTTATTGCGCCGGCGTAGATAGTTACTTGGAGGTCTCTTCCTGTTCAAACTTTGAAGACTTTCAAGCCCGCCGGGCCAATATTCGATTCAAAGCAACCCCGGACAGCAAACCGTCATTTCCTCATACATTGAACGGATCAGGATTGGCCTTGCCCAGGCTTGTTATCGCAATTATGGAAAATTATCAGTTGCGTGACGGCAGAATCAAAGTCCCCGGTGTCCTTAAGGATTATATGCACGGGATGGAATATATTAATCCATTGAAGTAATCTATCGATGAATTTGTTTCCAAAAGATCCTCCGGTTCACACCAGATACTCCCTGCTGTTTAAATTATTTGTGGTGGCAGGTATGGTGGCAGTAGTCCTCTTATTTGTGATATATACCCAAAGCATAATCTCAAAATTGCAGGGAGATGCGGTTCGTATCTCCGGGGTCTATGCCAAGCTGTGGCAACTGGCGGCATCCGATGCCACATCGGGCCCTGAAATAAATGTGATTTTTGAGGAAGTGATTCAGAAGAGCAATTTCCCCATAATTATCACTGACCCTAATAACATACCTCAATTCTGGAAGGAAGTTGATGTTGCCGCGGATGACACGACTCTGCAGGGACGCAACATGCTCACCGCAATTTTGAGAAAGATGGACAAAGGCGCTGAACCCATCCCCATATTTTACGGAGAGGAAAATAAGCGAATAATTCACTATCTTCATTATGGTGACCCGCCAGTCGTGCAGCAGTTGCAATGGATGCCATTTATCGAGGGCATTGTTGTAGCCGTCTTTATTGCTATCGCCATAATCGTATTTAGAAATATAAAGCGCAGCGAACAGAGATCCATTTGGGTCGGGATGGCTAAAGAAACGGCTCACCAATTGGGAACTCCTCTCTCATCATTATTGGGTTGGTTGGAACTGATCAGGATGAAAGGCCTTCATGCTTCCGCCCCGAATGGTGATATTTCGAGTCTAAATCTATCTGAAATCACAGAAAGGATGACTAATGATGTCAAACGCCTCGAGAGAATTGCCAACCGTTTCGGTCAGATTGGTTCAATGCCGGAATTAAAACCATCCGACATTAACCAGGTGATCAAGGAAGTCATCGATTATTACAGTGTCCGCATCCCCAACCATGGCAAAGGAGTGGAACTGCGAGGCGAATATGGTCGGGTTGCATCTGTGAATGTTAACATTGAACTCATCTCCTGGGTTATTGAAAATCTGATCAAGAACTCACTTGAGTCGATAAATCCGAAAAATGGCCTGATTATGATAAGAACCAAACCATGCGAAGAGGACCATTGCATTAAAATTATTGTTACCGATAATGGCAGAGGGATACCGGCCCGTCAGCAAAAACGTATCTTTTTCCCCGGCTTCACCACCAAGAAACGGGGTTGGGGTCTTGGGTTGACCCTGGCCAGGCGAATCGTGGAGGAATATCATAGAGGCAAGATCAAGTTGGTTGAAAGCATCCCTTACAAGCGAACAGCATTTGAAATAACTCTTCCTTCGACTTAATTTACTCGACGTTATGCAAAGCCACGGTACCAACAAACGAATCTTATGGGTCGATGATGAAATCGACCAGCTCCAGGCACACATCTTATTTCTTAATGAGAAAGGATATGATGTTGTCCAGGCTACCAATGGCGCTGATGCCGTCGCATTGGTGAGAGAGTCGGATTACGATCTTGTCCTGCTGGATGAGATGATGCCGGGCAAAGATGGGTTGACTACGCTTGAAGAAATCAAGGATCTCAAACCCAATTTACCGGTAGTGATGGTAACTAAATCAGAGGAAGAGCATCTAATGGAAGAAGCCATTGGGAAGAAAATCAATGATTATCTCACTAAACCAGTTAATCCTTCCCAGATTCTTTCAGTTACGAAGAAAATCCTTGAGGCCAAGAAAATAATGGGCGATCACCTGACTCAGCGCTACATCAAGGATTTCAATCGGTTATCGATTATGTTGTCCGGGCCCATGAATTGGAAGGATTGGATGGACTTGGCGTTGATTTTGGCGAAGCGCGACCTTGAAATTGAGAATTTCCCTGATCTGGGTTTGAAGCAAACCTTATATGGACAGAACAAAGAATGCAATAGTGAGTTTGCCAGGTACATAGAACGCAATTATCCCCAATGGATGAGAAGCGATGATCGACCAAATCTATCGGTTGATATCGTTAGAAAATATCTCGCACCACTTCTCATTGACGACCTTGCCCCGGTTGTATTTGTTATTATCGACTGTATGAGGATTGACCAATGGCTCGTGATCGAGGAACTCCTGGCTGAATATTTTAACATCACCAAAGATTTGTATTTTTCTGTCCTGCCCACCGCTACCCCCTTCTCGAGAAATGCCATCTTTTCAGGATTATTCCCTGAGGATTTCGTGAAGCTTATGCCTGAAGCCTGGAAACAGGGGGGAGACGAGGAGTCATCAAGAAATAAATTCGAGCGCCAATTCCTCGAAAAGCAATTACTCCGTCTCAAATTGAAGTTAAGATCTGAACCGAAGTACATTAAAATTGTTGATCTGGCTGAAGGAGAGAATCTCCTCAAGAAGCTGGACAATTATCTAAATGCTCCGTTACTCTCGGTAGTCTATAATTTTATAGATATCTTGGCTCATGGCAGATCAGAATCAGAAATTCTTCAGGAAATCGCTCCTGATGAGGCTGCGTTCAGGTCGCTGATGAAGTCCTGGTTTTTGCATTCTCCATTATATACCGTACTCAGGGAACTATCGGCAAGGCAATGCAGCGTGCTCATAACCACTGACCACGGCTCTATCCTTGGCACGAGGGGCACCCCAGCGTATGGCAGACGCGACACGTCAACTAATCTCCGCTACAAGTATGGAGACAACTTAAACTGTGATTCAAAGCATGCAATCCTCCTGAAAGACCCCGGCACATACCGCCTGCCTCATTTCACTGGTCACACTACCTACATATTGGCAAAGGAAGACTATTATTTCATCTATCCCACCAAGTTCAATGAATATCAGCGGTATTTTCAAAATAGCTTTCAACACGGTGGTATCTCGATTCAGGAAATGATTCTTCCTGTAGCAATTTTAAAGCCCAAGCGGGCATGATGATTGTGCCTCTGCTCCGCAAATTCAAGTCTTTTGGTGAAGAAGATACTCATAGTTTTGGCCACGAATTGGCCTCCGAACTTAAGAGTGGATCAGTGGTCAGTTTCTCCGGCGAACTGGGCGCCGGAAAAACAGCCTTAATCAGAGGAATTTGCGAATGCCTTTGCCCGAATATTACGATTTCAAGCCCATCATTCACTCTAATTAATATCTACTCGTGCAATAAATTCAATATATGTCATATTGACTTTTATCGCATCGATAATGACAAAGAAATCGAGGAATTGGGACTGGATGATTTTCTTAATGGCGAATATATTGTGTTGATTGAATGGGGCGAGAAGATCGAGAAATATCTGCCTCCTGAAACCATTCGAGTAAAAATCACAATTATAGGTGATAACCTAAGGGAAATAGAAGTTCGAAAATGAAGATAATGGTTTTGGATACTTCAATGGAAATGGCGACAGTAGGCATCGCAAATTCCGATTCAGTGCTTAGTCAAAATCGGATCCTGTTAGAAAGGGGAGCTACCAGCACGGTTCACTCGCAGATTGAGAAAGTCTTCGCTGACTGCAATTTGACCCCTCGAGATATTGAGCTGATCGGCGTAGTAGTGGGTCCCGGTTCTTTCAGTGGTTTGCGGGTGTCGCTGTCTGCCGTCAAGGGATTGGCGCATCCATTTTCAATACCGATTGTTGGAATTAAATCCACCTTGGCACTGGCGGCAATGATCCCGAACTGCCGTTTTGTTGCGGTGATAATCAATGCCCGACGATCTCAATTCCTGTGCTCCATATATGAGAATACATCAACTTCTATCAAAGAAATCTCGGCGCCAGTTTTTACAACAATGCAGAGAGTTTTGGATGATGTTCCGAAAGAGGCAATCCTAACCGGTCAAGGGTTAAATTACATTGAGAAAGAGATGCTGTCGAATTATGCGATCGCTCCTCAAGGGCTCTGGTTTCCCTCTGTTCTCATACTGGCGCGGCTTGCCGGCGAAATTCATTCACGGGGTGAACACCTTGATTTGAAAACTGCGGTCCCGATTTATTTCCGTGAAGCGGATGCTTTGATAAAATAACCCATAAATCTGCAATTGACAATGGATCTGGAATGGGGTTTTGATTGCGCTGGCCCATATAGATGGCAGGTTGTTGTGCAAAAGTAGCACACATCCTGCCGGCATATATAAGAAGATGATTTTACAAATGGCATTAGGGATGGCTGTTCAATCAATCCACATTTTGTTTCAATGAAAATGTAAGGCTTGAATTGAAATTCGTATTGTCGATAAATATGCGTAAGGGGTGGCAATTATGCTTCAAGAACTTCATAAGAAAATAGGCCGCAGTTTCAGAGCAAACGAATGCATCTTTCGTATTGGCGATGCGGGTGAGACGATGTTCCTGATTACTGAAGGCAAGGTCGCAATCAAAGGCTTTCAAAATGGCAAAGAGATCCTCCTCGCAGAACTGTCGGCCGGTGAGATTTTTGGGGAAATGGCAATTATTGAGAACCGCACCCGTTGCGCCGATGCCATATGTATCTCTGATACCAAAGTATTGGAGATATCAAGCTACCTGTTCGAGAAGTATATCCAGGAGAATCCGGCGATCGTCAAAAAATTGCTTTACAAAATGTCTGAGCGGCTTCGCAATGCGGATCGACAGCTATTGGGAACCACCGAGACCTTAGCCCTTCCATATAAGGCAATGAATTGCGGAAAGTCAGACAAAGCGGCAGGTGATTTGCAGGGAGTATCGTTCACCGAGTAGAGAATTATTGGTTCTAATTTGATAAATGGGAGCATAGTTCATGATAAATCATAAGCAAATTAGGTGGACTGGATGGACAATACCGAATTGGACATAAATGCCGGCGATCGCCCTGTCAATGTGCTGGCAGTGGATGATGAAATCCATATATGCAACCTAGTGGCGGAAATGCTGGAGCTTGATGGCCACAAAGTGCTTTCGACGCCCGACCCTAAGACGGCGATGAAGTTAATCGAAGAGCAGGAGATAGACGCTGTCATCACTGATCTGGTGATGCCAGGGCTTAGTGGGGTTGATGTCCTTAGAAAGGCGAAGCAGTTTCATCCGGATGCCGTTCTCATCCTGATGACGGGGCAACCGACTCTCGAAAATGCCATAGCTGTGCTGCGCGAGGGCGTCTATGACTACCTGGTCAAGCCCTTTACGCTCGACACCCTGCGAATGACTTTCAATAGAGGAATTTCCAAACAGAGACTCCAGCGCGAAAATATTCAACTCAAGGAATTGGTCAATCTTCATCGTATAAGTGAAGCCATCGGATCTAAGCTGGATCTAAATGATCTATTTAAGGCGATTATAGAGACGACCATGAGGGAATTTCACTGCGATGCCGGAGGAATTTTCATTATGGACCGTTTCAATAAGCAGTTGGAAATTAAGTATCAGCAGGGAATGCCAAATGGATTTTTCAAGCCCGAAGTTTTCGACAAAGATGACCCCTATGCCTGGAAACCATTGCTTAACAATCATTCCACCGACGGGAATCATGCCCAATGGATCGACCTCAGAGAGATCAAGGCACACTTATGCCATCCCATATCTGTTAGGAATGAGTTTATGGGTCAGATACATCTCTTGCGTACCATAAATAACAAGCCCTTTAGATGGAATAATTTAGCGGCGCTTTCTTTGATCTGTTCCAAGGCCGAGACCGCCATCGAGAGAGCCATGCTTCTTTCTGATCTGGAAAATACTTATATTTCCACACTATCGGCATTGGCGAATGCTGTGGAGGCGCGGGACAAATGCACCAGGGACCATAATCATCGACTTTTCAAGATAGCTCAAGCCATTGCCGTGGAATTGGGATGGGATGACGCGAGAATAAGAGCATTGCAAATGGGCGGCATGCTACATGATCTGGGAAAGATTGGCGTTCCTGACGCCATACTAAATAAACCCGGACCGCTTACCAAAGAGGAATTTGCCACAATGAAAACTCATCCGTTGCTCGGCGTCAAGATTGTCGAAAATATCGCTTTCCTAAAACCTTCATTACCATACATCCTATTTCACCATGAGCGCTATGATGGCAAAGGATATCCCCATGGTCTGGCAGGCGAAGATATTCCCATTGAGGGCCGTCTGCTGGCCGTGGTTGACACCATCGACGCTATTACGTCAGACCGGCCGTACCGCAAGGGAAGGGGAATTGATATTGCGATTCAACAGTTGAGGGAGCATTCGGGAACGCAATTCGATCCGCATATTGTAGAAATCTGCCTCAAGGTGCTTCCGAGAATAAAGGAGAGGGAAGAGGAGTTGGCGGAAGTGGCGCGTTAAAAAATGCCTATTGCCTACAATTTACCATTAGAATCGCAGAGTAGATATCACCATAATTTGCCCCCTAACTGAATAAATAGTCTATTTCAATAAACTCATTTTTCTGACAGCCACGAAATCACCGGCGCGCATCTTACAGAAATAAATTCCGCTTGATGCCGAAGATGCCTCCCATACTATTTTATGCGAGCCGGCATCCATCCAGCTATCAGCCAACGTTGCCACTTCTTGACCAAGCATATTATAAATCACAAGAGTCAAGTGGCCAGCCGATGGTAAATCAAAGCTGATATCAGTGGAAGCATTAAACGGGTTTGGATAGTTACATAGAAGGCTGTATTCGGCAGGAACTTCAGGTGCGGTCTCCCATTGTCCTTGCAAGCTCCAGCTTTCTGATCCCCAGGGCATGCGGAGCCCCGCTATATTCAGATCAAACCAGGCTGAATCGCAAATTGTACTTGTCTCTCTGTCCCCGCAATAGGCGACATACCGATATACCCCAGCAGGGGCATAATTTGGGACTAACTGGGTCATATGGGCGCTTAAATATTGTCCGGGATTTAACGGAACACTATCGAAAAAAGCAGTCTGCAAGAATATTCCCATATACCATACTCCTACCCAGATATCAGTATTGACGGAAGCGGAAGTAGGGTTGCCAATCACGCCGGTCAAGCCAAAAACTCCGCCTGGCGGAATCGCGAGGGGATAAGTATCAGGGGCCATATTGACATCGCCGCAAATTACCTGTTGGCCATCAATTACTTTGACCATAAACATATCCATCAGCCCATGACCATAGCTGTTCGTGTCGCCTACAAATATATAATTGCCATCGCTTGATTGCACCACGGAATAAGCCACATCTTGTTCCTCGCCCCCATAGAATCCTGCCCACATCAAATAACCCATATTGTCGGTTTTAAGTAGAAAAGCGTCCCCATAAAAACCTTCAATGATGCTGTGTCCGGCAACTATGTAACCGTTATCGAGAGTCTGTTGAACAGAAAATGCCAGATCCAGGCCTGCGCCTCCATAAACGCGCGTCCATAATACAGCTCCGGAAGAATCAGTTTTAACAAGATATATATCAGCCGAGCCAGCACCAAAGGAGTCAGTATATCCGCCAATAATATGGCCTCCGTCTTCAGTGTGTCGCACCGACCGCGCTGACTCAAATCCGTAGCCCCCAAAGGTTCGGCTCCACATTTCATTACCATCATTATCAATTCTCAAAAGATAGTAATCCTGTTCTGAGGCGCCGAAGTTTTTTGTAGCGCCAGCCACTATATAGCCGCCGTCGGTTAGATCAACAGAGCGCGCTTCATCATGGAGGATTCCACCGAAAGTTTGAGCCCAAAGTAAATTCCCATCTGCATCCGTTTTCACGAGATAGACATCAAATCCTCCCGCCCCGTAGGAATTTGTAAAACCCGCGAGAATGCATCCTTCGTCAGCCGTGATTTCGGCAGATGCGGCATATTCATCATTGTTGCCACCGAAAGTGCGGGTCCAGATTGTGTCGCCATTTTGTTTAATCCGGACAAGATAGAAATCTCTCATGCCCGCCCCAAAGCTTTCGGTTTCACCGAAAAGGAAATATCCCCCATCAATGGTTTGCCGCACCGATACCGCCTTTTCATAGTTGTTTCCTCCATAAGTTCTCGTCCACGACGTATCGCCGAAAGGGTTGATCTTTAGCAGATAAAAATCACCCCCTCCATTTCCGAAAGAGTAAGTGGTGCCGGAAATAGCGAAGCCGCCATCAATAGTTTGTTGAATGGATGATGCAAAATCATAATCAGTCCCTCCGAAAGTGCGTGCCATCAAAGTATCGCCAGCGCCAGCAAAAGCGACCGACATTATCATTGCCCAGAGAAGCATAGTCATCATTGAGATTATCTTCATCTATCACCTTCATTCACAAGCATTTTTCTCGTTCGATCGTTCTAATCGCCCTTACGTAACTCATTGCATCGAATCATCATCAACATAGTGGACAAGCGGCAGTAGGTCATTGGGAAAAGGCCTAAATGTCAGAAAATTTACTTAAGATACTTAATTCTCCTTTTTTGTCAAGGACTTATAAATGCCGAAATTGACTTATCCGCATAATAATTCTTAATGAAACAAGAACGGGCGGCCAAAACCGCCCGTTCTTGGAATCAGTGGAACTTGATTACTTAATGAGGGTCATCCTCTTGGTGAAGACTTTCTCACCGGCAGTTAACTTATAGAAGTAAATGCCGGAGGAGTAGTTGGCGGCATCCCAGGTTACACTGTGGTAACCGGCAGCCTTATTGCCTTCAGCCAATGTAGCCACTTTCTGTCCCATGAGGTTATAAATCTCAAGGCTGACATTGGAAGCTATCGGAAGCTCAAAGGTAATCGCAGTTGTTGCATTGAACGGGTTAGGATAGCTGGAGTTCAATGCGAATTCGGTCGGGATAATATTGTTCTCACCCCAGCCTCTGCTGGCCCAATCGGCATTCGGACCACTTCCAGCAACCACCGTAAAGTTGAATGAAGTTTCGTCAATTACCACGCCTGGGTAATCGCCGCAAGAAGCGCTAAGAGTATATTCACCCAGTGGCGGCCAGGTGCCAACCATCTGAATGATGTTGTAGGATTGCGTCATCCCAGCAACGACTAACACATCAAGCCAATGGCGCCAATTCAGGAAATTGCCGCTCGGAAGGTGAGTTATCTTAATCCAGACATCGGTATAAAGATCACCAACAGTGTTATTGGTGAGCGTTCCGACATAAGTAAATTGACCTCCGAGGGGAACCACAATTGGCGGGTTATCGGGTGTCATACCGATAGTGATATCTGGCAACGGATTCTCGGGGCCATCTGCCCAGGCGACATAGTCCAATGGACAGTCAGCGCCGGTGAATACCGACGGGCCAATCCATAACCAATAAGTGCCAGCCGTAACCGCATAGCTCAAAGTCAGGGTGTCGCAAGCACCGGCTGTAGCGTAGGTCAATATGGAATAATCAAGACAATCTCCGGAACCAGAATCGATGATGAACATTAAGAGCGGGAATTCGGCAACTCCGGACCAACTTAGATTTCCATCAGCGGGAACAGATAATTCATACCAATCGGTATCACGATAACTGTTACCACCGAATAGGAATGTGCCGGAAGTTCCGCAAATCACATCGTGATTATTGATGGTCTGGAAAACATTAGGAGTGGAATTGCATCCGCCATTATAATTATCGACATAGTCGGGACCGCAAACCGGCTCACCCTCTGGGATTCCACCCGTGGGGCACTCGACAATGCAAGGAAGATTCTCGGTAATGTTCAGGGTGTAATCACCGCAGGCCGTGCTATAGCCGTCAACAACGACATAATATATGCCTGGATTGAAATTGCCGCTGACTTCAGACTGCAAGCCACAGAAATCGTCATTGTATAACATTTCTGTTCCGGCGCCAGTGCAACAGTTGTCGGCAAATACGGCTAACTTGGTGTCATAAGCCGATCCGCAGAGCGACACGGTCAGGTTCTTAAGCTCGGTCATAACCAGCTTGTAAATTACGTCCCTGTTATTTGATCCGGTAATGGCGCAGTTGTCAAAGAATGTGCAAGTACTCTGTGCGTCATAATAAGGCAGTGCCGGGATGTCTATTGCTGTTTCGCAGGTTTCACCAGGCATCGGCGGAGGGGGAGTAGTAATCGTCAAATCGAATGCAGGAATGCAGGTCGGTGATGGCCAGGTATCGACCATAATGTAATAGGTGCCAGCGGCAAGAGTCACTGGTCCAATAGTCCTAATACCCGAACTGCCAGTGCTCATTGCAATACAGGTCACAGGATCCAGTGGGCAGGCATCATCAAGGGCGATACCGGTCCAGGTCGATCCGAGCGGATCCATCGTGATAATGACGTCGGTTTGTGCCAGCAGATTGAAGCTGAAGATTATGTCCTCGCCGCCATCATAGGAGCCGAGGCAGGTAGTGCTCCAGTCGTTGACAAAGCCGCAGTTGGTGCCTGAATATGCATACGGCAAAACGATATCGCCAATAAGAACATCAGCGCAGGGCGGAGGGCCAGCCGATACCCAGTCGCAGAATGCCACATAATCAAGCGGGCAATCGGCGCCGGAAAATACCGACGGACCGATCCAGAGATAATAAGTACCGGCAGGGACATTGAAAGTAAGAGTTGCTGTGTCGCAGGCGGCCACGGAAGCGCTGCCGAGAATTGTGTAATCCGCGCAGGTACCGGAACCATCATCAATGATGAAAATCAAGAGCGGGAATTCCGCCACAGCTTTCCAGGTGAGATCGCCGACATCGGTCGTTGTAATCGTGAACCAATCGGTATCACGATAATTGCTACCACCGAATAGGAATGTGCCGGAAGTTCCGCAAATCACGTCGCCATCATTGATGG
>Ga0210044_10001004_pt1 | contig 42947 bp, 31 predicted proteins | sample CryGey13umfilter_2_FD_183959 | JGI IMG/M metagenome (GOLD analysis project Ga0210044, IMG submission 183959) | Groundwater microbial communities from aquifer in Utah, USA - Crystal Geyser 4/9/14 3 um filter (SPAdes) (version 2) | ecosystem: Environmental > Aquatic > Deep subsurface >... | reverse complement strand
CACTTCAATGACGCGAACAATTCGCGTCGTGATCTCGGCGACCCGCATGCCGCGCGGGTCGCCTGCGGGGAGGTAGATTTGGATGGTTTGGGGGCGGGGCATTTCAGTCCAAGAGCTTTATAGATTATCAATCAGGCCATTGAAGGTAAATTTATTGTTTCTGCAATAGACGAAGTCGTTTTAGCGGCTTTCCGAACTCAAGTTCTGCCCCGGCAGCGCATTCGCCAGTGACGGCTCAACAATTGCGGTGATCACCTTCAGGCTGTTGGGATTCAGGGTTGCCAGAAAGTCTTTGCCACCCGCATCGGGGTTGGCATCCAGAAACAAGCGGTAGTACATGCGCACTTATGCGTTCACGCTGCCAGCAATTCACCAAACGGCAATTTAGACAATGACAGGTTGTTGAGGTCAGCACGCTCACTGGCATGTTGCACATCAATACCCACCAGTGCGCCATTGGCATCAAAGTCAAGCACCACGCCATCATTCACTTCGTTGGAGTCCACAGAAGCACGGTCAGCCAAGTGGATGTAGAGCGAGTCGGTTGCCTTGTCATAAGAAATTTTCATGGTGTAAACCTCCGGTCTGGAAACGCATTGTGCACGTTTGTGCCATCTTCAAGGGTGATCACACGCAGATAGCGGCCAAGCTCTTGAATCCACACCCAGTGTCGGATGCGACCGTCGTCAGACTGAACTTCGCGCCGCACGGGGTTTGTTAACGCCAATTCCAACCACTCTGCCTTGATGTAGGGTCGTTTGACCATGACATCATTGCGAAAGTAGTTGGTGGTTTCCATGACCTTATTTTCCCCACCCATCCCGCAACCCCACCGCCAAATTAAACACCGGCTTGGAGCCCTGAACGTGATCAATACGATCCGCCACAAAGTACCCATGCCGCTCAAACTGAAAGTTCTGCCCCGGCAGCGCATTTGCCAGTGACGGCTCAACAAACGCGGTGATGACTTTCAGGCTGTTTGGGTTCAGCGTTTCCAGAAAGTCTTTGCCACCGGCATCGGGGTTGGCATCCAGAAACAAGCGGTCGTACAGGCGCACTTCGGCATTGACCCCATCGGCCACGCCCACCCAACTGATGGCGGCTTTGACCTTGACAGTTTCGCTGCCGGGGGTGCCGCTTTTGGTGTCGGGCACCACGGTGGCCAGCACTTCGCTGATGTTGCCATTGGCATCGCGGGTGGCGCCGGTGCATTCGATCACGTAGCCACCTTTCAGACGCACTTTGTTGCCGGGAAAGAGGCGCTTGTAGCCCTTGGGCGGCACGTCTTCATAGTCTTCGCGCTCAATCCACACTTCTTTGCCGATTGAGAAGTGGCGCGCCGGGCTTTCCACGCCGTTGGATGCTTCACCAGCAGACGCGCCATGTGGCGACGCACCAGCAGACGCGCTATGTGGCGAAGCACCAGCAGACGCGCCATGTGGCGCGTGTGGCAGTGCGGGCAGGGTGCAGGGTTCCAGGTGGCCCACGCCCATCACTTCGTCCCAGTTGGTCAGCACCAGTTTCACCGGGTTCAGCACGGCAAAGCCGCGATGGGCGCTGCGCTCCAGTGTTTCGCGCAGACAGCCTTCCAGCGTGGCGTAGTCGATCCAGCTGTCGCTCTTGGTCACGCCAATGCGCTCGGCAAACAGTTGCAGGCTCTCAGGCGTGTAGCCGCGACGACGCAGGCCGACGATGGTGGGCATGCGCGGGTCGTCCCAGCCGTTGACTTTGTGGTCGTACACCAGTTGCGCCAGTTTGCGCTTGCTGGTGATGACGTAGGTGAGGTTCAGTCGTGCAAATTCGTACTGTTTGGGCGGTGGGCTGGCCAGCAGGCCGCCGATGACACGACCATCGGGCAGCGTGACCGTTTCCGAGAGCTTCTGCATCAGCCAGTCGTAAAACGGGCGCTGGTCTTCAAATTCGAGCGTGCAGATGCTGTGGGTGATTTGCTCCAGCGCGTCTTCAATCGGGTGGGCAAAGGTGTACATCGGGTAGATGCACCATTTGTCGCCAGTATTGTGGTGGGTGGCGCGGCGGATGCGGTAGATGGCCGGGTCGCGCATATTGATGTTGGGCGATGCCATGTCGATTTTGGCGCGCAGTACCATGGCACCGTCTTCGTACAGGCCGTCGCGCATTTGCCGAAAGCGCGCCAGGTTGTCAGTGGGCGTGCGGCTGCGGTAGGGGCTGTCGATGCCGGGCTTGCCAAAGTCGCCACGGTTCACGCGCATTTGCTCGGGCGTTTGCTCGTCCACGTAAGCGTGGCCGGCTTCGATTAAATATTCAGCGGCGCGGTACATGAAGTCAAAGTAATCGCTGGCCTGGTAGGGCAGGCTGTTGCCGGGTTGGCTCCAGTCAAAGCCCAGCCATTTCACCGCGTCGATGATGCTGTTGACGTATTCGGTGTCTTCTTTTTCGGGGTTGGTGTCATCAAAGCGCAGGTGGCACACGCCGCTGTAGTCACGCGCCAGGCCAAAGTTCAGGCAGATGCTTTTGGCGTGGCCAATGTGCAGGTAACCGTTGGGCTCTGGGGGAAAACGGGTGCGGATTTTGGCCGGGTCAAGTTCACCTTTGGCTTGGTGCGCGGCATTGCCCGGGCTGCCAGCCCAGCGACGAGTGGCATAAGTACCGTTGGCCAGGTCAGACTCGATGATCTGGCGTAAAAAGTTGCTGGGTTTGACCGCTTCAGGCGTGGTGGCAGATGGGGCGTGGAGCGTGGTGGGTGTGTGGGTACTCATTCAAGTAATTTTAGTCGGGCTACAGGGTTTTTACGGGGTAAATAGGCTGGTCAGTAACTGAAATTGGCGCTGTAATGCGGTACGGCAAGCGCAGGGGAGTCGACATTTAGAGACATTTGTTCATGAATCAAGATTTTCCGAACACGGTGACCTTGTGGGAACCTACGCACTATGAAGACACGCGCGCTGATGATGTATTTTTGCCCTATGTGCGGGTGTTGATCAGCTGGGCCGACATTGAGTCTGCTGTCAACGCCGGAGCCATCGTGCCCTCAGAGGCCCATGTGTTGTGGTCTCACTGGGCGGCGGCAGGCAGCCCGACGCGTGAGGCTGCAAATGCCTTGGCACGCCCTGGGGCAGCGCCTGGTAAAGCGCCTGATATTGCGGTAGAGCCACCAGAGCCACCAGAGCCGCCAGTGCCGCGTGCGCACGCCAGCGGGCCGCGCTTTAGTTTTACCAATACTTTGTACTACTTTGGCGGCATGGTGGCCATTGGAGCCATGTCGCTGTTCATGACACTGGGCTGGCAGGCGTTTGGGCCGTGGGGATTGATGTTGATTGCGTTGGGCTATTTGCTTGCTTGCTTAAAGGTGTCTGACCATTTGAAAGCCCGCAGCTTGCCCATACCCGCAGGCATTTTGGCCACGCTGGCTGTGGTGTTGGTGCCGCTGGTGGTGTGGGCAGCGCAAAACGGGCTGGGTCTGTGGCCGCCGGGTGGTTCAAGCAGCTATTCGGCCTATCACACGCACATCAACTGGCGTTGGCTGACGCTCGAATTTGCCTCGCTGGCCGCGGGTGTGGTGATGCTGTGGCGCTATCGCCTGCCATTCATGGTGATGCCGATTGCGGTGACGCTGTGGTACATGAACATGGATGTGGCGCATGCCTTGTGGAGCGATTTGGGGCAGTGGGACTGGCAGTTCATCCGCGACGTGTCGATGGTGTTTGGCATGGCCACCGTGTTCATCGCGTTGTGGGTGGATGTGCGCAGCAGGCGTGCGCTTGATCCTGATTGGCAGCAAGACTACGCGTTTTGGCTGTACCTATTTGGCACGTTGATGTTTTGGGGCGGTTTGAGCCTGCGCGATTCGGATTCGGAACTGGGCAAGGCCGGTTATTGCCTGATCAACCTGGTGCTGGTGTTTGCCGGTGCGGCCATTGGGCGGCGCGTGTTCACCGTGTTTGGTGGCCTGGGGGTGGCCATCTATCTGGGCTATTTGTCACATCGGGTATTTGGCAACAGCGTGTTGTTTCCATTTGCACTGAGCCTGTTGGGCTTGGGCGTGGTGGCTTTGGGAATATGGTGGCAGCGCCATGAGGTGCGCATCAATGCCAAGCTTGGAGCTTGGCTACCGGCCGAATTGCGTTTGAGTTGAACCCAGCTGGGTTTATGCCAGCAGGGTCTCGGCAAAAGCGTTGATGGTTTTCACATCTGGTGGCAGCACGGTGTAGGGCAGGTGCTCGCGGTTCAGAATTTCACGCAAGCCTTGGTCTACTTCTTTGGCCTGTTCTTCGTCCTGAAAACGCCCGGTGCGCACATATTTTTTATCGCTCCGTTGCACCAGTATGTTGATGTTGTCGTTCTGGCGATACCAATCCAGAATTTGTTCACGGGTTTTGGCCACGTCGCAAATGTTGTCGGCGTAGTTCTCGTTGTAAAACAGCACTTGTGGCAGGGAGCATTCGGTGATCAAAAAGTGCACCTGGCCGTCGATCAGTTTGAGCATTTCATACTGCCGCTGCGCAATGAAATATTGGTTTTTAAGCACTTCAAAATTTTGCTGCCAGACCAGCGACTTGGCGTAGTCAGGGATGATCTCCACCGTTTTGCCGCGCAGGCTCAAATACAAAATGATGGCCGCAGAAAACAGCGATTTATCACTGCCGGGCCCGCCGATGATGTTGATCACCTTGGTAGGGTAGAGCCGCATTTTGGTTTCTGGCAAGTGGTTGATGACGTTGGTGTAACGAATGCTCATGGTGGTGTGCTCCTCAGGCCGACACTGTAGTCCTGAATCAGGTGGGAATACCGTTGCGCTCAAGCAAATCGCTGACCAGCTCCAGGCGCACCAGCGGGTTGTCCAGCGCCATCAGGCGGTTTTTAAGCTCTTGCGGCATTGGCAACAGTTCGCACCAACGGTTGGCCACCCAGGCGCAATCGTCAAGCTGGTAGGGCGGTTGCATGGGCATTTGCTCTGGCGGTGTGCCCTGGGCTTGCAACGTGGTGATGACACGCTTAAGTGTGTTGGCTACGGGTTTCAAATCGGAAGGAACGGGAACGATCTGGTCTGCGTCCAGCAGCTTCACATGGGCCACCCAAAGCCCGTGTTTAAGCAGCTCGTGCTGGCTGACCTCAAAGCGCTGCGACCCCGTGCATTGAATCAACATCAGGCCAGGCTGCGGCCTGCTCAGCTTGGTGATTCGGGCCAGTGTGCCTTTGGGGTAAAAAATTTCTTCCGCAAAACTGTTCCCGCCTGCTGCGTTGCCAGGGGCTTGACGCACCTCGCTGCCTTGGTTCAGGGTGACGATGCCGAAGGGCACATTGGCCTTGAAACATTTGCCGATCATGTCAAGGTACCGCACCTCAAAGATCTGCAGCGGCAAGTAGCCACCCGGATACAAGACGCTGTTGAGAGGGAAGAGCGGCAGACTCTGGAGTGAAAGTGATTGAGACATGTACATCAGTGTGCCAGCGCTCGTATTTCAGTGCTTGACGAATGGTTGACCCTGGAGCTTGAAACCCGCCTTGATGCCCTTTTTGGCAAACCAGCCCTGATTCATCTCCAGCACAAAGCGCACGGGTTTTTCGGAGCAGTGCGAGTCGGTGGTTTGGGGCTTCATGTCGGCCAAGTTGACGATGATGCCGTCGTCTGCCACAAACGCGGCAGTGAGCGGCAGCAGGGTGTTTTTCATCCAGAAACATTGTTCACTGGGTTGCTCAAAAATGAACAGCATGCCTTCACCCTGAGGCATCTCCTTGCGAAACATCAGGCCGGTGGCACGTTGATCGATGGTGGCAGCCACCTGGGTGTCAATCAGGTACATGCCGGCCGTGATTTTGGTCCGGGGCAAGCTGGTTTGCGGTGCGTCTTGCGCATGGCTGGGTGCATTGCACAGAGCCAAAAGGGTGAGGATGGTGAAGCTGAGTATTTTCATGGCAGGATTTTGACGTAAAAAAAGTCCGCATTGACGCAAACAAAGCCCGCATTAGCGGCAGTCGCTGCGGTAACAGCAGGCACAGTAACAGCAGGTGCGAAGGCCGGTGTGGCTGCAAACGTAACAGCTGCAAAAAGGCCAGAGGTCAGGGCAGCGAGGCGCTTGTGCATGTGAAATATCCTTGAGCCTGAATTCCTCAGTTGACCACTTGTTTTCTTCAATAAGTGCAGATGGACATGGATTATTTCAGCTTCGGTCTGTTTCACCTTAGGGCTTGTTCATGAATAAGCTGTACATTTGGCCGCCAGATTTGGGATGCAATGCGAGACGCAAAGCGTGCCGTGCAGCTTTGCTGCACAAGCGATTTGCAACGACGCAGTGCGCCCAAAGTTGGCGAGTCAAATGTGCATGTTATTTGTGAACAAGCCCTTAGGGGTGTGAGCGCTGGCTGCAGCTTTGCGGTCATTTTGAGCGTCTGCTCGGTGTCCATAGCCCTGCTATGAACGCCTCACAGCCTTGCATACTGCCTCACAAACCTGTTCGCCATCATCTCAAACCCCAATGGACAATCTCGGTTGAAATTGAGTTGAATCAAAAAAGCTTCTAAATCTGCGAAGGTGCATCTACATCGTCACCTGGGGGCAGCCGGTTGACAGAATTTGGTAATTTATTCAGCATAGAATAAAAAATGACCGGGGAAGCCCTCAGCTGCACACCAAAAATGGGTAGCTTAAAACAAGATGATTGATCAATTACCGGAGACTCTATTCCATGTATCAGCACATCAAGGTGCCTTCTGAAGGCAAAAAAATTACCGTCAATGCAGACAATTCGTTGAACGTTCCAGACCAGCCCATCATTCCCTTCATTGTGGGTGACGGTACTGGTTTTGACATCACACCGGTGATGATCAAGGTGGTTGACGCAGCGGTTGCCAAGGCTTACGGCAGCAAGAAGAAGATTCACTGGATGGAAGTCTATGCTGGCGAAAAAGCAACTCAGGTGTATGGCCCGGATGTATGGTTCCCCACGGAAACACTGGATGCACTGAAAGAATACGTGGTGTCCATCAAAGGCCCGCTGACCACCCCCATTGGTGGCGGCATTCGTTCGCTCAATGTGTTCATGCGCCAAGAACTTGACCTGTATGTTTGCCTGCGCCCTATTCAATATTTTGAAGGCGTGCCCAGCCCGGTCAAAGAACCCGAAAAAACCAACATGGTGATCTTCCGTGAAAACACCGAAGACATCTACTGCGGCATTGAGTTTGATGCCGAGTCCGACAAAGCCAAAAAGCTCATCAAGTTCTTGCAAGAAGAGTTGGGTGTGACCAAGATTCGCTTCCCCAATACGTCTGGTATTGGTATCAAGCCAGTGTCTCGTGAAGGTACCGAGCGTCTGGTGCGCCAAGCCATTCAGTACGCCATCAACAACGACAAACCCAATGTGACGCTGGTGCACAAGGGCAACATCATGAAATTCACTGAAGGTGCGTTCCGTGATTGGGGCTACGCGCTGGCACAAAAAGAGTTTGGTGCAGAACTGATCGACGGCGGCCCATGGTGCAAATTCAAGAACCCCAAAACCGGTAAAGAGATCATCGTCAAAGACTGCATTGCCGATGCCTTCCTGCAACAAATCCTGTTGCGCCCGGCGGACTACAGCGTCATTGCCACCATGAATTTGAACGGTGACTTCATCTCTGACGCGCTGGCCGCTCAAGTCGGTGGCATTGGCATTGCCGCTGGTGCCAACCTGTCGGATGCCGTGGCCTGCTTTGAAGCCACCCACGGCACAGCACCCAAATATGCTGGCAAAGACTATGTGAACCCCGGTTCTGAAATCTTGTCTGCTGAAATGATGCTGCGGTACATGGGCTGGTTTGAGGCTGCTGATGCCATCATCAATTCAATGGGCCGCTCCATCAAGAGCAAGAAGGTTACTTATGACTTTGCCCGCCTGATGGACGGTGCCACGCAAGTGAGCTGCTCAGGCTTTGGCCAAGTGATGATCGACAATATGTAAAGCATGATTTGGCGACACCACGTCGCCAAAGAAAAAGCCCTGACACCGGTTGGTTTCAGGGCTTTTGTATTTGGAGCGGGTGAAGGGAATCGAACCCTCGTATGAAGCTTGGGAAGCTGCCGTTCTACCATTGAACTACACCCGCGTTTTGTAACTGCTTGATTCTTCTATAAGTTTTCAGATAAGTGCTTGATTTTTAACGGTTTTTAAACTTTCCTTGAAAATTTTATCACCATATCAAACCACATTAAACCGCATTTACTTATGATCTAGGCGTAGGTTTTGGCGTAGGTTTTTGGAACTTACGCCGCCTTGGAAATTTCCCCGACGACTTGATCACATTGAGATTGTAGTTCGATGTACTTTGATGCCCGCGCCGCAAAGCTGCTACCACCCGGAGAACACATGGTTCTTCCAACTCAAGCGGGGTGCGAGTTAAACCGGTTCTGGTGGAGGAAGGCTTAAGCTTTCGGCCTCTCTTCAATAGATTCAGTCCGCGTTCTTCACGAACGATCCCAAGATGTCGCACCAGGTGTCCTTTGGTGACCTTGATGTCATTTTTTTGGAGGGCGGCAGCGATTCGTTCCAGCGACATGCCCTGACTCAAAAAATCTTCAATGACCTCGAAGGCAGAGCGCACGATCAGAGCGGGATCATCCTTTTGGGCAAGTTCAATTTCTTCACGAAGAATTGAGTCGATTTCCGAGCTGATGCTGTGCATGATCACCATACCGGCAGGGCGCAAGTTCTAGCATGACAGGCGTTGCGACAGGCGACACAATGCGCGCGACACGCGAGCTGACAGGCGAATCAATTCACTAGCAGCGTGGGAGTAGCAGAGACTCACTGTGCAGGGTAAGGGCCTTGTGCCCACGTTTTGTGCTGCGCAAAAAAATTGGCAGCGCCCCCCTGCTCAGGGCGTTGCCCCGAGACCCCGGTCAAACAGCCATGTCGTGCTCCGCTTGACATTGGTTCAAATCGCGTCAGGATTGGCTTACGCCTTCCAAATTGAAAATTGGGTTTCGGACGCACACGCATGTTTCAGGCTCACCACGTGATCCTGGCTAAAAGATCATCGATGCCTGAAAACTGTGGTTAAGCACAGCTTTGTCAGTATCACACCCTGATCTCCTTAAATGTAAAACTACCGTCATCAACCGAACCACTTCGATTCATTGGTGCCGAAAATCAGGACGTTTTTTTGGGCGGTCTAACGAGGAGATTTCATGCTGTCACGCTGAAAAGAGGAGGGTAGGGAGACAAGCGATTCCCAACAGGGTAAATATCGAGGCTCAAGCCAGAGTCCAGTCCCTGTTGGGTAAGCGCCGTCGCATATGATGTAGAAAAAGAAAGGTTCCAGGTAGGCATGAGCGAGATTGTGCGTTTGTATCGATACAGAAGTTTGCTGGGCAGCATGCGTGCTGTTTCGGCGGCCAAGTTGATGGACACACTCGAAATCTCGTCCGCAACCCTCAAGCGCGACATTGCGAAGCTGCGCGACCAACTTCACGTACCCATTGAGTTCAACCATGAGCTGGGTGGCTACACATTAGACCCAAACCATACCGATGATGAACTGCCAGGCCTGTGGTTCAGTCAAGGTGAAATACTCGCCTTGGTCACCATCCAGCAATTGCTGGAGCAGCTTCAACCTGGCTTGCTCGGTACCAAGCTGCGCCCATTGCAGGAACGATTGACCCAATTGATGGACAAGCATGGCTTGAGCACCCAGGATGTCGCAAAGCGCCTACGCATCATCAGCGCCGGCAAGCGCGTCGTGGTGGCCAAGTTTTTTGAGGCTATTGCCGCGGCCACCATGTCACGCAAACGACTCAAAATCTGGCACTTCAACCGCCAAAACGGCATTACCTCAGAACGGGAAGTGTCGCCGCAACGCCTGGTGCATTACCGTGACAACTGGTACATGGATGCATGGTGTCATATGCGTGACGATTTGCGTAACTTCAGCCTGGACGCTGTGACCAGAGTCGAAGTTTTGGAAACGCCCGCCAAAGAAATAGCGGACAAGCGCATTGATGAAGCTTTCGGCACTGGCTACGGCATTTTCAATGGCGCACCTCAAGGCTGGGCAACGCTTAAGTTCACGCCCGAGCGAGCGCGCTGGGTCAACGGTGAAAGTTGGCATCCCATGCAGGAAAGCAAAATCGAGACTGATGGAAGTTATGTGTTGTCTTTTCCTTATTCAGATGATCGTGAACTGATAGGCGACATCATGCGATTTGGTGCAGATGTTCAGGTGCTTGCGCCACCGGCATTGCGGTCTAAGGTGCAAAAGAGTTTTCTGGAGGCGGCATCCAAGTATGTTTGATCGTCAAGCCAAGTGTGGCCCGCATTTATTGGGTGGCCAACGCCATGTTTCTTGAAGACTTGGTCAAAGCTGCGAATGGACTGTTTGCCAATTTCTGGCTGGTCGTCATCGTGTTGCTGCCCTTCATTCTGATCCTGGGTTGGATCATTCAGTGGCTTGAGAGTTAATTCATATCGGCAGGATATTTTTCCCACCAGCATTCACTTTTCACAAAGGCAGGATCACCATGATTTTTGGACTTTTTGGCGGCGACAAGAAGCGTGTTGCAGAAATGATTGCGGCAGCTCGCTCTGGCAACACGGAGAAAATTAAGCAACTTTTGGCAAAAGGGGCAGACGTCAATGCCCCTGAGCCCGAGTCGGGCGACACGCCACTTCTTGCTGCCATCGACAAGGGGCAATGGGCCGCAGCCGAATTGCTGCTGAAGCAGCGACCAGACCTCAGCCTACAAGACAAGAATGGCAACTCACCGCTTTACCTGACGGTTTCACTGGGCGACTCAGTGCTACCGATGGTCAATCTATTGTTGGAAGCTGGTGCAAATACTGAATTGGGGCCATCTCAGGGAGACAACGCTGGAGCGACACCGCTCCACATTGTCTGTGCACTTGGAGCGAATGGCTGCCTTGAAAGTCTGTTGCGTCACGGTGCATCGTTGACAAAGCAACTCCCTGATGGCGCCTTTCCACTGCATACGTCAGCAGTTGGTGGCGACAAGACAACGATCGAGTTGCTGTGCAAAGCGGGCGCCAGCGTTACTGCGCTGAACAACGATAAGAGAACGGCTCTTCACAACTGCGGCATCACTGGTAATGCCCAGGCGGCGGCCGCATTGATCCAACTGGGTGCTGAGGTCGATAGTGCGGATTCCAAAGGATGCACACCGCTCATGCATGCTGTCCTGGAGAACCATACGCAGGTGGCAAAGGTTCTTCTGGACAACGGTGCCGACCCAGATGTCGTCTACCGCACTGGAAACACCACGGCATATCCGCTCTTTGTTGCCGCCATGAAAGGCAATGACGATTTGATCCGAGTGCTGTTGGATAAGGGAGCCAACGTTGCAGCCAAAGTCGACACTGTTGTATCGCTGTTGGATGCAGCAAAACACAACGGGCACGAGTCTTCAGCTAAGTTGATCTCGGATGCGCTCAAGCGCCATCGCGCCTCTGCGAAAGCGGAGAAAACCGAGAAAGAGAGCAAAGAACTCTTGAGTTATCTAGAGACTGCGTGGAAGAATTTGGACGGGGATGCTCTGCAGCAGATTGCTGATTCCCGTCTTTTCGGCAAGTTGCCAGCAGCAAGTCGACTTGCTGTCCTTGCTGTCCACGGGGATATTGACGGGGTCAGTGCTCTATTGGCAAGTGGTGTCAAACCGGACATCGCTAGCGAGCCAAATACTGGCAATGTTCCGCCGATCATTGCAGCCGCCATGCGCAAAGGGAACACAGATGTTGTTGGCGCTCTCCTGACCACCGGGGCAAACCCGAATGTTTTGCGTGCGGACGGATCGACTGCTTTGCTAATCGCATCTGGCAACGGGGACGCAGAAGCGGTAAAAGTCCTGCTTGAAGCAGGTGCAAATCCCAATCATGCTTTGCCAAATGGGCAGACCGTGCTGATGAGTGCAGCAGTCAACGGGCAGGTTAAGGTCATTGATCTCTTGATTGACGCTGGTGCCGACGTCAATGCGATTTTTCCGGAAGGACGATTTGGTGCTTTCGCTCTCGCGCTGGACAGCAAAAAGATGCGAATTGCTCTTCAACTATTGAGGCGGGGTGCACAGCCCAACTTTGGCGATTCAGATACGCTCCCGCTGGCTGTCGCCGAACATGGAAGCCTGGAGCTACTTAAGGAGATTGATTCATGCGGTGGGACTAGACTGGCCACTTTCGGCGCACGCGCAGCGTTTGTCGCAGCACGAAACAAAGACCCTGAGGTTCTCGACTATTTGCTCAGCCACGGCATAGATCTGGGTGCAGGCAACGATTTACGTTACACCCCGCTGATCCTGGCTTCCCTTGCCAACTATCCAACCTTGGTTCAGCGGTATGTTGATCGAGGCGACGACCTCAACTCTCAAGACATAGACGGTGAGACTGCGCTTTCGCTCGCAATCGAGAAAGACTACCAATCCGTAATTCGAATTCTCCGTGCTGCGAACGCAGAGACCAAAGACTACAGTGACCTTTCCTCCAAAGATGCCATTCTCAAAGCAAGCAGCGACGGTGCGCTTGGCGCCATCCTGAATCTTAGAGATAGCGGTGCTTCCATCAACTGCATAGATGAGCAGGGCAACACGCCAATACTGCGCGCCGCACAAGCTGGCTTTGTTGGCGTTGTCAGAAGCCTTTATCACTTGGGGGCGGACATCAACCACAAAAATCTTGCGGGCAAATCCGCATCGAATCTTGCAAAGGAAGCAGACCAAGAGAAAGTCTTGAAGACGCTCATGGAGTTTGGTGCGGATGGCGCGCTGCACGACGTACATGGCATCAATCCGGCTGATGATGAGAAAGGTTCGCGTAAGACCATTGACATGATCGACACGTTTATGGGACGTTATTCCCACCCGTTCAAGGACAAACTGCCTTATGACGAACCTGAAGACTCTGACGATTCAAACGAAGAGGACGACGCGACTGAATCGGATATTTCAGAGCATGAGGAAGATGACGAGCCAACAGTTAGCGATGAGGTCAGCTCAATGCTCGACCAGCTCGATGAGTTGCTCAACAAGCCACACATTCAGGAAAAGCTGTCTGAAGTCAATCGTGAAGTCGTTACCCATAGAATGAACCTGATACGTAAACAGGGCGAGGATGCAGTACCAAGGGAGCAGTTGGACGAGCTGTTCAAGTTGGTTGAATTCTTCCAGGATCAACCGGAAACAGAGGAGCCTACACCGCCACTCTTTGAGGCTGCGGCAGCGGGAAAAATCAAGCAATTCATGAAGCTGGTGAAAGCGGGGGCGGACGTAAATCAGTCCTTGCCCGACGGAACCACCTTGTTGATGACTGCTGCGCAGAACGATCACAACGATATCGTCCTGGAGTTGATCAAGCTCGGTATTGACGTGAACCAAAGGAAGATAGATACACACTCTGCCTTACTCATCGCGTGCTTTCTTGGCCACTTTGAGATTGTCACGTTACTTGTCAAGCACGGCGCCGAAGTAAACGCAGTTTATGAAATCGATGCTGGTCAAGGGAAAACTGGTAACCAGACGGCACTAACGGTCGCCGCAGCCCGGGGCAACACTCCAATGTGCGCGCTTCTGTTGAAACTTGGTGCTGACCTGAACATTGTTTCCGATTCAGGTTACACACCCTTGATGTGGTCACTTGCCAACGGTTCAAGCGAAGAGGCGGCGGAGCTCCTGATCAAGGCAGGAGCCAATCCTGATCCGGACGCCGAAAGCAGGATAGCGATTTCGACATCAACGACACCGCTGATCCTTGCTTCGACAAACGGAATGACCGCAATCGTTAAGGCACTGCTCAAGCGCAATGTTGCTGTTGACAAGACTGACGGCAATGGATGGACTGCCTTGAAGCACGCGTCAAGTATGGGACACGATGAGGTAGTGACATTGCTTCTCAAGGCGGGAGCATCTCCAAACATCGCAGATCACGAGGGATGGACTGCGCTGATCAACGCTGCAGGCAAGGGACACGTTGAAACCTGCAAGGCGCTTTTGAAAGCTGGCGCAGATGTCAACGCAACAGGTGCCCGTGGCAGGACACCACTGCTGCAGGCCATTGGCGCACGAAGCGATAGCAAGGCATTGGATGCGCTCAAGGAGCTCAAACGGATGCTTAGCGGTGGGAATAATGACGGCGATGGCGATGGCGATGGCGATGATGAATCTTCCTTGGTTCTTATCAAGATGTTGCTCAAGGCGGGCGCTAATCCCAACGTACTAGATGATGGGACGTCGCTTTTGTCCGGAGCCATCGAAAACGATGATGAAGAACTCGCTAAGCTGTTGAAGAAGCACGGAGCCACTGAGTCTGCCTCACAAGCGGCTGGCGAGACAGCAGTCGAGACTCGGCCTGAATCAGAAGAAGGAACGGCCTTTCTTGCCGCTGCAAGTCACGCTGATGCGAAAGGTTTGCGGGATCTGGTTCATGCGGGCATTGACGTGAACTACACCAGCGCCGAGGGCTTGACGGCACTTGGCTTCCTTTTGGCCGGGTTGCAGGATGTGTCAAACAGCCGAATCTACCGCCGCAATGCTGAGCAGTGCCTTGATTACTTGCTGAGTCACGGTGCCAATCCGAACATTGGCGATCCATCGCCATTCGTCCTGGCTGCCATGGGACGCAAGCTTCACCTGATTCAGGCCATGCTCGCCACTGGCGTTGACATCAATAAGACCATCGGTGAAGGGCAGACCGCGCTGTTCATGTCGCTCCTTGCGCCTGATCCCGGAAAGCCAGTTGATGATCAATGTGCAGTGGCGTTGCTAAAGGCTGGTGCCGATTCTTCACCCAAGCACGAGTCAGGTGCGATGCCGATCCACCTTGCTGCCGCCAGCAATTACCTTGGCTCTCTTCGGGAGCTAATTGAACGAAGGCCACAAGACATTGATGCAAAGACAAACATTGGCATAACTCCGTTAATGATGGCGGCCACCGAGGGCCATTCGGAGGCAGTGAGTTTGCTGATTAAGTTTGGCGCCGACCGCACACTCAAAGATGATGACGGCCTGACCGCGAAGGATGTTGCCATCAAGAATGGGAATGAACAGCTCGTGGCCTTACTTAGCTGATCAGATATAAGAACCATCATGTCACGCAAAGCCACCCTGCGCAACCTCATCCTCAAAGCCAAACACGCTTATTACTACAGCAACGAGCCGGTCATGAGCGATGCTGAATACGACGCGCTTGAAGACGAACTGCGTCTGCTTGACCCCAATGACCCTGTCCTTGGCTTGGTAGGCTCGCCAGTGCCGCTCGACACGATGCTTACCAAGGCAAGCCATGCCATGCCCATGGGCAGCCAAAGCAAGGTCAACTCTGCGGAAGAGTTTAGATCTTGGTACATCAAGAATGACGTCAAAGTCATTCATGCCAGCCTGAAGGGTGACGGTGCCAGTGCCGCAGCCTATTACCGAGACGGACGTTTGGTGCAGGCAATTTCACGTGGCGATGGCTCTGTTGGTGAAGACATCACCGCCAACGCCCTGCGCTTCAAAGGTTTGCCTGCATGGGTGGGTAGTCAAGATGCTGGATTTAGCGGTTCCGTGCGGTTTGAAGTGATCCTGACCGTGGAAGACTGGACCAAAATTGACCCCAGCCGCTGCAAGAACCCGCGCAATGCCGGTACCGGCATCATGGGTCGCAAGAACGGTAAACAGTCAGATTGCCTCACCATCTTCGCCTTTGACCTCGATGAAGTCCGGGATGGGCAATCGACTGAATTTCAAACCGAAACTCATAAGTCTGCCCGACTGGCTGAGCTTGGATTCAACGTCATCCAGCATCAGATTCATACCAGTGCAGAGAGCGCGATTGCTTATTTTCAGCAGATTGCCCAAACCCGCGATGCTCTGCCCATCTGGATAGACGGTGTCGTCATGAAGGTGGACGACATTGCCAAACAACGCGAACTGGGCATCACCGCAGGACGCCCCAAGGGCCAGGTTGCCTGGAAGTTTGATTCATCGGGTGTTGAAACGGTGCTTGAAGGTGTGGTGGTCAGCGGCGGACATACCGGTGGTTTGTACCCTACAGCTGAACTCAGACCGGTTGAAATTGGTGGCACCACGGTCAGCAATGCATCCCTGGCCAACTACGACGAGATACAACGGCTGGACGTTGCCATCGGCGACTCGGTCTGGGTCGTCAAGGCCAATGACATCATCCCCAAAATAATCCGTGTGACTGATCGTCCACCTACCCGCCAGCTGATCCCAGTTCCGACGGCATGCCCGTTTTGCGGCGGTGAGGTAGGGCGTCGGCGTATCACTGGTGGTGGAGAGGGTGTCATCATCGAATGCCGCAACGCCGAATGTCCGAAGAAATCCACTGGCAAGATCAATCGCTGGATATCCAGCCTCGACATCCTGGGCATTGGCGACGTCGTTCTGGAATCAATGATCGAGCGGTTCGATCTGGCGGACGCAGCCGATCTGTACACGCTGCACACCCGCGCAGTCGAACTGGCCGACATGGTCATCAACGTCGATAAAGATTTGCGACTGGGCGAAAAGCGAGCCACCTCCATTTTGAGCGCGATTGAGGCAACCCGCGCACTGGCGCTCAGCCGCTTCCTGGGCTCGCTCGGGTTAGACCATCTGGGCAAACGTCGGGTCGAGCTCATGATCAAAGCGGCAGGCGGCGCTCTGGATACCCTGGCCGACTGGCGCAGTGCCAAGTTGCGCGATCCAGCCATCGCGATCTTGGCAGGTGTGCCCAACATTGGCGTCTCGATCCAGGACGGTATTGATGCCATGGGGCCGGTCATCGACAAGATGCTGATGAATGCCGTCATCGTGCAAGACGTGAGCTCTGGTGGTATTTCTGCCGAGTCGGAAATTCTCACGAAAACTGTCTGTATCAGCGGCAAATTACTCAGTGGCAAGAAGAAAGCGGACTATGAAGCGTCTCTGCGCGAAGCAGAATTTGCACTTGTCGATGACGTCAGCAAGGGTTTGACCTATCTGGTGCTGGCCGATCCAGCATCAAGCAGTAGCAAAGCTGAAAAGGCGCAAAAGCTGGGCATCCCCATCATTTCTGAAGATGAATTGATTGAATTGTGCAGGTCTATGGTCACCGCCGCCGCTGCCTCGCAACCAACAGCCTAGCTGACCCTGTTGCAATCACACCCCATGACCACTTTCAACGCTGAAATTTCCGCCGGTTCACTGCTCCCACTGGAAAGTAGGCGCGTTGCCAAGCTGCTTCTGTCACTCCCAGACGAGGCGGCCTGGCAGCACGCCATCGAGGTCGAGAACATCCTGCAAAAAAAGACGGTTGCCACGGCCCGTCGTCAAGCCACCCTTTTGCGCAGACGTCTGTCCACACTGGATGCTCAAGCCTGGCAAATGATCACGGAGCGTGAAAGCGAAGTGGTCAACCAGTTGCTATTGGCCGCAGCCGTCAAGCACAGCCAGTTGTTGGGTGACTTCATGCGCCTGGTGTATGCCAACCGTCAACGTCGCCTGGAGCCAAATTTGACCCCGTTGGATTGGCATGATTTTTTGACTGAATGTGCCCATCATGATGCTGCGGTGGCAGATTGGTCAGAATCCACCAAGGCCAAACTGTTTCAGGTCATTGTTCGCATCCTGGCTGAAGCAAAATACCTTCAAAATCCGCGCAGCATGAAGCTCACACCGCCATCCCTACACCCCGCCGTGCGTAGCTATCTGCGCAGCCACCATGAAGACTACGCGCTCGAATGTATGGAGCGTGCCAAATGACACTCAGCCTTGAAGATCGCCTGAACCAGATACTGCCCCGCATCACCTCGCGTGATTTTCTGGATAGCAAGGGTTTGGGCAATGAGATTGGATTTTGGGTTTTTGACTATCCCGCGGAGCGCGAGCTTGAGGTGCGTGACTTTGTTTCGGGCACGGTATTGCCCGCTTTGACCAAGCAGACGCCACCCATTCATGCGGCCACGGTCAACTTGCTCCAACTCGTCACCGACTTGCTTGAAGAGCGCAAACTGCTCGACAAGACCCTGGAGATGCAAAAAACCAAGGGTGATGACAGCACCCTGGCCGCCTTACGCTCGGTGCTCAAAGAAGACAAGCTAGCCCAAAAAATAGCCAAAGAGCACGACATTGCCAATCTTGACGTGTTGATTTTGACCGGTGTGGGAGCCGTTTACCCCATGTTGCGAACGCACACCTTGCTGTCAGCTTTGCACCCCATCATGGGCATCACGCCATTGCTGATGTTTTTTCCGGGACGTTACGACGGGCATTCTTTACGCCTGTTCAACACGCTGGCAGAAGACCACTATTACCGCGCTTTCCGGTTGGTGCCAGAGGCCACATGAACATGCGTATTTGAGACAAGCATTTCACCGAATTCAAGGGACAAGAAAACAATGAACATCAGCGAACTTTTCGTCAAACCCATCGACCGCCCCATTAACGGCGTCATCAAGGCCGACCAGATGGACGATGCCAGCGTCTGGCAAGAGCTCGAAGAATATGTGGTCACCCAGCAAATCAAGGAATACCTGGACAAGTTCTTTGACGCTTACCTTGCCGCACAAGACCGCCCGCATGATCCCGCCATCACCGACCGCATGGGGGTGTGGGTGTCGGGCTTTTTTGGTTCGGGCAAGTCGCACTTCATCAAAATCTTGTCCTACCTGCTTGAGAACATCGAGGCGCACAGCCCCCAGGGTGGCGCAACGCGCCGTGCTGCCGCCTTCTTTGACGATCAAAAGATCAAAGACCCGATGCTGCTGGCCAACATCCAGCGCGCGGTTCAAGGCAGTGCCGATGTCATGCTGTTCAACATCGACGCCAAGGCCAACAAGTCTGACCCCGATGCCATCCTGCAAGTGTTCTTGCGGGTGTTCAACGACAAACTTGGCCTCTCAGGCGATGCCCCTCACATTGCCAACATGGAGCGTCACCTCATCAGCAAAGGTGCTCATGATGCATTCAAGGCCGCGTTCGAGCGCGCCAACGGCAGCCCCTGGGCCACGCAGCGTGATGCCGTTGATTTTTATCGGGACGACGTCATCACCGCCCTGGCGCAGTCGCTCAAGATGTCTGCCGATTCAGCCGCCCAGTGGTTTGACCGTGCCCGCGAAGACTACCGCATCACCATTGAAGGCTTTGCCAAACTCGTCAACGACTACCTAGCCACCCGGCCCGCCCATCACAAGGTGATTTTTCTGGTGGATGAAGTGGGTCAATTCATTGGCACCAGTTCACCGCTGATGCTCAATTTGCAAACTATCACCGAAGAGCTCGGTGCCAAGTGCAAGGGTCGGGCCTGGGTCATCGTGACCAGCCAGGAAGACATTGACGCCGCCATTGGCGAGGACAACAAAGCCAAAGGCCAGGACTTTTCCAAAATTCAGGGCCGCTTTCACACCCGCCTGTCTTTGGCCAGCAGCAATGCCGACGAGGTGATTGGCGTGCGCCTGTTGGCCAAGACCGATGCCGCCCAGGCTGAACTGAAAAACGTGTTTGCGGCAAAAAGCGATGTCATCAACAACCAACTCAGCTTTGTGGGCAATGCGGTCAGCTTGCGCAATTACAAAGACGCGGCTGAGTTTGCGGCCACCTATCCGTTTGTGCCCTACCAATTTACCCTGCTGCAAAAGATATTCGAGACCATTCGCAAGGTCGGTGCCACCGGCAAACACCTGTCCAAGGGCGAGCGTTCATTGCTCGATGCTTTCCAGTCAGCCGCCGTGCGCAACGCACAGCACAGCACCGACGTGCTGGTGCCGCTGTACGACTTTTACCCGTCCATTGAGTCCTTCATTGATGGCATGGCCAAGCGCTCGATAGATGAGGCGCCGCAAAACCCCGGCTTGCAGCCTTATGACACGCTGTTGCTCAAGGCCATGTTCCTCATCCGCTACATCCCCGACATCGTCAAACCCAACATCGACAACCTGGCCACGCTGTGCATTGATCAGATTGATGCCGACAAACTAGCCCTCAAGCGCAAGATACAGGGGAGTCTGGCCCGCCTGGAGCAACAACGCCTGGTCAGCCGCAATGGTGACCTGTGGTTCTTTTTGACCAATGAAGAGCGCGATGTGGCCCGAGAAATTGGCCATGTCGAAGTCTCTGCCGCAGAAAAATCCCGTTTGCTGGCTGAAATCATTTTTGATGAAATTTTCAGTAGCCAAACCAAGGTGCGCCACCGCGACACCAAGGGCGACTACGAATTCAACCGCCTGCTCGACGGTGCGCCGTGGCGGCAGGCCAGTCACGCGCTCAGCTTTGAGGTGCTCACCCCTTTGGGCGACGACTACGACAAGCTGCAAGCCGCCAAGTGCATTCTGCGCAGCAGCGAGGGCCACGGCAAAGCCATCGTGCGTTTGGCAGAAGGGGACAGGCTTGACATTGAACTGGCGCTCTACCAGCAGATAGAAAAATACATCGTCAGCCCAAAAGCCGACCAGGCCACGGACTCCCTCAAGCGCATCCTGGCCGACCGCAAAGACGAAAACCGCCAACGCCGTCAACGCCTGGTGCTGCAGCTCAGTGAACTCATCACCGGTGGTGAGTTCTTTGCGTTGGGCCAAGTGGTGCAAATCAAAGCCGCTGGCCCCGACAAGGTGCTTGATGACTTGCTCAACTACCTCATTACCAACACCTACAGCAAGCTGCCTTTCCTGAAGGAGCGCCAAGCCGATCCGCAAGCCGAAATCAAAGCCGTGCTAAGTGCCGACAACCTCAGCACACCGGGTCTGGGCTTGAATGGCGATGAAGGCAACGCCCTGGCCATCAAAGAGCTGCGCGATTACCTCAACCTGGCTGCCAGCCAAACCCGCGTGCTGTTGTCTGATGTGGTGGACCGCTTCGCTGGCATTCCCTGGGGCTGGAAGCCCGAGTGGGAAACCGTGCTATTGATCGCCCGCCTGTTCATGGCGGGTGAAATCAAGCTCATGCTCGAAGGCTCAGACCTTGACCCGGCCAGTGCCATCGAACCCCTGACCAAGTCCAACCGCTTCAAACAGGTTTCCATCCTCAAGCGCAAGGTGGCCGATGCAACAAGCCTTAAACGCGCCCGTGAACTCTACAAAGACCTGTTTCAAAAATTGGGTCGTGACGAGGAAGACGCGCTGGTAGCCGACTTCCGCAGCCGCCTGACCGAGTGGCAAGCCGAGCTCAAAGGCTTTGTGTTGACTGCCAACACCGCCCACCACCCCGGCAAAGCCGACATTGACGCCGCCTTGACCCGCATTGCCCAGCAATTGAGCACCCGTGACAGCTTTGCCTTCATCGAAGCCCTGTTGTCCGCCAAAGACGACTGGCTGGATGCGGCGGACGACGTTCACGACCTGGTCAACTTTTACAAAACCCAGATCACCGCCTGGCGCAAGCTGCTCGATGGCCTGCGCGCTTTTGCCGACAACGTTGAGGCTTTAAGAAAAGTCCCCCAAGCTGCTGCCGCCCTGGCTGATCTGGAAAAAATCCGCGACAACGCCAAGCCCTACAGCCAGGTCAACCGCATCGAGCCCCTGCTGGCCAGCGTCACCAGCATCAATGAAACCTTGGCAACCCATAAACGCGAAGCCGCCTTGTTGTCCATCGACAGCAAACTGGCTGAAGTGCAAACCAAGCTCACCGCCGTAGCCGCCACGCCGGATGTCTGCAACAAGGCTCTGCACGTACTGCAGGCGCTCAAAACCCGCATTGCCAGCCAAGCCAGCATTGCGCAAATCCTGTACCTGCAAGGGCAGGGCGGTGACGCCATGGATGAAGCCATCACGCTGATTGAAACCACCACGGCCAAAGCCGCGCATCAGGTGGCGGACAAAGGCGACCACGCCAAATCGTTGCAAACCGGCCCGGCCACCGTGCTCGCACCAGCCACCAAGCCCACCAAGGTGATCCGAGCCGCCGACTATTCCGCAAAAAACTACCTGGAAACCGAGGGCGATGTAGAAGCCTTTGTCACCAAACTCAGGGCAGAGCTGTTGACCACTGTGCGTGCAGGTCAAAAAGCACGGCTGCAATAGTCGGGTTAGTCAAAGCCGCCCCAAAAGCAAAAGGACACGTATGCCCATCGTCAACGCAGGCAGCCGATAGAGGCTGATCGAACATGCCGCAATTTCAAGCTGACAAAGCAGCCATGCTGAAAATGGCATCTGATCTAAAAACACCGGCCACAAAACTACTTTTAATTACAAACAAGTATAAACAGGTTAATTATCTACTCTCATTGCATCCAAAATCAAACAAGAAGATTTTGAACCTAATAATAGAAAAGGTAGAGAGTTTTAGATACGATAAACCTGAAAAATTTGATGATTACGAATTGAACGACGAGCTTGTGTTAAAAAATATTAGTCGTCATCCTAAGATAGATGCAAATAGTTTCATTGATTTGGCAAATAGATATCCAGATGATGCTTTGAAAAATCCTTCACTTATGCGCTTCTTTGAAGATAAAACATTAAGCATTGAAAAAATTAACCGTCTTTTTGAATCATCAAATCTGCCAGTGGCTTTGATGCGCTTATACGCTGCACAAGGCACTCAACCACAAAAGTTGGCACTGATGAGGAACTGCAATCTACCTTCAGATGTCAAAAGAAAGTTAACACCCGACAAGATTCATAGGAAAATCTTGAGAAGATTAAAACAAATTACCAATAAAACAGAAGATAAATTTCTGAAAAGATGCCTTGATCGCTATTCCCAAAAATCTAAGCTGTTTTGCGTGCCACGCTTTTTGCCATTTGACAGATTTGATTTGCTGCATCGATTGCAAGATCAAATTCTATGTGGTTTTCCGTACACAAGTGCCAAGTGGTCATGGCCTGTTGATGCGTCTGGGGATCATATGCAACCCTTTGCTCAGATCGATTTACAAAATGCAAGCAAGTTATTAAATGAATTTCTGGGTGATGGCATTCTGCAATTATGGACAAGCCCACGTATTTTTGAAAATGTTGAGTTGACAATACGCGTCATACCGCGTTGTGACGGGAATTATCCGATGGATAATTTTTATCCAGATAAGGCACTATGGTTAAAAAAATCATCGAATAGTGAGCTTGATTTTGATAACTGTATTTGTTTTGATATTCTCAAACCATATCTGCATGGTTTCGATTTAGATCAATGTCGAATCGAGTGGGTCTATTTAACCAGAATGTTCGGTTATGGCATCTATGATTTAATATTTCATGACAAAAACTCGGATTTGAGCGTTGAACAAGAAATACAGTCTGATAATTTAATGAGTAAAATAGAAGAAATTGATGACTCATTGAGTTGTGATGAAAATATTGTTAAGGCAGGCGATCTATATTTATCGCTGAAACGGGAAACGCTGTGTACGCTTGGCGGTTTTCCCGCTCGTGCTGGAGTCAATACAAGAAATCATTTTTGGGGTGATAATTTTCTTTTTGTTTTTCAGTCTGAAACTGACGTCATCAATACGATTGCAATTACTTATCATAAAAAATCGGATGGATCAGTTTCTTTTTCATCTCACTGGTATTTGGAGAACTAGAAATGCCATTCGCTTTGGGGTTGATGGTGCTGTAATTAATGATGCGCCAATGGTATCTTTTATGGAGCGATGTACATGCATTGTCCCGCTTGCGGTGGTGAAACTGCTTATGGTCCTCGCTCAGTAGCCGAGTGGTTCCAAGAGGTCCGGGTCGAATATGCCAAAAAGCTCTTGATTTCATAGCGGTAAGCGCAAACGATATAAGCACTACAGCCCAATTTCTTACATGAAACGTATGAACAAAGCCACCCTAAAGTCCCACGCATCGCAAGACATCACATCACATTTCTTCCCCATCCAACTGCCTCTCCCAGCTTCGACACGTGTGACATACTGCATGAAACGTCAGTGAATATTTTCACCATGCAAACCAATCTCAACCCTGATCAAACACGCTTTCAGACGCGTTTTAACTTGAGCGCAGGCAAGGTTTTTCGCCGCAAAGACCTGGCTGACCAGCACCCCAGTGTGGATCGGGAGCTAGGGCGTTATGTGCGCTCCGGCGTGGTGCGCAAGGCAGCACAGGGTCTGTATTACGTGCCCAAGACCACCCCCTTTGGTGAGGCACCACCTGACAACGAGGCTTTGGTGGCCAAGTTTTTAGACGACACACGGTTTTTGGTCTTCAACCCCAGCAGTTACAACACCCTGGGCCTGGGCACCACCCAGCTCTACAACACCACCGTGGTCTACAACCACAAACGCCATGGCAAATTCATGCTGGCCGGTTTGGAGTTTGATTTTCGGGAAAAGCCGCACTTTCCCAGCGCCAATCAGGTCACCCGCGAATTCTTGCTGGTGGACATGCTCAACAACCTTGTTTGCCTGGCGGAAGACACTGATGCCGTGCTAAAAGCCGTGCAAGCCAAGCTCAGCAGCTTTGATGCAGGCGGCCTGCAACAAGCCATCACCGACTACGCCTCGGCCCGCACCCGGCGCATTTTTTTCCAATGGGCAACCACTAATTCATTCTGGGCCAGATCGTCACGCAAATCGATGAGTGCTGCGCATTCGCTGTCTAACCACCAGGAAGGAATCGTCATGAACCACCTTGACCCAGCCACCGAGCAAGCCGTGCGCCGCTTCATCACCCTGATGGCGGGGCAGTTTGATACTGCAGGCACCGTCGTTTACGGCAGCCGCGCCCGTGGCACGCATCGTCCTGATAGCGACGCCGATGTGGCCGTGTTGCTCAAGGGCGAGCACCAGCGGCTATTACCCACGGCCTTGGCGATGTCTGACCTGGCGTTTGACGTGCTGCTGGAAACGGGCATCAACATCACGCCCTTACCTGTCTGGTTGGACGAGTGGCAGCACCCCGAACGCTATTCAAACCCAGCCCTGCTGAACAACATTGCCCGCGAAGGAGTGCCACTGTGAGTGTTGCTTTGACCGCCGAGGCGCTGATGGCCAAGGCAGAAACTGCCATCGCTTCAGCCATTGCATTGCTGGCACTGGGTGATGTAGATGGCGCTTGCAACCGCGCTTACTACGCCATGTTCGATGCCGCGCGTGCCGCGCTGCTAGCGACCAATGGATCGGTAAGGTCCGATATTGGCAAAACCCACCGGGGCACCCTGAATGCGTTCAGTGAGCACTTTGTAAAAACCGGGCGCATCACCAAGGAACTGGGTCGGCATTTAAAACATGCTGAGACGTTTCGGTACGTGGCTGACTACGAAGGCGGTTCGGTCGAGCTAGTTGACGCAAAGGAACTCGTCCTTCACGCCGAAAATTTTGTTACCACCTTGCGCATGATGCTCAAGCCCTAGCGTGACCACGGCATCCTGAATGGCGCGATGAAGTGCGCACAGAATCAGGCCGATCCACCATCATTACTACATATTCAATAGCTGCTTACGCAATATCTGCAAGGGCTATAGCTCAATTTTCTATATAAAAACATGAACAAAGCCGCCCTCAAGTCCTATGCCCCGCAAGCCCGCAAGGACTTCATTGCGGCTGTCACCGCCCGTGCCAACCTGCTGGGCCTGTCTGAAAAAGCCGGTGTGCTGGACGTGGCCCCAGCCCAGCCGCAAGGTGACGTGGTGGTCATTGCCGGCCAAGCCTGGCCCGTCAAAGTGCAGGCGCAACGCGAACAACTCATCCGGCGCATCCGCAAAGACGGCCTTAATCACACCATGGAAGCCGTGGCCTACACCTGGTTTAACCGCTTTGCCGCACTGCGCTACATGGAGCTGCACGACTACCTGGGCCACGGCCACCGGGCGCTGTCTGGCAGCGCAGGGGGCCTGCCCGACATCCTGACCCACGCCGCCGACCTGGCCGACCCGCAGTCTGCCCACCCTTTGCCCGGCCTGAACCAGGCGAAAGTGCTGGAACTCAAACTTGCCGGCAACCGCGATGGCGAGCTCTACCGCATGCTGCTGGTGGCGCAGTGCAACGCCTTGTCGAAAGCCTTACCCTTTTTGTTTGAGCGCATTGACGACGACTCCGAACTGCTGTTGCCTGACAACCTGTTGCGCAGCGACTCGGTCATTACTAAACTGATAGCAGCCATCCCAGAAGAAGACTGGGCTGAGGTCGAAATCATCGGCTGGCTCTACCAGTTCTACATCTCCGAGAAAAAAGATCAGGTCATTGGCAAGGTGGTCAAAAGCGAAGACATCCCCGCCGCCACCCAGCTCTTCACGCCCAACTGGATCGTGCAATACCTGGTGCAAAACAGTGTGGGTCGCCTGTGGCTCATGGCCAACCCGCAAAGCACATTAGCCCAGGCGTGGCCGTACTACATCACCCCCGCCGAGCAAACGCCCGAGGTGCAAGCCCAGCTCGATGCCCTCATCCAGACCCGCGTGCGTGAAGACGGCGACACCCTCAACCCCGAATCCATCACCGTGCTGGACCCGGCCTGTGGCAGTGGCCACATTCTGGTGGTGGCCTATGACGTGCTCAAGGCGATCTACCTGGAGCGCGGCTACAGAGTCAGGGACATCCCACGCCTGATCCTGGAAAAGAATCTGTTCGGCTTGGACATTGACGACCGCGCCGCCCAAATGGCCGGTTTTGCACTGTTTATGAAAGCCCGCGCCGATGACCGCCGACTGTTCACCGCCACGGATGAAGCTGGCAACTTGCAGCCACCCAAACTCAATGTGCTGAGCCTGCAAGAGAGCAAAGGCCTGAGCGTGGACGAGCTGGCCACCCACTTGACCCCGTTCCAAGTGCAGCGCGCCACCATCACCGCGCTGGTGGAAACCTTTGAACACGCCAAAACCTTTGGCTCGCTGATCCAGATTCCCTATGCGCTCAAGACGCATCTGGCTGTGTTGCCGGAAGTGCTGGCTTTAGTCAAACAAAGTGGGGATATGTATGCCAGTGCGGCTGCGGATGATTTGCTGCCGCTAGTCCAACAGGCGCAGATACTGGCGATGCAGTTTGATGCGGTGGTTGCGAATCCGCCGTATATGGGTGGCAAGGGGATGCATCCTCACCTAAAGACGTTTGCGTTAAAGCAATATGAGCGAGGGAAATCTGACTTGTTCGCGATGTTCATTGAGCGCGGGATATTGCTATGCAAACCGTTGGGGATGTGTGGGATGGTGACCATGCAAAGCTGGATGTTTCTTTCATCCTACGAAGCACTTCGCAATTGGATACTTGATGAATCCGCAATCGATTCACTGGTTCAAATTGGATATAACAGCTTCCCCGAACTAAATTCAAAGGTTGCACAAGCTTGCGCTTTTGTTGTGACGCCCGCACATCCCCTTGCGAACGGCACCTACTTCAATTTGAACGATACCTCTCAATCCGCTGATAAGGGGCCATATTTTTTGGCTAAGAAGAAGGATCATATTTTCACCGTGGTTGATAGAGAAAGCTTTAGAGCAATTCCAGGCTTTCCAATCGCCCATTGGGTGAGCAAAAGAGGTCGCGACATATTCAAAGAAAATCTGCGCCTTGGCGATATTGCAAAGCCTCGTCAAGGTCTTGCATCAGGTGATAACGACCGCTTCATGCGTTATTGGCACGAAGTTTCCACTCGGAAGATTGGATTCAACTTTTGTGATTACGTCACAGCAAAGGCTAGCGGGCGTAAGTGGTTTCCACATAACAAGGGTGGCGAGTTTCGGAAATGGTACGGAAATCTTGAATATGTTCTAGCATTCGATGAAGAAAATTTTCAAGCGCTTTCAGAGTTGGGCAATCACCTCCCATCGCGCCAACTTTATTTCAAAGAAGGTATGAGTTGGACCGCTTTGACAAGCGGCAACTTCAATGGTCGATATACGAACAATGCAATTTTTGACGCAAAAGGGCCGGTCCTATTTGCTAACGATCCAACCCAATTGCTGTACCTAATTGGATTCTGCAATAGTGCGGTTGCAACAGCTTGTCTGAAGATACTTGCGCCAACGCTAGATTTCAATCAAGGGCCAGTCGGAAATTTGCCGATTAACGTTGTTTCAAGCGAAGGTGGCTTTGATCGTATCTCCCAAAATGTTGCTCAATGTGTATCACTCGCGAGAAGTGAATGGGACAGCAAAGAAGTCAGTTTGGATTTCAAACATTTCTGGAGTGAAAAATCCTCTGCAGTTCAATCCTTGGAAAATAGTTGGAATGGTTTGCAAATTGATTGCGATCAACGATTGGCGAAGGTGAAGGAGCTTGAGGAAGACAACAACCGACTGTTTATAGCTGCCTATGGCCTCCAAGTCGAACTCACTCCCGAAGTACCCGAATCCCAAATCACCCTGGCCCGAGCTGACCGCGAAAGAGACTGCCAGCGCCTGATCTCCTACGCCATCGGCTGCATGATGGGCCGCTACAGCATCGACGAGCCCGGCCTGATCTATGCCCACGCGGGCAACGTCGGCTTCGAGCCTGGCCGCTACGCCACCTTCCCTGCGGATGCCGATGGCATCGTCCCTATCACCGACGAACTATGGTTTGCCGACGACGCCTGCAGCCGCATCCGCGAATTTCTGCGCGCCGTCTGGGGAGCAGACACCCTGGAAGAAAACATGGCCTGGCTGGCCGAGAGCTTAGGGCAAAAGCCCGCAGAAACCCCCGACGAAACCATCCGCCGTTACATCGCCGACAAGTTCTTCAAAGATCATCTGCAAACCTACAAAAAGCGCCCCATCTACTGGCTCTTCAGCAGCGGCAAACAAGGTGCCTTCCAGGCCCTGGTCTATCTGCACCGCTACCATGAGGGCACACTCGCCCGCCTGCGCGCCGAATACGTCGTGCCCCTCACCGGCAAAATCCAAAGCCGCATCGAGATGCTGCAAAAAGACGCGCTTGCCGCCAGCAGCACCGCCGCCCGCAACAAGCTGAGCAAGGAAGTGGAAAAGCTCAAGAAGAAGCACGTAGAGCTAATGGCCTACGACGAACAACTCCGCCACTACGCCGACATGCGCATCACCCTTGACTTGGATGATGGGGTGAAGGTGAACTATGGCAAGTTTGGTGATTTGCTCGACAGCGCGAAGGTGGTGACGGGTGGGGCCAGTGATGACTAAGCCCAACATGACAACCCCCCGGACGCTGCCACCTGCTGTGCTGGCCGACTATCAGGACTGGCTCAAGACCATCAAGCAAAAAATCCATGCCACACGGATGAAGGTGGCGTTGGCCGCCAATGGGGAGTTGATTGCCCTTTATTACGAAATTGGGGCGCAAATTGTGGATCGGGAGTCACACGCCCAATGGGGCAGCGGATTCATTGACGCGTTCAGTCACGATCTGAGAGCAGCCTTCCCGGATTTGGGTGGCTTTTCATCCAAGAACCTCCGGTACTGCCGGGCATTCTTTCGCTTCTACTGCGACCCGGCAATTTGGCAACAGGCTGTTGCCAAATTGCGCGACACACCGTGGGCAGGTACTGAAACCGAGTTGTCTGCGTTGCTGGCGAGCATCCCCTGGGGGCACACCATCCAGATTTTTACCAAGTGCAGCAGCGTGGCCGAAGCCCGCTATTACATCGAGCAAACGCTGGAGCAAGGCTGGAGCCGCGATGTGCTGGCACTGCAGCTCAAGTCAAACCTGTACACCCGCGCAGGCAAGGCGGTGACCAACTTTGCCCGCACTTTGCCATCGCCACAGTCTGACTTGGCCCAGCAAACCCTCAAAGACCCTTACACCTTTGACTTCATGACCATGACTGCGCCGTACAACGAGCTGGATGTGGAGCGCAAACTTACCCAACACATCACCCAGTTTTTGCTGGAGCTGGGCAAAGGCGACAAAAACAACATCGAGGTGGAATTTGCCCTGCGCGACATGAACAAACCCATGGGCGTGAGCGAATACACCCTGGTGGAAGCCTTGCCTGACAACCTGAAGGGTGCGATGCCCACGGTGGAGGAGATTGAAAGTGAATTGAAGGGCAGCGAAGGCTTAAGTGATGGACATCAGTACCGATAGTGCTATCGCATATATAGCTGCTAGCGCTTATGTTACGGGCGCTAGAGCCACTTTTCTTTAATAAAGAAACAACATGATGACCATTGGCCAGAACCTGACCCAGCCCGAGGGAAAAACGCTTGAAATTGAAAAAATCACAGGCCAACCGGGGCATCAACCTCTCTCGTTGAATGAGCAGAACGTCTTGATTGGTGACTACCCGAAAATTCTGGATTTCCAGAATTTGGGGTTGACTTACGATGACGAAATTTATATTTCAGACAGTGAGTTGGTTGAGTGTATTTATTTGCCAGCCTTCACATTCATCGATGTTGTTATTGAAAATCTGCCAAATCTCAGAGAGATTCATTCCGATGAAGATGGGCCAACTTGGCTAGCGTGCCGAAACCTGCCAAAACTCAATACCATCATTGTTGACGGCAGCTTGCGCTGGCTCAGTGTTGATGGCGCCGCACTATTGCAGACTATTGACGTAGGCAAATGCGAGCATCTTGGTTACTTGTCTGTACGCAATGCGCCATCGCTGAGCCAAGTCAACGTTGAACAATGTAGGCTGCTGCCACAGATTGATGATTTGAGTGCCGAGCATCAAATTCAACTGGGCGTGACCCAACAAATTGAGGCCATACAGTCGCGCTCCAAAAGGGATTCAACCCTCTATGAGCGAATGACTTTTACAGACATTGAACTGGTTCTTGCGAACATCAGTTGTGGTGAAGTATTGTTGAAAAAGCAGTTTCTGCAATCAAGAGGCGCGAGCAACAGCACGGATGAATCACTTTGTGACTACGGTTACAGGTTGCTTGACCCTGGTGAAGGAGTTTATACAGGCGGTACTGGCGAGTCTTACTGCTATGCGTTTGAGGTCACCAGCCAAGGTACTGCGCAAGATGAGGATGTGGTAAGCATTGACTATGCGGTTGGCATACATGAGCCAGAGGATGCCATTGGCGAGGCGCTAAGCTGGGCTGCGTCCGACTTAGCACTGTCAAGGGACAGGGCACCTTCAAACGATCAAGTTTTAAGTTTTATAAATTTGTTGCTCAACGATCCCACAGCTGCCCCCACATGCTGGATTAGAACTGATGATGTGGCCTTGCGATTGGCGCTAGCAGGAAATCCATTGATGCCATCTGGTGCATTGGACGTGCTGGCTATGGATAAAAGTTCCAAAATTCGTCTTGCGGTTGCAGAAAATCCCGCTGCGACCGTCGAAGTTCGTCGAACTTTGCTGCATGAACTTGCGGCCGACGTAGATCCGGAAGTGCGATTAAGCGTAGCAAAAAGCGCTGTAACTGCCATAGTGGATATGACCGCGCTTGCCAAAGACCGAAATGTTAAGGTTCTTTGTGCTGTGGCCGAGAATCCAATTATTTCTAGCGGGTTGCGCGCATCTGTTCTTGAAATCTTGTCAAAATCCGATGACCCATCTGGTTTATTGCTTGTAGCCAAAAGCCCAGATGCACCAGCAGCGGTATCGGCATTTTCGGATTTACTTCAATGTTCTGATCAGAATGTGATCATTGCCATTGCTGAGAACATTGGGATGCCGGAGTCTGAAAGATTGGCAGCACTTAAAGTTCTGGCGGCCAGTGAAGATTTCAATGCAAAGTGGTCAGTTGCAAGTAATGAACTGACACCTCCACCTGTTCTTGATTCGTTAGCGAAAGAGACGAATCGTCGCTTGCTGGAGGCAGTAGCAAAAAATCCTGCAACACCAGTTTTAACGCTTCAGTATTTGGCGAAAAATAATGAGTGGAGTGTGCGTTGCTGCGTTGCTGAAAACCCATCCACACCACCTTTGGTGCTTCTCTTGCTGGCAAAAGATAAAGACGATTCATGGGGTGAATACATTCGTAAATCCGTTGCAGGCAATCCAGCCGCACCAGTAGCAGCATTCGAAATTTTGGTTGGTGACAATGATTGGCAAACCAGAGCCAGCATTGCAGGGAACCCTGCGGCGCCCAAAGCCATCCTCGAATTGTTGGCCAGGGATGAAAAGTATTCGGTCCGGGAAAACGTTGCTAAGAATCCTGAGTCCTCTATCGGTGCTCTTGAAATTTTGGCCAAGGACAAAAATAACAACTTGAGGATGTACGTGGCCAGACATCCAGCTTCATCTTCCGATATTCTGACGATGTTGGCTCACGACTCGTATGACGCTGTTCGCAGAGATGTGGCAACAAATAAAGCCACACCGGACTCGGTACTAAAAGTGTTATCAAAGGAAGCGGAGACGCAGGTGCGTGAAGCCGCTGAAAGATCACAAAATCGTGTTGACTCTTGACCCCAATACCCATGAAAAAATCAGAATGGTGACCTATTCAAAATAACCATGACCCAACAACGCATTACTGACAGCCTGACCACGCTGTTTACAACCCACCCTGTTGTGTTCTGGCATGACGTGGAGGCTGAATTTGCATCAATAGTGGACAGCCTGCAGCTCGACGGCGTGCAATTGGTGCGTCTGGACGACACGCCCGCAATGCGCCTCAAGCTCGACATTGACCGTGCCCCGACCAAACGCTGGCTGATTTACAGCGCCAAGCCAGAGCCTGAACCGACCAAAGACTGGCTCCTAGACGTTCGCCTGCGCAGCAAGTCATTCCAGGCAGATTCAACATCCATCCTGCTGGAAGACCTGGGCCTGACCACGCAAAGCCTGCGCCAACACCTGAAAGACCGAGCCAAGTTTCTTCGTGCCAAAGACCGGGTGGACCGTCTTAAACGCTTGGTGCTATCCACAGACACCGCTGCTGATTTGGACGCCAAGATGCTGGCCGTGTTGACCCGTGCCGACCAGCCCGAATTGTTTGCCATGCTGCAAAAGTTGTATGCGGGCATGGTGGCCGACGGTGTGGCGGACCTGGCCGCGCAACCCAAAGCCTGGCAAGACATTGCCGTCAATGACCTGCTGCCAGCTTTTTGGGCGCTGGTGCAAGCGCAACTGGGCTACCAGGATGCGACACCCAGTTTGCGTGACTTGTTATTGCGTATTTTGGTGACAGACTTTTGTCGTAGCTTGGCCGGTGATGCACCGCGCCAGTTGGTGCATTTGGTGTTGCCGCAGCAAAACTTGGCAGCCAATGCGTCGGTGTTTGTGGGGCGCTGGCGTTCAGACATTGCGCAGTTTGCCAACTACAACGCGCTGGCTCAGGCAGTGGCGGATGAACTCAATTTGGTGAGTCTGCTGACAAGCCACTCTGCTGAGCAGTTGGTGGATTGCATGACCTTTGAAGACGCCGAGCTTCGGGTAGTGCAAGACCTCAAAACCCGCATCGTGGCTGGTGCTGGAGCCAATATGGACGTGGTGCGTGCGCTGATGGCCCGCCGCCGCGACGGCCATTGGGCCAATGCATTGTTGGCCAGTGCCAATGAACAAACCCGTGCCTTGGCCGCGTGTTATGACGCATTGACGGCTGCCGCTGATTTCTTTGCCCTGAAAGCAACGCACGCTGCGGGCTTTAGTTTTGCCGATGCCAGTAGTGCATACGCCCAATACCGCGAAGAGTTGTTCCGCTTTGACCAGCTTTACCGCCACTTCCACACCGCCGCCGATGCGGTAGAGCCTATGGGCTGGGCGGTGCTGCATGAGCTGCGCGCCAGTATCGAGAGCGTGTATTCCGGCTGGTACATCCCGCAGTTAAGCCTTGCCTGGGCCAAAGTGCTTGAAGGGCCGCAGGGCTTGTTGGCAACCTGGCGCTTGCCAGAGGTGACACCCCAGCAACAATTCTTTGAAAGAAAAGTGCTGCCGTTGTTTGACGGCAATGTGAAGCGGGTGTTTGTGCTGATCTCGGATGCTTTCCGGTACGAAGTGGCGCAAGAACTCACGCAACAAATCAACAGCAAGAACCGCCTGCGTGCATCACTGGACGGTATGTTGGGTGTGTTGCCCAGCTACACCGCGCTGGGCATGGCCGCCTTGCTGCCGCACAAGACGTTGGCTTACAAAGAGGGTGCCAATCTGGACGTGCTGGCCGATGGGCACTCGGTGGCATCCCTTGAGCAACGCAATGACCACTTAAAAGCCTTTGGTGGCATGGCCGTCAAGGCCGAAGACCTGATGGCTTTGGGTAAGGACAAAGGCAGGGAGTTGGTGCGTGAACACCGCCTGATCTACATCTACCACGACCGCATTGACATGATTGGCGACAAGCAAGCCTCTGAGACCAAGACCTTTGAGGCGGCAATGCAAACGGTGCAAGAGCTGGCCCAGGTGCTGGGCTTTGTGATCAATTCACTCAATGGTTCGACCGTGTTGGTCACCGCAGACCATGGCTTTATGTACCAGGAATCGGCGCTGGATGTGTCGGATAAATCAACTCTGGAAGACAAGCCTGCGGGCACGATCACGGCCAAGAAGCGGTATTTGATAGGGCACGATCTGGGCATCAGCCCAAAAGCCTGGTCGGGCAATACAGCGGTGACCGCAGGCACATTGCCAGATGCCAGCATGGATTTCTGGTTGCCCAAGGGGGCCAGCCGTTTTCACTTTGCCGGTGGAGCGCGTTTTGTGCACGGCAGCGCCATGTTGCAAGAGGTAGTGGTGCCGGTGATGACCGTTGGCGTGAGTGAGGCTGACTATGCAAAGACCAAGCCGGTCGGCATCAGTTTGCTGGGCACGGTCAACAAGGTGGTGACCAATACTCAACGCTTTGAATTCATCCAGACCGATGCCGTGTCAGAGCGGGTGCTGCCGCGCACGGTGACCGTGTCATTGCGCGACAGCCAGGCTAGAGACAAACCCATCAGTGATGTGCAAAGCATCACTTTTGATAGCACGTCACATATGCTGGACGAGCGCAAGCGGTCGATTTTGCTCACAGTGTTGGCGGGCTCACACGACCCGAGCAAGCGTTATGACCTGGTGCTGCGCGATGCCGTGTCAAATATTGAAGTGCTGCGTCTGCCCATCAAGGTAGACCTGGCCTTTGGCAATGACTTTTAGGAAATGACGCAATCCATGACAACCACTGAAACGCTGCCCGACACCAGTCTGGACACCCTGCTCAACACCCACTTTGCTGGCAAGGTGGTGCGCAAAGACCTGACCAAGCTGATCAAAGAGGGTGCCAATGTGCCGGTCTATGTGCTGGAGTACCTGCTGGGCATGTACTGCGCCAGTGACGATGAAGCCGTCATCCAGAACGGGCTGGTCAATGTCAAACGCATCCTGACCGAGAACTACGTGCGCCCGGATGAGGCAGAAAAGGTCAAGTCCAAGGTGCGCGAGAGTGGCACCTACAAGGTCATCGACAAGATCACCGTCAAGCTCAATGAAAAGCGCGACGTGTACGAAGCTTTGTTGTCAAACCTGGGCGTCAAAAACGCCGAGATTTCAGACACCTATGTGCGCCAGTTCGAGAAGCTGCTGGTGGGTGGCATCTGGTGCATCGTCACCCTGAAATACCACTTTGAAGAAGACCAGAAGGGTTCACCTTTTGCAGTGATTGACCTCAAGCCGATCCAGATGCCCAATATGGACATGGCGGCTTTGTTTGAAGCGCGCAAAGAATTCACCGATGAACAGTGGATTGACGCCCTGATTCGATCCACCGGCATGGAACCCAGCCATTTCAAGGAGCGAGTCAAGTGGCACTTGTTGGCCCGGATGGTGCCGTTGGTGGAAAACAATTACAACTTTTGTGAGTTGGGGCCGCGCGGCACCGGCAAAAGCCATATCTACAAGGAAATCAGCCCAAACAGTATCTTGGTGTCTGGCGGGCAGACCACGGTGGCAAACCTGTTTTACAACATGGGCGCACGCAAGGTCGGCTTGGTCGGGCTTTGGGACGTGGTGGCCTTCGACGAAGTGGTGGGCATCAACTTCAAAGACCACGACGGCGTGCAAATCATGAAAGATTACATGGCTTCGGGCTCGTTCAGCCGGGGCCGGGAATCGATCAACGCCAGCGCCGCCATGGTGTTTGTCGGCAACATCAACCAGAGTGTGGAGTCGCTCGTCAAGACCTCGCACCTGTTGGCACCGTTCCCAGAGGCGATGATTGACTCGGCCTTTTTTGACCGCTTTCACGCCTACGTACCGGGCTGGGAAATCCCCAAGATGCGGCCAGAATTTTTCACGAACCAGTACGGCCTGATTGTGGACTACCTGGCGGAATACCTGCGCGAGATGCGCAAATATAGCTTTGCCGATGCCATCGACAAGTGGTTCAAGCTGGGCAATAACCTGAACCAGCGCGACACCATCGCGGTGCGGCGCACGACATCGGGCCTGCTCAAGCTGGTGTGCCCCAATGGCGAATACACCAAGGACTCGGTGCGCAAGTGCCTGGAATACGCCCTGGAAGCTCGCCGCCGGGTGAAAGAACAGCTCAAGAAGATTGGTGGCATGGAGTTTTATGACGTTCACTTCAGTTACATCGATCTCGAAGATGGTGTGGAACGTTTTGTGACGGTACCCGAACAGTCCAGCGGTGCGTTGGTGCCTGAAGGCCGCTTGAACCCCGGAACCTTGCATACCATCAGCATGGGCTCAAGCGAGATGCCGGGCATTTATCGGCTGGAAATTCAGTCCATACCCGGCACCGGTAAGGCCAATGTGTCGGGCGCGGCACCGCGCGAGGCGGTGCGGGTCGCGTTTGACTATTTCAAGGCCAATTCAAGCCGGGTCAGTGCGTCGATCAAGCCAGGGGAGAGGGATTTTCATACGCACCTGGTGGAGCTACAGCACACTGGCGCGCCACAAGCGTTTACCCTGGCCAGCTTCATTGCGTTTTGCTCAGCGGCTCTGGGCAAACCGGTGCAGTCGCAACTGGCAGTGATGGGTGACATGAGCTTGGGCGGCACCATTGTGCAGGTGCGTAACCTGGCGGAATGTCTGCAGGTGGCTTTTGATGCTGGGGCCAAGCGCCTCCTGCTGCCCATGTCCAGCGTGACCGATATTGCGACTGTGCCGGGTGAGTTGTTTGCCAAGTTCCAGACCGGGTTCTATTCAGATCCGGTGGATGCGGTGTTCAAGGCGCTGGGGGTGGAGTAAGCCATGTAATTCGTCTATTGTGCCGATGGTTTGACTGTTAACAATGGCTGATTGCTCAACTTTGAACAGACTTCTCAAGCAATGCAGCCGTTGGCGCGGACATCACCCACTCTAGATGCACCCGTGATGGTGTCAAACGCATTTGGTAGGTTGAAATCTACCGTTTGGCCAGTGCGACGCACGATGTGCAAGGCAAACTCATGAAAGGTTTCTGCGGGTGGCCCTGAGGTCGGGGAACTTCTTCAGGGTCTCAAGAATGAACGGCAGGTAAGCGTCGATGCGTGAGGCGCGCACAGCACCGATGCGGGGCAAGCCTGCTTGGCGCAAGGCTCTCTGCACGGTGCCGTGGTGCACCTTGAGTTGGCGGGCAATAGTGCCCACTCACCACTGCTCGACGTGGTAATAACGCAGTATCTGGGCTCTGAGTTCAGGGGTCACGGGCATGGTATGGCTCTTTCTGGTCTGTTAAACGAGGTGGGCGACGGATGCGACAGCGTAGAAAGTCAATGCGCACCAATTCAACACAATGGCAGCAGCAGAAATGGCACTGCCAGGGTTGCTGTGGTGTATCAATTTCGATGGCCGCTACCTCGGGTGGCAGTAGAGCAGGCAGTGCTGCAGGTGGGGAACCCTGATGCGTCACTTTTGCGTGTTTTACGCGCCAGCGGCGTTGTCGCTGGGCGTGGGCGTGGCGGCCACGTCGGCTGGCTTGGTAGCGTTGCCCAGCTGCGCGCACACTGCAGGCGCGTTGCTTGGGTGCGCAGTCTTTGCAGTAGCGGTTACCACGGTCGCAGCGGCTGCACAGCAGCACCGGGATGTGGCAGCAAACACACAGGTAACGCCTGGCAGGTGGCTCCATCGGCAAAAAGTGGCCGACGGAGGTTGGGCTGGACAGCGGCTGGTGCTTTGTGAAATACTGACACCGGCAACGTCGCCCTTCCGGGCTCGGGGCACGACATCGGTTTGAACTTTCGACGTTATTGGCCGGTGTCGTGCCTGCTTCTCGAGCTTTTACGGCAAGGCCGGTTTCTACTCGCTCTTGGGCTGTTTGGCTAGCCGGGCTTAACGCCAGTCAACTCCGTTCACAAACCAATTCACGACACTCAAATCACCGTCGGCGCGCACCAAGGGGGTGTTTGCACTCGCCCTTCGGGCTCCTTTCAACATCCCCTTGGCGCACAAATGAAATCAAAGCCAAATAACCTTTGCCGCCAAATTTACGCACTTATTTGTAGCCGTTCACAAGCACAAGTAGCTATAAAAATCATTGCGTTTTCGGATTTAGAAATCACTTCAATATGTCGCCTACGCAGACATATTTGATTTCCACATAGTCGTCAATACCCAGGTGCGAGCCCTCGCGGCCCAGGCCAGACTGCTTGACACCGCCAAACGGCACGTGCTCGGTGGCCAGAATGCCCACGTTGACCCCTACCATGCCGTATTCAAGTGCTTCGCTGACACGCCAGATGCGGCCTATGTCGCGGCTGTAGAAGTAGCTGGCCAGGCCGAATTCGGTGTTGTTCGCGGCAAAAATCGCTTCGGCCTCGGTGTTGAACTTGAACACTGGGGCAAAGGGCCCGAAAGTTTCTTCACGGGCGCACAGCATGTCAGCGGTGGCATCGGCAATCACCGTGGGCTCAAAAAACAAGCCCGGCAGACGCTTGCCACCGGTGAGCAAACGCGCCCCTTTCGCAACCGCATCCTTCACATGACGCTCTACTTTTTGCAGCGCTGCCTCTTCAATCAGCGGGCCCTGGTTGATGCCATCGTCGAAGCCGTTGCCAACCTTGGCGGTCTTCACCTTGGCGGCAAACTTGGCGACAAATTCGTCGTAAACACCAGCTTGAACATACAGGCGGTTGGAGCAGACGCAGGTTTGCCCGGCATTGCGATACTTGCTGGCAAAAGCGCCTTCCACCGCGCTGTCAATGTCGGCATCGTCAAATACGATGAAGGGTGCGTTGCCGCCGAGTTCGAGTGACAGTTTTTTAACCGTGGGGGCTGATTGGGTGAGCAGGATGCGGCCCACTTCGGTGCTGCCGGTGAAGCTGATGTGGCGCACCACGTCGCTGGCGCAAAAGACCTTGCCAATGGCAATCGAGTTGTCGGCATCAGCGCTCAGCACATTGAGCACCCCGGCTGGAATACCCGCACGCAGCGCTAACTCGGCAACGGCCAACGCGCTCAAGGGGGTCAGTTCGGCCGGTTTGATCACCACCGGGCAACCAGCAGCCAAGGCTGGCGACACCTTGCGCGTGATCATGGCCATGGGAAAGTTCCACGGCGTGATGGCGGCGCACACGCCAATGGGCTGACGCAACACCAGCAGGCGGCGGTTGTTGTCAAACTGGGGCAGGGTTTCGCCGTTGATGCGCTTGGCTTCTTCGGCAAACCATTCGACAAAGCTGGCGCCGTAGGCAATTTCGCCCTTGGCCTCGGGCAGTGGCTTGCCTTCTTCGGCGGTCATGATGCGGCCCAGGTCGTCCTGGTTGGCCATGATCAGGTCAAACCACTTGCGCAAGATGATGCTGCGCTCTTTGGCGGTTTTGGCGCGCCAGGCTGGCCAGGCGGCGTTAGCGGCGACGATGGCTTTTTCAGCATCGGCCGGGCCCAGGTTGGCCACGTCGGCCAGGTGCGCACCGGTGGCCGGGTCGGTCACGGCGAAGCGGCTATTGCCCGTGACCCACTGGCCGTTGATGAGTGCGTCGGTTTTGAGCAGGCTGGGGTCTTTGAGGAGAGACAGGGGAGAGGCAGACATACAGGCTCCTTAACAATGAATAAAAAAGGGCTCTAGCCCTCATGGAATAAGTGGTAAAAGCTATTAAAAGTGATGATTCTTTAGCGTCTGAGCACACCCGGCAACACGCATAACATTTCAAACAACAGGTTGGCACCGAGCAGCGCGGTGTTGCCGCTGGGATCATACGGCGGGGATACCTCCACCAGGTCGCAACCCACCAAATGGAGCCCGTGGCAGCCGCGAATGATCTCCAGCGCTTGGGGCACGCTCAAGCCGCCAATCTCGGGCGTGCCGGTGCCGCCCGCGTAGGCCGGGTCGATGCCGTCAATGTCAAAGCTCAGGTAGCACGGCGCATCACCCACGGTGGCGCGCACATTGGCCATCAGCGGTGACAGCGACTGCCACCAGACCTCGTGCGCCAGCGTCAGGTGAAAGCCCTGCTGGCGCGGCCAGTCAAAGTCATCGGCCGCGTAACCGCTGCCACGCAAGCCAATCTGGAACACGCGCTCGCACTGCAACAGGCCTTCCTCCACCGCACGGCGAAACGGCGTGCCGTGCGCGATGCGTTCGCCAAACATGTCGGCGTTCACGTCAGCATGGGCATCGACGTGCACCAGCGCCACCGGGCCGTGCTTCTTGGCCATGGCGCGCAGGATCGGCAGGGCGATGGTGTGGTCGCCGCCGAGCGTCAGCGGAATGCAGTCGTGCGCCAGCAACTCGTCAAAGTAGTCGGTGATGATGGCCACCGACTTGTCCAGCGAATAGGTGTTGATCGGCACGTCGCCCAGATCGGCCACCTGCAAAGTGTCAAACGGTGCGGCTCCGGTGGCCATGTTGTAGGGCCGGATCAGTGCCGACTCGGCACGAATCTGCCGTGGCCCAAAGCGCGCGCCGGGGCGGTGGCTGGTGCCGATGTCCAGCGGCACGCCAACAAACGCGGCATCCAGAGCGTGCGCTGAAGTGACCACCGGCAGGCGCAGCATGCTGGCGATGCCGCCAAAGCGCGGCATGGCGTTGCCAGAAAGAGGCTGGTTTTTGGTGGACGTCTGCTGCATAAGTTTTAAGAGAAATTGGCATCTAGCCCAATTGGATCATGGTCTAGCAGATATATTTTCAATAGCGTTTGGTTGGCGTATTGCTCATCGTCTGCGCCCGCGCAGCCACTCCAGCGCCAGCATCAGCGTGGTGGTGAAGATGATCAGCAGCGTGGCCACGGCGGCAATGGTCGGGTTGATATTTTCACGGATGCCTGTGAACATCTGGCGCGGCAGCGTCACTTGCTCTGGACCGGCAATAAACAGCGTGACGACCACTTCGTCAAACGAGGTGGCAAAAGCAAACAGCGCACCCGAGATCACGCCCGGCGCAATGATCGGCAGCGTGATGCGGAAAAAAGTCATCAGCGGGTTGGCGCCCAGACTCAGCGATGCACGCACCAGGTTGTCATTGAAACTTTGCAGCGTTGCCAGCACGGTGGTCAGCACAAACGGCGCGCCCAACGCCGCGTGCACCAGGACCAGACCCAGGTAAGTGTCATTGAGGCCGATTCGGGCAAAGAAAATGTAGGTGCTTACCGCCACCACCACGATCGGCACCACCATTGGTGCAATCAGCAGGCTCATCAACAGGCCCTTACCAAAAAAATTGATACGCGCCAGACCGACCGCGGCCATGGTGCCCAGAATGGTCGCCAGAATGGTGGCCAGCGGCGCGACGATAAAACTGTTGCGCGTGGCACGCGCCCATGCCTCGGAAGTAAACAGGTTTTCATACCAGCGCAGCGACCAGGCAGGCACTGGGTATGACAAAAAGGTGCTGTCGCTGAACGACAGCGGCACGATCGCCAGAATGGGCAGCAACAAAAACAGCAGCACCAGCACGCCAACGCCGCGCAGCAGATACCAGCCAATCTTGTCGGCCAGCGTGGCGTAGGCTGGAAACATGGGGCGGGCAGGCAAAGACATGGTTTTTTACCCCAGACTCAGTTCGGATTTGACGATGCGCCGGTACAGCGCGTACAGCACCAGCGTGGCGCTCAGCAACACCGCGCCTAAAGCACAGGCCATGCCCCAGTTGACGGTGACGTTGGTGTACTGCGCCACGTAATAGCTCAGCATCTGGTCGTCGGCCCCACCCAGCAGGGCGGGCGTGACGTAGTAGCCAATGCTCAAAATAAACACCAGCAGGCCACCGGCACCCATGCCAGGGTAGGTTTGCGGCATATAGACCCGAAAGAACGCCGCCAGTGGCGAGCTGCCAAGCGACACCGCCGCGCGCAAATAAGTGGGCGGCACCGACTTCATCACGCTGTACAGCGGCAGGATCATGAACGGCAGCAGGATGTGCACCATGGCGATGATGACCCCCAGCCGGTTGAACAGCAGCGGCAGCGGCGCGCTGATGAGGCCCAGTTCTAGCAGGGCGCGGTTGACCAGCCCGTTGTTTTGCAGCAGCACGATCCAGGCGGCCGAGCGCACCAGCACCGATGTCCAAAACGGCACCAGCACCAGAATCATCAGGATGTTGGCTTGCCGGGCGGACAGCGTGGACAGCCAGTACGCCAGCGGGTAACCCAACAGCAAGGCAGCCAGCGTCACGATGGCGCTGATGCTGAAGGTGCGAATCAGAATGTTGAAGAATGCTGCCGATTCGGCATCGACCGGGACGATGTTGCCTTGCACGTCGCGCTTGAGGTCGACCGCGGTCAGCAGGTAGTCGGGGGTCCAGCGCGAACCATTTTTTGCGATTGCTTGCCAATACCCCAGTTCTTCCCAGCGTGGGTCAAGCGCGAGCATGCGCGCTTTCACCTGTGCTGACGACAAATTGGCTTCGAAAGGCAGGGCGCGGTAGGTGCTCATCACCAGCGATCGTCCCCCGGCGATTTCACTGTTGAGGCGCCTTGCCAGACCACCGGCATCGGATTGCTCGCTGATGTCAGCCAAGTCGGCGATCACCGCCGCGTACGCCGTATCGGGGGGTGCCGACGTGCGATCCCACGCTTTCAGCACCGCAACGGTGCGGCTGAGCGTGCTGGCGACTTCAGGGTTTTCGATCGCCCGCATCAGCAGCGCGCCGATGGGCACGATAAAAAAAGCCAATAAAAAAACCAGCAGCGGCAATGTCAGGGAGATTGCAAAGGTCTTTTTGCGACGTTGTGAACGCCGCAACTGCACAGCCAGGTTTCCGGGAATGGCAGTTATGGGCGTTGTCGTCACGGTCTTGGCCTTCTCTCTGAATTGAACTTACTGTGCAGCCCAGGCGGTGAAACGTTTTTCGAGCGTCTCGCCCTGGTCGGCCCAGAAGCCGACGTTGAACTGCAATGCTGTCTTGGCGTTGGCTGGTGCGGTGGGCAGGCCACCGAGCACCTTGGCATCCA